>Ga0208492_1000261_pt1 | contig 50288 bp, 41 predicted proteins | sample Subbioar_CSW14AB_FD_184820 | JGI IMG/M metagenome (GOLD analysis project Ga0208492, IMG submission 184820) | Serpentinite rock and fluid subsurface biosphere microbial communities from McLaughlin Reserve, California, USA - CR12Mar_CSW14AB (SPAdes) | ecosystem: Environmental > Terrestrial > Deep... | reverse complement strand
CGAAGAATTGCCCCCGGACTGAAGTCCGGGGCACCGACTGCAAGACGAAGCCCTCCGGGCTGGCGGGGGGTTCGAGCGAGGAAGTGCAGTCCTTCGTTGACGAACCGCGATCGCCGATCGGCACAATTTTCCGCACGTGCGACACGAAATTCAGATTGCGGCGACAACCTCGGGCCAGCCCAGCGAGTCGGTGAGTCCGAAGGACTTGAGGTCAGCTGTCGGTGCCCCGGACTTCAGTCCGGGGGGGATTTTCCGACAATTCTTCAGCCTGGGGACCGGCGGTACATCTGCGTCCCGAAGATCGGGACGACCAGGCTAGGCCTCCAGGCCTGGCCTACTCGGACGGGGGAAGAAGCATGTAGGCCCACCGAGAAGGCCTGACTCCCCACAAGATTCTCAAGAGAACTGCCGGCACCCGCGACGCCTCGCCTCCCGCGTCAGGCGTCCGCGTCCGCGTCCGCGTTCGCGTTCGCGTTCGCGTTCGCGTTCGCGTCTGCGTTCGCCTTTGCGTGTGGGTGGTGGCGTTCTTGACCCAGTCAGAGCAGCAACCCCCTACTCGCCATCGCCGCCATCCGGTCGATCGCGAGCAGGGTCTCGTTCGACAAGCGCGGGTGGGTCTTGAGCGCAAACAGCGTCTCGCCCCAGATCCAGGCTGCGCCGCGGGCTTTGCGCACGCTCCAGAGGGCGAGCACGTCGTCGATGTCGCCGAGAGCGCGATCGATCTCGGCGAGGATCTCCCCTTCGAGGACGCCCTTCACCTCTGCCTCGGTGTCCGCGAGCACGTCGTTGACCTTGTCGTAGTCCGAGCGCTCGGCGCTGTCGGCCTCGGGCCACGCGCGCCCCTCGAAGGCGTCGACGAGCGAAGGTGCGAGGTCCCGATTGATGTGCGCGTTCATGCCGGCGAGCGCGAACTGGATCGGCGCGATCTCGCGATCGGAGCGGGCCTCGACCAGCGGCAGCCACGCGCGCGGCGCATCGGCCGCACCCTCGAGGCACGCGCGCACACCGAGGAAGTAGCGGTTGGCGAAGATCACGTCGAGCTTCGCGAGGTACACCGGATCGGCGAAGCCGCCGGCGTCGATGCGCTGCGCGATGTTCTCGGTGGTCTTCTGGTAGAGCCGGTTGAAGCACGCGATGCCGTCGCCCTTCGGCGCGGCGGCCTCGATCGCGGTCATCGCGGCGAGGACCTCGGCGACGGTGGACACCGGCTTCTGCGGAAACACGTCGAGATAGGGGTCGGTCACGGGCCGGATGCTAGACTGACCTCATGCGCCGCGTGTGGCTTCTCGCTCCCCTCCTCGCGTTGGCCGCGGCGGCGGCGTGTGTGATCGGTCCCAAACAGGACGATCCCTCGAGCCTCGAGGTGGTCGACGGCGATTCCGGCAGCGTCGTCGACACCGGCGACAAGGGCCTGGGAGACACCTCGGTCCCCACGACCACCCCCGACGGCGGTACCGGCCTCTACGACGACGCGGCCGAAGCCTCCGGCGACGCGCAAGCCGACGGCGACGCGCGAGCGGACGGCGATGCGAGCTCCGATGCCTCCTGTGGCGACGGCACCGTGCCGCTCACGGCATCGGGACCTTGGAACGATGCCAAGAGCTGCTGGGAGAGCGCGAGCGTCGTCTTCGAGTGCGTCACCGGCCTCGACGGCGGCACGGTGTTCACCTGCTTCGCCAAGGTCTCGACGGGCCAGCTCTTCCTCGCGCCGTCAACCCACATCCCTTCGGGCTCCGATTACCGCGTGTGCACCGAGGCCGAGCGGACTAAGACGGGCGCGCCGCCCGTTCCGTATTGCAAGTGAAGCTCGGAGTGATGCCCGTCCCGTTCGTGCGCCTGTTGCCGCTCGCCGCGCTGCTCGTTGGCTGCGCCGGGAACGCCGTCCCGCCGGCGAGCGCGGTGAAGCTGGCCAACGGGGTCGCGCTCCGGGCCTTCCCGCCCGAGCTCCACCTCGTGGTCGGGGCGTCACGCACCCTGTTCGTCGCCGCATACGACGGCACCGAGCGCGTGCAGGACGTGCCGCTCGCGGGTCACGGCAGCGTCGCCGAGGGCGCGATCGCCCACGTCGAGGGCAATGCGATCGTCGCGGTCGCCCCCGGCACGGCCAAGCTCCACGTCGAGAGCGAGCTCGGTGCGGTCGACGTTCCGATCGTGGTGCACGCCGCGGCCCCGACGGCGCTCGCCTTCGAACCGGTCGCCACGCCACGAATCGGCGAGCCCGTCGCGGTGAAGACGACGCTCACCTGGGCCGAGGGAACGAGCGACGCCACGTTCGACGTCGCGTTCTCCACCGAGACGCCCCAGCACCTGCACGTCCCCGAGGCCATCGACGCACACGGGTGGGTCGCGCCGCTCGACGACCAACCCGCGACCCTGCACGCGCACCTCGGCGAGCTCGAGGCGACCACGGTGGTCCGGGCGACGGGCAAGCCTCCGGTCGGCATCGAGATCCGCCTCGCGTGGTCCTATTTGAACCTCCGTCGCTTCGGCGCGTTCGCACGCTACGAGGACGGCGAGGTGCGCGAGATCAGTGGCGCGTGCCTGTGGGAGACGGGCGACAAACGCTGGCGCGGCGCGGTGGGCGGCACGCCGCTCGGCCCTCTCCTGCGCGCCGATCAGGTCTCGTGGGATCGCACCGTCCGGTGCACCGTCGCGGGCGTGCGCGGCGACGGCACCCTGTTCTCTCCATGACGCGGTAGCTCGAGCTCGGCATCGCCCAGCACGAACATCGTGATCGGGCGCAAATCCGGCGTCGATCGCGACGTGATTGCGATGATCGATGTCACGCGCCGCTCGTGGACCGCGCGGGCGCGGGTCACCGTGCAGCGGTACGATTCCTTCATACACATGGCGCCAGTTCCCGCGTGAGGAGGATTGCCATGACGAAGTTGCTCATTGGATCGTTCGTGCTGCTCGCCGCGGGCTCGGTGTACGCAGGTGACAACAAAGCCGCTGCCGGAACCGACGGCACCTCGACCGCTTGGGAGTCCGGCGGCAAGGTCTTGCTGGTCGAGATGTGCGACAAGACCACGGACGGCGCCTGGGATTACCCGACGTGTGTCCGCGTGCTGCGCGAGAAGGTCCCCACGCTGCTCTGCAAGCGCGGACCAGGCGTCTACAAGTGGGCGTTCCAGGTGGGCGCCGAGAAGTCCAAGCTCGACCAGGTCACCAACTGCAAGGGCGGCTGACGTCCGCTATGCTCCTCCGCTCCGGAGGAGAGTGACATGGCCGACGAGCGCATCACGAGCTTCGAAGAGTTCTGGCCCCATTACGTGCGGGCGCACCAGAGCAAGGGCAACCGGCGTCTGCACTTCGTCGGCACCAGCGCGGCGATGGTGCTGGTCGCCGGTGGCGTGCTCTCGCGTCGCCTCTGGCCGATCATGCTCGCGCCCGTCGTTGGCTACGGCTGCGCGTGGATCGGGCACTTCCTGGTCGAAGGCAACGTCCCGGCGACCTTCGGTCACCCGGCGTGGTCGTTGAAGGCCGACTTCATCATGTGGAAGAAGATCCTCGACGGCACCATGGACGCCGAGGTCGAGCGTCATACCGCGCCCGCCGAGCCCGATCCGGTCGTGACCGCGAGCGCGGTCGCCGACCCGACCGTCAACTGAAGCCGTGAGGTCGCGCTCGGCGCTGCTCCTCTCGTGTCTGCTTGCTGCCTGCAAGCACGACGATCCCTCGCCGGCGACGCAGGATGCAGCGGTCGAGGAGGACGACGCGGCGATCGTCGTCCCCGCGCTCGATCCCGCGAAGTGCGGGGTCGCGACGGGCGACGAGTCGCCGATGACCTTCGATCGCGCGTACATGGCCACCGGCGACAAGCTCGAAGACAAGGCCTTCCCGCTCTTCGCCGAGCTCGAAGCCAAACCGGAGTTGCTCGAGCGACTTCGCACCGATGCGACGCTCGCTGCGTGGGCCAAGGCACGTGAGACGAAGCTCACGGGGGCGAAGAGCTGCGCCGACGCGGCCTGCGTCGAAGCAGCCGTCGCGTTCAGCCTCGCAGATCGCACCGCCGCCGCGGACGCGACGGTGATCGCGCTCGGCGACGCGCTCGGCCCCTTCGTCCGTGACCGATTGCGGGCCTCGGGGAAGCTCAACGTCGACGCGGCGCGCTCGGACGCGGAGCTCCTGCGCAAGGCCGTGGTGGACGAGCTCGGCTGGGCCGAGAACGCGCTCGCCGAAGGCCGTGCGCTCACCAAGGCGCAGCGCGACGCGGCGATCGACGTGGCCCTCGCCGGGCCCTCACCGAAGGTCTACTTCCAGCCGCTGCTCGGGCTGTCGCTTTCGCTCGTCGCCGCGAACGGTCGTGACGAGGCGGTCCGGTACGAGCCGCTCGTGACCGGCGAGAACGCCGCTGCGCTCGCAGCCATCGGCACGATCGACTGGAGCAAGTATCCGTTCGCCGCGATCGCGGTCCCCGGTCTCGGCCCCACCGACCTGACCACCGCGTTGAGCGAGGGAGGCCGGCAACGCTGCGACCTCGCCGCCGCCCGCTACCGGGCCGGCGTGGCGCCGCTGATCGTCCCCTCGGGCGGCCACGTGCACCCCGATCGCACGAAGTTCTCCGAGGCGATCGAGATGAAGAAGTACCTCGTGTCGATCGGCGTCCCCGCGAGCGCGATCATCGTCGACCCGCACGCGCGTCACACCACGACCAATTTGCGGAACGTCTCGCGCTTGCTCCTCCGGTACGGCGTCCCCGCCGAACGTCCCGTGCTGGTCACGAGCGACGCCTTCCAGAGCCTCTACATGAACGGTCCGCCGTTCGCGCAACGATGCCGCGACGAGATCGGACACGTGCCCTGGCGAAAGCTCGCGTCGTTGTCGATCAACGACAGCTGCATGTTGCCCTCGCGCGTCGCGCTCACCGTCGATGCGCGCGACGTGCTCGACCCGTGAGGCCTCAGCGTGGGCGACGGCGGTAGCGCAGCCGATGGATGGGCAGCCCGTCGGTGATCGCGCGCTTCTCGCGTGGGCTCTGCGCGCCGTACGGGTTGTCGGTCAGCCGCGCGTGGCCCTGCTCGTCGCCGAACGGCTCGAGCAGCTCGCGTGCGTCGAGGAACGCCTTGTACTGCTCGAACCGGTGCTCGACGTCGGTCTGCACGAAGAGCTCGCCGCCGTCGCGGAGCAGGCGCTCGATCTCGTTCTGCACGACGTCACCGAGGACGAGGCGCTTCTCGTGACGCTTCTTCCACCACGGATCGGGGAAATGCATGAACACCGCGCGGAGGCGCGCGTCGGGCTTCAGGCGGGGCATCGCGAGCCGAGCGTCCTCGGCGTAGACGCGCGCGCGGGCGCCGAGCCCGGCGGCCACGAGCTTGCGATCGACGATGGCCGCCCACTTGCGGCGCACCTCGAGGCCGATCAGTCGAACCGCGGGATCGAACGCGACGCGCTCGAAGGCAAACGCGCCCCGGCCGCCGCCGATCTCGAGCTCGATCGGGTCGTCCTTCGACGTGCCGGGAAAGAGGTCTTCCATCGGCACGGCGGAGAGCCGATCACCCGGGAGCACTGCGGCGTCGGCGTAGGGATCGCCCGGGCGGATACGACGTGCGGGGTAGCGAGGCGGCGGGACGTTCGTCACGGGGGGCACGGAATGCACGCGAACCCGCACGCCCGTCAAGCGCCAACGAGCCCGTGACCGCCTGCACGGCCACGGGCTCGTCGACTCACGGCTCTGCTCTACGCGTGCGAGTGGCCGTTGTTCATCGCGCTGCGGACCGCCTCGCCGACGCGCTCACGCACGGCCTGACCGACGCGCTCCTTGATCTCGTCGCCCACCCGCTCGCGAACGGCGTCGGCGATGCGGTCGGTATCGAGCCTTCCAGCCGACGGATACTCCGACATCGCGCCGCGGATCGCGTCGCCGACGCGTTCGCGGACCATCGACCCGATGCTCTCCTTGAAGGCGCCCTCGATGCGCTCACGCACCCCCGTGGCGATCCGGTCGGCATCGAGCGTCTTGGGTCGCTCTGCGCCTCCCTCGGCGCCGGTCGTCGTTCCCATCGTGCCGATCCGCTCGGCCATCGCGGTTCGGAGGTGTTCGTGCAGCCTGTCACGCAGCACCTCACGGAAGCGCTCGCGCAAGACCTCTCCGAGCTTTTCGCGCGCGTTCTCGGCGATCCGCTCGCGAAGCGCATCGGAGAGGCGCATGCGGAGCACCTCGGCGAGCTGCTCCGGATCGACGTTCGCACCGAGCTGACCGCTGCGCATCTGCTGGACGAGGGCTGCGCGGAGCGCGTCGCCGAGCCGCTCGCGCAGGTGCTCGCCGATCTTCTCGCGCATGTTCTCGGAGATCCGCTCGCGGAGCACGTCCGCGAGGCGCTCGTGCACTGCGTCGGCGAGCGCGTCGGAGTCGAACCCGCCCGCGAAGCCGAAGCCCTGCTGCCCGACGAAGCCCTGCTGCCCGACGAAGCCCTGCTGCCCGACGAAGCCCTGCTGGGCGCCTTGGCCCTCTCCGTAGCCGCCCATGCCCATCTTCGCGCGGAGGCCGTCCGCGATGCGCTCGCGGAGCACCTCACCGAGCCGTTCGCGGGCCGCCCCGCGGACGCGCTCACGGATCGTGTCGGTGAGGCGTTCACGGATCAGCTCGCCGAACCGCATGCGGAAGGACTCCGCGAACTGGTCCGGATCGAACCCTCGCCCGCCCATCCGCGATGCGACCTGCTCCTTCAGCGCGGAGCGGACGGCCTCGGAGAGCCGCTCCCGGAGCACCTGGCCGACCCGCTCGCGAATGCCGTCGGCGACGCGCTCGTGAATCGCGTCGGAGAGCCGCACCTTCACGGAGTAGGCGATCCGATCGGCGTCCAGGCCGCCACCGAACTGTCCCGCGTGCCAGTGCTCCATGATCGCGCTGCGCAGCGCTTCGCGGAGGCGATCGCGCATGGCCTCGGCGACGCGCTCGCGGATCGCGTCCCCGACGCGCTCGTGGACCGCCTCGAACAGACGCTGCCGCACGCGCTCGGAGACCTGGTCCGGATCGAACGCCATGCCGTAGCCGAAGCGCTGCGTCTCCATGTGCTCGATCAGCGCCGTGCGCAGCGACTCGCGGAGGCGATCGCCGATCGCCTCGCGGGCCCGGGCCTTCATGCCCTCGGTCAGCCGCTCGCGGATGCCCTCCTCGACATGGGTGCGGAGCGCCTCGGCGAGTTGATCTCCGTCGAAGTGGCCGCCCTCGAGGTGCCGGCCCATCCAGCGCTCACGCATCGCGCTGCGCACCGCATCGGCGGCGTGCTCGCGAACCGCGTCACCGACCCGCTCGCGAATGAGCTCCCCGACGTGGGACTTGAGGTTCTCCGCCACGCGATCGCGGATCATCTCGCCGAGCTTCTCAGTGTCTTCCTGCGAACGAAGCATACCCATGAGTCGCCTCCTGAGCCGTTGTCCTACGTCGTGGCTCTGTGGGGGCGGTCCGATGGCACCTGCGGACGCGCGTTGCGCGCGCTCGGTTACGAAATGGTTACGAGTCCGCTCGCGTCGCCGAATGCATCGCTGGAGCCGCCTCGCGCGCCGCCTGCGCCGGGGGCGAATCAAAAACGGGTTGTAACCGAGAACGATTCTAAGTCATCCTACGCCCCGCATGACGGGTGCCGTCCGAAGCTCCAGCAAATCGCCGCGCGTGGCCGAGGCGCTCGCCGCGCTCGACCGCGCGAGCTTGCGGAAGACTCCGCAGCGGGTGGCGATCGTGCGGGCCTTCGTCGACGACACCTCGCACCCCACGGCTCAACAAATCTTCGACCGGCTGCGCAGGGCGATGCCCACCATGAGCTTCGCCACCGTGTACAACACCCTGGCCGCGCTCGAGCGCGCCGGCGTCTGTCGCACGCTCGAGCTCGACGGTCCCGCGGGCGAAGGGGGTCGACGGTTCGATCCCATGGTTGCGCCGCACGACCACGCCGTCTGCGACCGTTGCGGCGCGGTGCACGACGTCCCACGAAGGGGCGACACGTCGCGCATCGTCGAGGGCTTCCACGTCCGTGCCGTGGAGCGGCTCTATCGCGGGGAGTGCGAAGACTGCCGCTCCTCGAACCCATCGATCACGTAGTCGAAGTCATCGCCCGGCTGCTCCGGGCGGGTGTTCATAGTGTCCACTGGAGGGATCATGTCCAAGTTGCAAGCTGGCTCGAAGACGCACGAAAACCTCAAGGCCGCCTTCGCCGGTGAGTCGCAGGCCAACCGCCGCTACACGTACTTCGCCAAGCAGGCGGACGTCGAGGGGTACCCCGATGTCGCGGGCCTCTTCAAGGACACCGCCGACGGCGAGACGGGCCACGCGCACGGCCACCTCGAGTACCTCCGTCAGGTCGGCGATCCGGCCACCGGTCTGCCCATCGGCAGCACCGCGAAGAACCTCAAGGCCGCCGTCCAGGGCGAGACCTACGAGTACGAGACCATGTACCCCGGCATGGCCAAGCAGGCGCGCGACGAGGGCCACGACGACATCGCCGAGTGGTTCGAGACGCTCGCCAAGGCGGAGAAGAGCCACGCCGGCCGCTTCGCCAAGGCGCTCGCAGAGCTCGACGCCTGATCCAAGTCATCAGTCGTCAGTCGTCAGTCGTCAGTCGAGAGCCCCACCGGACTATGCCGGTTGGCCAGCGTTCGACGATCTGACCGCGTCGGGGGTCGGCTCGCGCCGGCCCCCGATTCCGTTTCTGCCGACTGCCGACTCTCGACTCTCGCTCACGACTGATGACTGATGACTGACGACTGACGACTGAAAGGTCCCCGATGTCCGCCATCGATCCGAACCCCAAGCGTCCCCCCGCCTACTCCCCGACCCACGAGCGGTACTGGGACGCCGCCGATCTCGATCAGGAGATCCACCGGATCTTCGACGTCTGCCATGCGTGTCGCATGTGCCTGTCATTCTGTCCGTCGTTCCCCGATCTGTTCGCGCGCATCGACGGCTACATCGGCAAGGGCAAGGCCGTCGGGGCCGAGACGCTCGACACGGCCGACATCACCTCGGTCGTCGACAACTGCTACCAGTGCAAGCTCTGCTACATCAAGTGCCCCTACACCGAAGACGAAGGGCACTCGTGGCTGCTCGACTTCCCGCGGATCGCGCTCCGCGAGAAGGCGGTCCGCGCGCGCCGCAACGGCGTGACGCTGCAGGACCAGATCCTCGGCGAGCCGCAGCTGCTCGGTGAGCTCACGGCCGGCCCGCAGGCCCACGTCGCGAACCTGGTGAGCGCGAGCTCGCTCGTCCGCAAGGTGGGCGAGAAGGTCGCGGGCATCAGCGCCAAGTTCCCGCTCCCGCCGTTCGCCACCGTGCCGTTCCAGACCTGGTTCAAGAAGCACGAGCCGCCCCCCAACGCAGGCGACGCCGGCGAGGTCACCATCTTCGCGTCGTGTTACGGCGACTACAACGTCACCGCGCCGGTGATCGCCGCCGTGCACGTCCTCGAGAAGCACGGCTACCGCGTGTTCTACGCCGAAGGGCAGACCTGCTGCGGCATGCCCAACCTCGACGGCGGCGACGTGCCTCGCGCGCAAGAGAAGTCGAAGCAGAACATCGAAGCGTTGCTCCCCCACGTGCAGGCGGGTCGTCCCATCCTCGTGCCCAACCCGACCTGCAGCTACACGCTGAGCAAGGAGCTCCCGTCGTTGGTCGAGAGCGACGACGCCAAGCTCGTCGCCGCCGGCACGTTCGACCTGATGAAGTGGATCGACGTCGAGCTCCGCCGCAAGAAGAAGCTGAACAAGGAGTTCTCGCGCAAGATCGAGAAGATCGGCTACCACGCGCCCTGCCACCTCCGCGCGCAGAAGATCGCGTTCCCCGCGGTGCAGCTGCTCGAGGCCACCGGCGCCGAGGTCGAGATGGTCCAGGAGTGCAGCGCCGTCGACGGCACCTGGGGCATGAAGGCGCAGTACTACGAGGCTGGTCGCAAGTACGCGCAGCGGCTCCTCCGCGGTCTCCGCGATGTCGAGCCGACCCTCTATTCGAGCGACTGTCCGCTCGCGGCTTTGCGCATCTCGCACGAGCTGAAGGGCGCCTGCAAGCATCCCATCGAGATCCTCGCCTACGCCTACGGCTTCGGTGCCGAGGGCGCGAGCGTCACGCCGGAAGGAGCCGAGAAATGAAGCCGATTGATCGCAGCGAGATCCTCCCGCTGGGCGAGTACGAGCGTGTCCGCGATCGGTTCCGCGGTCGGGTCATCGAGATGAAGAAGGCCCGGCGCGTCCGGGTCAACGACGAGATGTCGGTCATCTTCGAGAACAAGGACACCATGCTCCTGCAGGTGCAGGAGATGCTCCGCACCGAGCGCATCACCAACGAGAAGGGCATCGCCCACGAGATCGAGACCTACAACATGCTCGTCCCCGGCGACGACGAGCTGTCGGCGAGCCTCTTCATCGAGATCCCCGAGCGCGAGCGCCGCGAAGAGATGCTTGTGCGCTGGTGCGCCATCGAGGAGCACGTCGCCTTCGAGATCGACGGAGAGTCGTGCCGCGCCACCTTCGAGGAGGGTCGACGCGACGCAGGGCGTGCGGCCGCGATCCAGTACCTCAAGTTCCCGCTCACGCCCAAGGCCAAGGCGGCGCTCCGCGAAAAGCGCGGCCCCGGGTTCCTCGTCTTCGATCACCCGCATCTGCAGACGCGCGTCGAGCTGAAGCCCGCCACGATCGGTAGCCTCGCCGAAGACCTCTAATCCGCGCCCCGTGCGGCGGCGGTCCCCCCAGAGGGATCCCCGGTGGCCTCCGGGCCCAGCTCGATATCGGTGAATCCCTGGCTCGCCAGGCGAGCACGGGCTTGGGCGTGATCTCGGGCTTCGATCCAGCCCTGCTGCTCCCCGATGCGCGGATGACTCGCCCTGAAGCCGTACCCGCGCGGTTGCCCATCGCTCACTTGGTTGCCCTCCCTGGGGGTTTAGCGAAGGACCGTCCACCGGTGGCAGTCCACGAGCGCGGTCCGTGCGGTGTGGACCCTTGCGTCGGACCTGCTTACTTCGCGTCACCAGCGTCCGCGGACCCGCCGAAATCCTTCTGTTCCACAATGACACCGTCCTTGGTTCGTTCCATCACCCACGTACCGGTCGGGTGACCCGCAGCATCATATCGACCCTCCCGAACAACGCGCCCATCGAGCCACAGTCGAAACGGTCCCTCGTAATGGATGCATTCCTGCGCCCATCCGAATCGCCCGTCACCAAGCCCCGACCGCATGACTCGCGCCTGTGTACCCGGCGGACAGTCCGTCGCCGGAGGAGGCGCAGGCCCCCCACTGGCGCAGCCGCAGAGCAGCAAGAATGAAAGCGCCAGCTCACCGAAGTTCGACGGAATATTCATCAGTCCGCCTTGGCGACGCACTGGCGAGAAGGCGACTTCCATCGATCCAGTATTGCATCGACGCTACGGACGGCGCTGCAGCGACGGTCGAGGCGCCGTAGGCCGACGCCTAGTGAAGGTCACGCGCGCCCTTCTCGAGATCCGCCACCGGGATGGCGCCAGGGGGCAACACAAATGGAGCGGGCATCGACAGAAGCATGGCCGCCACCGTGGCACAGCGACGGCAGATGGTGCACTTCGCGGTCGCTGCGCGAGCGACCGGTGCACGAAGGCCCTTGCGTCCACCGCAGAATGCGCACGCATCGATGCCCCGGACTCGAGGCAGCTGATCAGAGAGGATCGTTGGCGTTCCCACGCTCACCTGACGGTAGAGTGGGCCGCCCAGAGCCATCCCAGGATCCTCGACGACCAGGCACAGTGATTGGTTGGCGCGGCCGTACACCAAGCAGCTGATCCCATTCGTGTAGCGCGGGACGGCGATCATCAATCGATAGGTGGCCGCATGTCTGGCGGTCACGGGAACCCGCGATGGCTGCGGCAAGGCCTTTCGTCGACTGATGACGACCCCAATCGGCGACGGATCCGTGGGCAGTCGTCGAACGACTTGAGCGGCTGCCGAGAAGCAGATCGACACGCCGTTACCAACCGCCACGTCGCCGCCCGGCATCGGGAACGACCGTCGCGGCTGCGACTCGGCGCAGAAGGAGCACGGACAGCGCCCCGGCCTCCCGTCGGGCGTCGCAACCTCCAGGGTGTGCGGTCGGACTCTGAGCATTTCCTTGGTCGCCTCAAGTTGGGGTTCGAAGTCATCGCGACTCAAGTGGTGCGGCGATGCCGTGGGGGTCGCGCCGGGGACCATCCTCGCCCGTCACAGCGAGATGCCGCTTGCTTCGAGATCAGCGCGCACCTCGGCCCAATGGAGCTCGCCGATTTCAACCAAGACGACATCGAGTCGGACCGGATTGCGCTCGCTCAGTTCGATGAGGCGAACGACGGTCGGCGGAACCCCGAACGACCGAACACAGTCGGAGATGCTGCCTCCGTCGATGATTCGAGCTCGCATCTCATCGAACATCGCGCTCACTGCCCGGCAGCACGGCAGCTCGATGCACACGTCGAGACACGTGAGGATTGGCACCCCCGAAATCAGCAAGTCGCCGAGAGGATCAGCGAATCGGACCGCCGCGATTGCCGCCGCGTACGAATCGAAGTTGGCGGGAGCACCGACGATCCGCCGATCCATTTCGTCCCGCTCATCGAAGCGATCGAGCGCGGCTGCGATTCGGCGCAGAGTGCGACCGCACTCGGCCCCGAAGCCCGCCTCGATCCAATGCGCGGTGATGGGCTCGTGACTACCCACCCTGGCCAGAGGCTCCTGGCGAAGCGGCCGAATCACAGCATAGACCGCGTCAGTGTCCGCGCTGTAGACGCGGCCGTGTGGACCGAGCCCGGAATCACGGCGCTCGAGGATTCCGGCTGGAACCGCATCCGAGGTGCTCGAAACCTTGAAAGGGTTCATCATTCACGAATGCGGACGGAGCTGCTCCTGTTGGTCCTCTCGGTTGGTTGTGGCGCCACGACCGAGAGCAGCACGGTGGACGCATCCGTCACCGACGCCACGTCCGACTCGACTGCAGACGTGATCCGCGTCGATTCCGGCAACGCGTGTCTCGCCGCCGGAGGTTCGTGCGGCTGCGCGAGCTCCTGCTCTCCGGGCACCACCCACGGTTCCTTCGCGCAGGACAACGCCTGTCCGCAGCCCTGCCCCACCTGCGGCGGCTGCAGCATGTGGTGCTGCGTTCCGACCGCGGTCGATGCCGGGGCGATGAAGTGCCCCGACGCGTCGACGTTCCCCGTGTTCAGCAAGACGTGCAGCGTCGATGCCGACTGCGCGTTCGGGCTCCATCAGATCGATTGCTGCGGCTCGCTTCTCGCGGTCGGCTTCGAGCGCACGCAGCCGTTCGAGGCCACCGAGAAGGCCTGGGCGAGCACCTGTCCGGCATGTGAATGCGCGGGCAAGCCGACCTACGCCGACGACGGCAAGACCGGCGCGTCGTTCGGCGTACGGTGTGCGAGCGGAGCCTGTTCGACCTTCGTGAAGTGACCGTTTAGGTAGCGCATTTCTCGACCGCGTTGATTCTGGTGACCCGTTCCCCCCGGCTTGAAGGGCTTGAAAGCCGGGGCCCCTTCGCGAACCTGACGAACGCACGCGTCTTCAGCTTGAAGCCCTGACGGGCTCCTGGCGTGGACGCGGCGGCGCATCGCGACTCCGCTGAGGACCTGCGCAAAAGGAGCCCGCGGGAGCGGGCTTCTATCGAAACGGGCGATAGGGCCCCGGCTTTTGAAGCCGGGGGGAACGGGAATCCCTTCGGATCGACCCGGGTGAGAAATGCTCTAGCGGCGTCGACGCGCAAGCAGGAACAAGCCGAGCAGTGCGAGGACGGACCCGCCCGCGCGCGTGCTCGCGCCGTACTGACAGCCGGTGTCGCCGCTGTCGGCGCCGCCGGGGGTGCCCTCCGCGCCGAGCTTCTCGCAAACGCCCGCGTTGCAGAGGTAGCCCGCGACGCAGTCGGTGGTCGTGGCGCAGGTGGTCCCGCACTTCCCGGTCGAGGGATCGCAGGCGTAGGCGACGCAGTCGATGCGCGAGTCGTCGACGGTGTCGACGGAGGCCTTGCGATCGTCGCTGCAGACGCGGCTGCGCGCGATGCACTCGCCCTGACGACAGCCGAAGCCCTCGAGGCAGTGCGAGTCCTCGGTGCAGGTGATGCGACAGTGTTTGTCGTCCTCGCAGGTGAGGTTCTTCGCGCACTTCACCGGCGCCTGGCATGCGCCCTTGCCGTCGCACGTGGAGAGCGCGGCGTCGGCGCAGCCCTTTTCGCACGCGATCGTGGTGTCGGGGAAGATACACGCGCCGGCCGTCTTGCCATCGCATGCACCGCCGCAGGTCGTGCCCGCGCCGAGGCAGGCAGTGCGAGCGCCATGCGGCTTGCCGATTACGGTCGTGCACTTGCCCACGAAGCCGGTGGCGTCGCACGCCTCGCACTGTCCATCGCACGGCGCGTTGCAGCACACGCCGTCCGCACAGAACAGGCCCGCGACGCATTCGTTGCCCGTCCCGCAGGCCTTGCCTGCGCTCTTGCGCGAGACGCACGCACCCGCGCTGCAGTAGTCGTCGGCGATGCAGTCGGTGTCGGCGGTGCACTTCTTCAGACACGCCTTGGCGGCGCCGTCGCAGAGGTACGGCGAGCAGGCGGAGGACTTGGCGCGGCACCCACCGGTGCCGTCGCAGACGTTCACGGTGGCGAGCCCCGAGGTGCAGGTGGCCGCCGGGCAGTCCGCGTGCGGATCGGTGTTGTCGAGCACCGGCGCACAGGTCCCATCCGGCTTGCCCGTCTTGGTCGACGCACAAGCCATGCACCGTCCGGTGCAGTCCGAAGGGCAACACACCGAATCGACGCAGAGCCCCGAGAGGCAGTCGGACGCGGCGGTGCACGCGTCGCCCGGCGCCTTGCGATTGGCGAACACGAACGCCGCGCCGGCGAGCGAGTTGCGCCAGACCGCACCGCCGATCGCCGTGTCGCCATCGAGCCAGACCGCCTGACCGAAGCTGTCGCTCGGCGAAGCATCGGAAGGCGTGAGCACCGGTCCCTCCGACCAGGTCGTTCCGCTGCGGGCCAGCGTGTAGATCTTGCCTCTTCCCCCGAGCGCCTTGGGCGACGAGGCGAGCGCGCGATCGCCGCTGATCGACACGCGCGATCCGAACTCGGCGCCGCCGTCGGAGGCGAGGATTCTCTGGTCCTCGCTCCAGGTCGTGCCGGTGCGATTGAAGACGTAGACCTGTCCGATGCCTTTGACCGTGCCGACCTGCTTGTTCGGCGCGGAGATGAGCGCGGTGTTTCCGCTGAGCGAGAGGCTCCCGCCGAAGATGTCGCCCGCGAGGTAGACCGCCGTGCCGGCGATGCCGTCGGAGGCCACGAGCGTCGTCTGTTTGGACCAGACGCCCGCGGTGCGAAGGAACACGTAGACGACGCCCTTGCCCCAGCTCCGGAAGGGGGCGCTGACCATTGCGGTGTCGCCCGCGAGCGCGATCGAGTTGCCGAAGTGATCGTCGGCGATCGCGTCGACCGGGTCGAGCTTGGTCAGCTGCGTCCACGTCGTGCCGCTGCGCTGGAAGACGTAGGTCGCCCCCTGACGGAGGGCCGTGCCCACGTTCTTGTACGGCGCGCCGATGACCGCGGTGTCGCCCTCGAGCGCGAGCGCGCCACCGAACTGATCGTTCGCGGCGCCGTCGTCCGAGAGGAGCTTGGCCTGCTGGGTCCACGTCGTACCGCTGCGCACGAAGACGTAGACGGCGCCTCGCCCACTCGTCTGCGAGGGAGCCGCGATCATCGCGGTGTTTGCATTCAACGCGAGGGCGCCGCCGAAGTACTCGTTCGCTGCGCCGTCGGCGGCGACGAGCTTGGCCTGCTGCGTCCAGGTGGCGCCGCTGCGCACGAAGACGTAGGCGGCGCCCTGAGAGCCCTTCTGATAGGAAGCGCCGACGAGCGCGGTGTCGCCGCTGAGCGCGACGGCGCCACCGAAGCGATCGCTGGCCGCGAGATCGGTCGGCTGCAGCTTGCTCTGCTCGCCCCAGATCAGCGGGTCGACGACGAGGGGATATTGGGCCACCGAATCATCGACGCGGAGCGCGATGCGGCCTGCGTCGAGGGTGATGCGCGACGGCACCTTCCGACCGAGCGCGTCGACGACGTGCAGCTCGCCGTAGCGGAGCCGTTCGCCGCCGTCTTCGCCGCGGAGCGACACCGTCTGCGCGGAGAGCACGGGCGAGAGCCCCGCCGTCGCGAGCTCGAGCACCAGCTCACCCGAGCCCTCCGGACGCGCGGCGAGGTCGAAACCCTGCTCGACGCCGGCATCGTTGACGACGTACCACTCGGTGACCGATCCCGCCGTGTACGAGGCGCGCGAACCGTGGAGGCGCGGTGCCGAGGGTGCCACCGGAAGCAGTCGATCGACCCGACCGACGCGGGCGAGGCGCATCGACCACTTCCAGCTCGTCGAGCCGGATTCATCGGTAATCGCCATGCCCCCGACGTCGGCGACGGCCGCGAGACCCGCGTGCCGAGCGACGAGCGCACTGCCGAGCGCGGTGAACGCCCGACCGCTCGCGGCGACGACGGACTCCGTCTTTGGCGAGTTGGTGCTGCACGCGGCGAGCAACGCAACGAGCAGACCGAAGACCAACATCGACGCGCGCCCCTTCGAGCGGCGCACGCGACGTGCGGCCATCCACAGTCCGGCGATCACCGGCAAGAGCCCGCTTCCCTTGGAGGTCGAGCGCACCGCGCCGACGCTGCAGCCACCCGGGTCGTCGGCAGCGGCCACCGTGGCGATGCAGGTCTTGGTGCCAGGATCGCAGCTGAAACCCGCGGCGCAATCGCTCGAGACCTCGCACGACTTGCGACACGCGCTCGTCGCGGAGTCGCACTGGTAGGGAGCGCAGGCGATGCTCGATCCATCGACGGTGTCGATCGACTCCTTGCCGTCTTCGCTGCACTTGCGACGAGCAGCGACACACCCGCCGTTCTTGCAGCGGAAGCCCGCGAGACAATCTGCGTCGGCGCTGCACGAGGTGCGGCACTTGCTCGCGCTCTCGCACGTGAGGTTGCCGCTGCACGCACGCGGGGGCTGACAGCCTCCCTTGCCATCGCAGGTGGACAGTGCGGCGTCGGAACAGCCCTTGTCGCAGGCGGTTCGCGCGTCGGGGAAGGTGCAGGACGCGGCCGTCTTGCCGTCGCAGCTGCCTCCGCACGGGCCGCCGCCGACACACGCGGCACGTTTGCCGTGAGGCGCCCCGGTCACCGCGGCACACTTGCCGAGCAAGCCGGGCACGTCGCACGCGGCGCACTGCCCCTCGCAGGGTGCGTCGCAACAGACACCGTCGACGCAGTACGAGCCCGAGGTGCACTCGTTGGCCGCGCCGCAGGCGTCGCCACCCGCCTTGCGGACGACGCAGGTCGAGCCCTTGCAGTAGTGATCGGCGTCGCAGTCGGTGTCGGCCGTGCAGCTCGCGAGGCACGACGGCGTCGTGGCGCTGCAGACGAACGGTGCGCAGTTGGTCTTCGCCGAACGACAGCCGCCATAACCATCGCAGACCTGCTTCTCCACCACGCCGGCGGTACAGGTGGTGGCGCCGCACTCGCCACGCGGATCGGTGCCGTCGGTGATCGGCGCGCAGTGGCCGGTGGTCGCGCCGGTCTTGGCCGACACACACGCCATGCACGTGCCGCTGCACACGGTGTCGCAGCACACCGACTCGACGCAGTTCCCCGACACGCAATCGAGACCTGCGGTGCAGGCGTCTCCGTTCGACTTGCGGTTGACGAACACGTACGCCGCGTTCTTCCCCATCGCCCCGAGGAGGATGCTGTCGCCGTACATTGCAGCTCCCTTCGAGAGGTAGTCGGTGGGGGCCGCGTCGGCAGCGACGAGCTTGGCCTGCTGGGTGAACGTGGCGCCGCTCCGAGCGAAGAGGTAGCCGGCGCCGGCGTAGGACGCGGTGCCGACTTGCTTGTTCTGCGATCCGATCAAGGCCGCCGTCGGGGTGAGCAGGATGCTGACGCCGAAGAAGTCGCTGGCCGCGCCGTCATCCGGCGTGATCTTGGTCCCCTCGGTCCAGGTCGTGCCCGACCGCGTGAACGTGTAGACCGTGCCCTGGCTCGCGCTGCGGCCTGGAGCGCTGATCAGCGCCGTGTCGCCGACGAGGGCCACGGCCGTGCTGAAGCCGTCGTACATGACGACGTCGCCCGGCGCGATGATCGCCTGCTCGCTCCAGGTCGTGCCGCTGCGCACGAACGCGTAGGCCTGGCCCTTGTAGCCCTTGCTCACGGCGCCGACGATCGCGGTGTCGCCGTTGAGCGCGACGCTCCCACCGAAGTAGTCGTTGCTCGCGCCGTCCGACGCGGTGAGCTTGGCCTGCTGCGTCCAGGTGGTGCCGCTCCGCACGAAGACGTAGGCGGCACCCTGGTAGGTGTTCTTGGAGTAGGCCCCGACGATCGCGGTGTCGCCCTCGATCGCGACGCGCGTGCCGAAGCCGTCGCCTGCGGCTGCGTCGGTGGCCTTGAGCTTGGCCTGCAGCGTCCACGTCGAGCCGGAGCGGAGATACACGTACGCCCCGCCTTGCTTGGCCGCGACGCCGCGCGCGCCGACGACGAGCGTGTCGCCCGAGAGCGCGAGACTGCCGCCGAAGGTGTCGTTCCCGGCGCCATCGGGTGCGGGCGCGGTGAGCTTCGACTCCTGGGCCCACGAGCCGCCGGTGCGGACGAACGAGTAGACCGCGCCCTGTTTGCAGGTCGTGCAACCCGGGCCGAAGCCGTCGGCGCCAATCACCGCGAATTCGCTCCCCATCACCGCGCTCACGCCGAACCCATCGACGGCGGTCGGATCTGCCGGGCGCAGCTTCGCCTGCTGGCCCCAGACCAACGGATCGATCGCGAGCGGATACCGTGCGTCGGCGTCGTCGATCACGAGCACGATGCGACCGGTCGCGAGCTCGAGATGCGCGGGCACCGGTGCCCCTTTCGCATCGACCACCCGGAGCTGCCCGTAGTGCAACACGGGCACGCCGGCCGCGTCGGAGAGCGTGATCGTCTCGTCGGCGAGGGAGGCCACGAGCCCCTCGCTCGCGAGCTCCAAGCGCAACGGGCCCGTGCCCGACGGACGCTCGGCGACGTCGAACCCCTGCTCGAGACCCGCGGCTGCGCGCGTGTACCACTCGGTGAGGCCGGGGTGCCGGTAGATCGCGCGATCGCCGTCGACGACGGGCACGACCCCAGGCAGCGCGGTCATCGCGCTCGCTCGACCGAACGCGGCGAGGTGCATCGACCAACGTCCCGCGGCGGACTCGATGCTCACGTTGGCGAACGAGAGCCTCGTCGAGAGCTCGCGTGCGTCATCGCGCACGCGCCACTCGCCCGGACCGAGCCGAACGAACGCCGATGGCGTCGACGCCGGCTCCTCGATCGCTCGCGGGGACGACGCGCAGCCTGAAACCACCAGCGCCAACACCGACGTCGAGAGCGCATGGAAGCGGGTCATCGAGCTCCTCCCGTGCACCGAACAAGCCAGGCACGCAGAGGTCAGTGTATCGGATGCCCGTCGGCATGCGACCTCGATCTACTGGAAATTGCTGCGCATTTGTGCCGGCACGTGCCCGGCACGTGCCCGGCTAGTTCGCGCCCTCGACGAGCTTGCAGGCCAGGCCGTCCTCGCCGATCAACACCGCACCGTTCAGCGCGATGGGATCGTCGAGCGTGATGTCGACGGCTTTGGCGCCGGCTCGGACCGAGATCACGAGGTCGTGGAGACTCTTCGCCCCCTCGCACTTGCTGCTCTCACGCGGCTCGCCCCCCTTGGTGCCCGTGACCGTCGCGGCCGCCCAGTCCAACATCGCCTGGCATTCGGCGAAGTGGGCGCGCGTGTCGGACACGAGCTTGTCGCGTTTGGAGAGGAAGCTGGGGTTCAGCTTGGGGCACGTGCGGCCGATGTCGAACACGGTGACCACCAGATCGACCATCGCTTGCGGATCGGTGCCGCGCAGCGAAGCGACAACGGCCGTGGCGAGCCCCTGCGTCGTGGTCGGTCGGTTCGGCGGCACCGTGCTCGGTCCGGGCGGGTGTGCAGGCGGCTCCGCCGGCGTGCAGGCGGTCGCTCCCATCACGAGCATCACGAGGAAACCGATGCGCATTGTCATGACGGAAGAAGTCGTGCGTCTGCGCGGGCTTGGCCGCCATGAGCGAAAACAGGGACCGCTCGCGCAGCCTTTGTTAGACGCTGCCGCATGAGCACCCACGAGCGCCCCGCACGAAGGTCCTGGGCCGAGCCCTGGAAGGTCAAAGTCGTCGAACCCCTCAAGATGACGTCTCGAAACGAGCGCGATCGCGCCATCGTCGAGTCCGGTTACAACACGTTCCTTCTCAAGAGCGACGACGTCTACATCGACCTGCTGACCGACAGCGGCACCAACGCGATGAGCGATTGGCAGTGGGCCGGCATGATGCTCGGCGACGAGGCGTACGCGGGAAGCCGCAACTTCTACAACCTCGAACAGACCATCCAGAAGTACTACGGCTACCAGTACATCATCCCGACCCACCAGGGCCGCGGCGCCGAGAACCTCCTCTCGAAGATCCTGATCAAGCCCGGCGACTACGTGCCCGGGAACATGTACTTCACCACCACCCGCCTGCACCAGGAGCTCGCCGGCGGCACGTTCGTCGACATCATCTGCCCCGAGGCGCACGACCCGAACCTCGAGCTGCCGTTCAAGGGCAACGTCGATCTCGGTGCGCTCGAAGCGCTCATCGCCAAGGTCGGCGCGCACAAGATCCCCTACGTCTGCGTCGCGGCCACCGTGAACATGGCGGGCGGGCAGCCGATCTCGATGGCCAACATGCGCGCGGTCCGCGAGCTGACCAAACGACATGGAATCCGCATCTTCCTCGACGCGACGCGCGCGGTGGAGAACGCGTGGTTCATCCAGCAGCGCGAGCCGGACTTCGCCAACAGGACCGTGGCGGAGATCCTCCGCGAGTTCTGCTCGTACGCCGACGGCTGCACCATGAGCGGCAAGAAGGATCCGCTGGTGAACATCGGCGGGTGGCTCGCGATCAACGATCCGGACGTCTACGAAGAGGCGCGCAACCTCGTGGTCGTCTACGAGGGCCTCCACACCTACGGCGGCATGGCGGGACGCGACATGGAGGCGATGGCCCGCGGCATCGTCGAGTGCGTCAAGGACGACCACATGCGCTCGCGCGTCGGGCAGGTCGAGTACCTCGGACAGAAGCTGATCGACTGGGGCATCCCGGTGGTGCGCCCGATCGGTGGGCACGCGGTGTACCTCGACGCCAAGGCGTTCTACCCGCAGCTGACGCAGGACCAGTTCCCTGCGCAGACGCTCGCCGCCGAGCTGTACGTCGACTCGGGCGTGCGGGCGATGGAGCGAGGCATCGTCTCCGCCGGCCGCGACAACAAGACCGGCAAGCACCACTACCCGAAGCTCGAGCTGGTGCGTCTGACCATCCCGCGCCGCGTCTACACGCAAGCCCACATGGACGTCGTGGCCGAATCGGTCGCCGCCGTTTGGGACGAGCGCAAGAAGGTCCGTGGGCTCGAGATGCTCTACGAGCCCAAGTACCTGCGGTTCTTCCAGGCGCGGTTCAAACCGCTTTGAGTCACACCCCCCACGGCTGGGAGGGCCTCGGCTGTCGGGAGGGGCTCGCGGGCCTCGAGGCGTGCTGCTCGAGGTAGTAGTCCAACGAGAGCCTCCCGGCGCCCACCAGGCTGAACAGGACGAGTAGGAACAACACGAGCAGGTCGAGCTCCAGCGAGCCTCCGCTCGTGAAGAGTCCCTCGCGTCCGTGAACGAAGAGCACGGCCCCAAGGAGGATGGGCACGTTCAGCAGCGCCGCGGCTCGCGTGACGAGGCCGAAGGCGAGCAAGAGCCCGCCGAACAGGTGGACCGGGATGACGTACTGCGCGGCGAATCCGGCAGCCCACCCCAGCTGCGAGAGGTCGGCGATCTCGGCCTTGTGGAAACCGAACGCGAGACCCTTCGCGATCAACGCGATCCCCAGGTACACGCGCACGACGTCGAGAACGATGTCGCGTCGTGCTTCCAGCCACTGCCTCGCCTGCTCGCCCGTCGCCATGACGGCTGGCACTTGCAATCGTCAGGCGCGAGGCAGCGTGCTCACTTCTTTCTCGAGGCTACCTCCGTCAGTGCGCGTCTGCCGTCGCCTGGGCGCCCCGGACTTCCTCCGGTGCGGCCGAGCTCTCGCCGGCGCGGTCGAGCGCGAGCTTGAACAAGACCGGGCCGATCATCTCGTTGATCGCGACCGTCGCGAGCACGAGCGATCGGAACGGGGCGCCGAAGCTGGGGAACTGCCGTTCGATCACCGTCCCGACCCCGAGCGCGAGGCCGGCTTGCGAGAGGAGCGCCCCCCAGCCCCACTTCTTGATGACCGGCGGGTCGTCCGAGAGGCGCGCGGCGAGTTGGTGCGCGAACAGGCTGATGGCGATCCGGCTGCCGGCGAGCACCACCGCGACGAGCCACATCTTGCGCAGGAGCGGCACGTCGAGGTCCGCGCCTGCCGTGGCGAAGAAGATGACGAACACCACGCCACCGGCCTTCTCGATGGCGTGGTTGAACTTCTCGCCCTGGTCGGAGAGGTTCGCCACGACGAACCCCGCGACCATGAACGTGAGGAGCGCCTCGAACCGCAAATAGCGGAGCATCTCGCTCATCCCGAACCCGAGCGCGATGAACACGAGCAACAACTGCCGCCCGACGAACCGGCAGTAGAGGGCGAGCACGAGCCCGAGCGTCGTGCCGAGCGCGATGCTCCCGAGCAGCTCGTGGCCGACCTCGCGGAAGGTGTCGATCACCGAGAACATCGCGCCGGGCTCGATCAGCGGCCTCGCGATGGAGAGCACCGCCGCGAGCAGCACCACCACCACGACGTCGGAGGTCAGGATGAACGCGAGCGAGAACGTCGCGACCGGTCCCTGTGCGCGCGTCTGCGAGAGCACGCCGAGCAGCGCCGACGGGCTCCGGGTGACCGAGAGCGTGCCCCAGAGGAGGGCGATCCCGATGACCACCGTGAGCGGCATGCCGTGGGTGAACGGCATGAGCGGCCTGGCGAGGAGGAAGACCACGGTCATCCCGCCGAGCACGATGAACACCTGCACCAGCGTGTGCAGCGTCAGGCTCCGGAGGATCTTCTTCAGCAGGTCGATCCGCAGCTCCGCCCCGCCCTGGAGCGCGATGAGCGCGAGCGCGAGGCTGTTCACGTGCGAGAGGTTGCTCACCGTCTCGTGATCGATGAGGTGGAGCACATAGGGCCCCGCGAGGATGCCAGCCGCCAGGTACCCCGTGAGGTGCGGCATGCCCACCGGCTCGAGCACCTCGCTCATGAGCGTGCCGGCGAGCAGGAGGAAACCGGTGGCGACGATGGTGTCGAGGACACCATGCGAGTCACGGGCGACGTGCGTCGCGCCCCACACGAGGGCGAACACGCTCACCAGCACCCCGAGCTGGATGAGGCGCGTGGCCGCGCCCTTCGGTGCGCCGCCGCCGCTCACGAGGGCACCTCCGCGTCGTGGGTCTGCGGCTCGGTGGGCTCTTCACGGGTCGCCACCTTCCGCTCGCTCGGCGGCGGAATCTCGCCCGCGCGATCGAGCGCCCGATGGAGCGACGCCGTGCCGACGATCTCGCTGACCAGTGTGGCGGCGACTGCGGCAGCGAGCACCGTGTCGCCCACGCGGCCCGGGAACCGCAGGTCGATCGCGAGGCCGATCGCGACCGTCATGCCCCCCGACGACAGCATCGCGAGGCCGAGCAGCGACGTCGTCGATCGTGCCGCAGGGGCGAGGCGTACCAGCCAACCCGAGATCAGTTTTCCGAGGATGCGCAGGCCGACGGCCAGCGCGATGACCATCCACAGCCGTCCGATGGTCGCGGGATCGATGCGCGCGCCTGCGAGCACCAGCGCTGGAAGGAGCACGGCGCGCTCGGTCTGCACCACCATCGCGCGAATGTCGCCTCGGTGCCGCGAGACCCAGGCGATGGTCGCTCCGAGCGCGAACATCGCGGTGACTCCCGCGAGATCGAGCCTCGCTGCGAGGCCGATGGTCATCAGCGAGGTGCCGAGGATGGTGCCCCAGCTCTCGGCGACGCGGAGATCGCGGGCGAGGAGGAGCGCGGTCAGCACGCCGAGGACGAACCCGACCCCGAGGGTGGCCCCCGCCCATCCGAGCGGCGGCAGGTGCACCATCGCCCGCGCCGGCGTGCGCAACGCAAAGAGCAGCGCGACCGCGGCGATCGGCACCAGCTCGTCGGAGTGGGCGAGATCGTTGAGCAGCTCGGTCAGCGGTCCCGCGGCCCGTTGTCGCTCTGTGACCCACTGGGTCGCGTGGCGCGTCGTCTCGGCACACACCACGCCGAGGCCGATCGCCAGTGCGAGCCGATCGTCCCGCGAGAGATCGGCGACGAACGGCGCCGCGCGGAAGGCGGCGAACCCGACCAACACGCCGCACCCGACGGTGAGCAGCACGCCCGAGAGGATGCGAAGGAGCGGTACCCGCCGCTCGCCGACGTACCCGTATTCGAGCCCCGACGACAGCGCGAGCCACCCCACTCCGACGTAGGAGAAGGGATCGAACACCTCGAGCGACTCGCGCGTGACCGCCCGGAAGACGAGCGGGCCGGCGAGGATGCCGAGGACGAGGAACTCGCTGCCGGACGCGAGGCCCGCGCCACGCTTGCCGCTCCCCGAGCCGAGCCAGGTGAGCAGGCTCCCGAGGTAGCTGAGGAGCAAGAGCCCCATGAACAGGGCGATGGTGCTCACGTGCGCGCTCCGGCGAAGCGACGGCCGAGCGCGATGCCCTCCTTGGCGAGCGCGTCTGCGAGCAGGGACGTGAGCTGCACCGAGCTCGCGACCCCGAGCGGCCCGGGCTTCACCTCGCCGATCCCTGGGGCGGTGGTGATGCGGGGCTCGGGAGGAACGGAGATTCGCGGGTTCGAACGGACGCGCCGACCGGTGGGCACGAGGATCGGTCCGACCAGCTGCGTGGCCACGCCGACCGTCACGCGATGGAGCGCGCCGTCGGCGTCGATCGAGACCAGATCGACTCGCACCTTGGTGCCGACCTTGCTCGCAGCCTCGGCCAACACCTCACGAACCCGAACCTGGGAGGCCCGCGGATCGACGACGAGCTCCACCGAGATCACCGGCGAAGGCCCCATGATGCGCGTGGAGCTCCACAACGCGAGCAGGTGCGGGATGCGAACCTCGCAGCCGCTCTCGTCCTCGATGGTGATCTCGAGCAGCGTCACCTGCCGCACGCGACCGGTGCGTCCAGCCAGCTCGACGAAGTCTCCTGCGCGGAGGCGGCGGCCGAACACCACCAGGCCTCCGACGATCCCGCACGCGAGGACCGGCGTCGACGCGAGACCGAGCGCGACCAGCGTCGCGACGCCCGCACGCGAGAGCGCTCCATCGTCGTTGCCGGTCAAGAGCGGCGCGGCGAGGAGCATGGCGGCGACCACGATGCCGATGCGCACCACCACGCCGACCGGCGCGGCGAGATCCTGCGGGACCCAGTCGAGCGTGGTCTCGCCCCGCGCGACGCCCGCGAAGAACACGCCGGTGAAGCGCACCAGGAGCGCGAGCGCGACCGCCGCGACGATGGTGACCACGGCGAGCGGGAGCCCCGCGCCGATGCGGGTGAAGAACGCGCCGATCGGCCCGAGGACCAGGGCGGTGAGCTTGTCGGTGTACCCCTTGGTCGACTCGAACAGCGACAGCGAGAAGATGATCCAGCCGTAGAGGATGCCGAGCTGCGCGATGCGCTTGCTGACGTCGATCGCCAGCTGGAGGAAGGCCTCGATCGCCGCGGGCCTCAGCAGCTCGATGCCTCCGACGCGGAGGGGCGGGATGCGGTCGGGGTTCTCCTCGAGCCAGTCGCGCGCGCGGGTTCCGAGCTGCGAGGCCTTCCCCAGGAGGAGGAACGCGATGAGCCCGCTGAACACCACGAGCGAGAACGAGAAGACGGAGTTCGCGATCGCGCTGCGCTTGCGCTCCTCCTTGATCGCGGCCTGCACTTTCGCGGTCACGTCGGCCGCGTATGCATCGAGCGTGGCGACCCCTGCCGCCTGCGCGTCCTCCTGACCGAGCTCGACGATCGGCGCCTTGCCGACGAACACGATGGCGGCCGGGCGTCCGCTCGCATCGGTCTGTGACTCGAACCGTGCCTCGCCCTCCCGCGCGTCGAACGCCGATTCGAGCGCCTGGGAGGCGGCGCGTGCACGCTCGGTGGCACTGCGCCCCTCGCGCTCGAGGGTCAGCCCGACGACCTTGCGATCCTTGAGGCGGACGAGCCCCTCGGGCGTCTTCTGCAGAGCGGCGTGCGACGCGGACGCCGACGCCGACGCCGAGACCGAGGCGGCGACGGCAACGGGCACCACTTCGTGCTCGGCGCGTGCGGCCGAACCAACCAGCAGCGCGAGCACGACGCACAGCAGCGAGAGCAGCCGGTGCATGTCCGCCCACCGTACGTGATCGAAGCCGTCGCGGGGAGCGCATGGTGCGTCGCCTGAGTCAGATCAAGCATCGGTACGTTTTCGGGCGCGCTCGTGCCGCGGCCTACACGTGGCGGAGGGCCGAGAGCTTCGTCGCCGCGAGCTCCATCCGCTTCGGCACCTGGGTCCGCCGCGCGCGAAACAGCAGGTTGTGCGGCGTGATCGTGGCGCCCACGAGCTCGTTCACCTCGGTCTCGAAGCCGGCGGCCTCGAGCCGCAACGCGCGCTCGACGTCGACCAACGAGCTCGCGACGCGGCGACGGAGCGTGGCCACGTCGGGCGCTCCGAGCTCTCCCGCCATCGCGAGGGCACGATCGAGGAACGGCACCGATGCGCCGTAGCAACATGGAACGAGGAAGAGCCAACGCGTACGTACGCGCACGGCCTGGTCGATCACCCGGTCGGAGGCCCCGCCACACGCATGCAACGCGACGATGGCGTCGGGGGTCTCGGGCCAGGCCAGATCGTCGTCCACATCGGAGGCACGCACGTCGACGGGAACAGCGCGGGTCAAGCGCGTCGCGGCGTCGCGACAGGCAGCGATCCGGTCCGGCGCACGCTCGATCACGGTCAGGCGCGCAAACGGGAGGACCTCGGCCGCGACCAACCCCACGCTGGATTTTCCAGCAGCCGCATCGACGACGTGAGCTCCCTTCTTCACGCGGCCCAACTCGCGGACCAGCGCCGCGACCTCGTGGGTCTTCTGGATGTCCTCCTTGCGCAACGACGTGCCCTCGCGTGCGATGAACAAGCGATGGAGGATGGTGCCGACCTCGGCAGGGGTGATCACGGTCGGTGGATGGTACCGCGACGCGCTGCGCCACACCCCGGCACATGACCCCACACCCGACACTGGCGGGGAAAGCTGGCCATCGAGGCCAGAAGGGTGCACGCTGTGAGGTCAACGACCTCCCCCCCGAGGCACTCGTTCCGTCCATGACCGCGCAGCCGACCGCCGATTCGGGACCGACCTTCCGCCCAGGAGTGGTCGTCGCGGACAAGTACCGGCTGCTCGAGGCTGCCGGCGAAGGCGCCATGGGCACGGTGTGGAAGGCAGAGCACACCTCGCTCGGTCACTTCGTCGCGGTGAAGTTCCTCCACGGCTCGGTGGCCAACGCAGCCGAGCCGCGCTCCCGCTTCGAACGCGAGGCCAAGCTCGCAGCCCGCCTCGGCGAGGCCTCACGGCACATCACGCGCGTCACCGATCACGGCGTCACGCCCGACGGCACACCATTCCTCGTGATGGAGTTCCTCCACGGCGAGGGGCTCGAGGTCCGCGTCAAACGCGAGCGCCGTCTGCCGATGACGCTCGTCGCGAAGATCACCTCGCAGCTCTCCCGCGCGTTGTTCGTCGCGCACGCCGCGGGCGTCATCCACCGCGATCTGAAGCCCGCGAACGTGTTCCTCTGCGACTCGCCCGAGGACGGCGGTCTGCTCGTCAAGCTGCTCGACTTCGGCGTCGCCAAGGCCACGCTCGAGAACGACGAGAACCAGGCGACCCGCGCCGGCGCGCTCATCGGAACGCCGAACTACATGAGCCCGGAGCAGATCACCGGCGGGACGGTCGACGCTCGCTCCGATCTCTTCGGGCTCGCGGCCATCGTCTACCGCATGGCGGTGGGCAAGGCGCCGTTCGGTTCGGGCGCGCTGAGCGAGCTCGCGATGCGCATCGTCGCGACCGACCCGCCGGCCCCTTCGTCGCTCGCGCCCGACCTGCCTGCCGAGTTCGATCTGTGGGCGAAGAAGGCCCTCGCCAAGAAGCCCGAAGAGCGCTTCCAGAACGCGCGCGATCTCTCCGATTCGCTGTCGATGGTCGCGGGCATCAGCGCGACCGGGTCGACCGGCTCGTTCTCCGCGGCGGCTGCCGAGCGGCTCGCGCTGCAGCTCGGTGATTCGGTCGGCGGTCTGCAATCGACACTGGGATACTCCGGGGCCGTTGCTCCCGCGGTGAAGCCACGGAGCCGCGCGCCGCTGGTCATCGGCGCTGCCCTCGGTGCGGTGTGCCTCGGCGGAGCGGCGCTGTTCTTCGCGACGCGTGGTGCGCACGAACCGACGACGAACGCTGGAACCGCCGCCGCCGCTTCGTCCACGGCCACGGCCCCTGCGGTCTCCGCCGCACCCAAGCCCCTGCCCGAGCCCACGCCCTCGGTCATCGCCGAGCCGCCCCCGAGTGCCACGGTCGACAAACAGCCGGAGCCGGTCAAACACGTCGTGCAGCCGAAGGCCGTCGGTGCGCCGAAGCCCACGGCCACCGCGGTCAAGCCCGAGCCGACCGCCGCTCCGCCCCCGCCCGCGAAACCCGAGCCCACGGGTGATCTCTGGAAGAAGAAGGACGAGATGTGACGATGCCTTCGTCGCCGAAGAACCGCAGCCTTCGCGCCCTCTCGCTGTTGCTCGTCGCTTCCGTCTCGGCGACCTCGATTCCCTCCCTCGCAGCGCCGCCCACCGAACAAGAGCAGGCCATCGCCAAGGACTTGTTCGACAAGGGCGTGAAGCTCATGGACGAGTTCAAGTGCGACGAGGGGCCGATCGATCTGAAGAAGTGCCGCGAGGCACGCGATGCGTTCAAGCGCGCCTACGAGCTCACCGGTGCGCTCGGCGCGCTCCGCAACCTCGCCTACGTCGAAGAGGGGCTCGGCATGGTCGCGAGCGCCGCGCGCAGCTTCCGTGACCTCGCCCGCAAGGCTCCCCTCGACCCCAAGCCCGAGCGCCGCAAGTGGGCCGATTTCGCGCGCGCCGAGGCTGACAAGCTCGAGCCACGCGTGCCTCACCTGATCGTGAAGGTCGTCGACAAGGCGCCTGGCACCAAGATCACGCTCGACGGCGTCGACCTCGCCGAGGCCGCGTGGAACACCCCGATCGACGTCGATCCGGGCAAACACGCGGTGCACGCCGAGGCGCCCGGTCGCCTGAATTTCGAAGCCAGCGCGACGCTCGACGAGAAGCAGGACAAGACCATCTCGGTGGTCCTCGACGTCGACGCCAAGCCGACGACCGACACCACCAAGGGCTCGTCCAAGGTCGGTCCCATCGTCGTCACCGCCATCGGCATCGTCGGCGTCGGCGTGGGCCTGGGCCTCGGCTACGCGTCGATGAAGAAGCGCGACGACTCCTGTGACGCGAACAAGCTCTGCGATCCGCAGGGACTCGACGACGGTCGCTCGCTCGCCACCACGTCCACCATCGTCACCAGCGCAGGCGCCGCCGTCCTGGTCGCCGGCGTGCTCTGGTGGGTGCTCACGCCGTCGAGCAAGCCGGGCGAGCCGCGCAAGGACATCGCAACCCATGTGGCTCCGTGGGCCGCGCGCGACGGCGCCGGGCTCGCGGCCTTCGGCGAGTTCTGATCACCATGTCCCTCCGCCCGTTGGCTGCCACCATCCTCCTCGCGCCCGCGCTGTTCCTCGCGTGCGCGCAGATTCTCTCCTACGACGACTACTCGGCGCGCCCCGCCGCAACGACCGTCGACACCGGTCCGGCCAAGGCCGACGTCAGCACCGAGGTGAGCGACGCGCCCGAGGGCCCCGCGACGCCGCCCCAGAGGCCGGCTGGAACACCCGAGCCCTCGGGCAAGGGCAAGACGCTCTGGTTCGGCATGAAGCGGATGTACCTCGGCAGCCTCAACGCGTTCGGCGCCGAGACGGCCGACGCTTGGAAGGAGTGGGGCTTCGACCTCGACAAGGTCTGCACCTCCGCCGAGGACTCGCAGAGGAACGTCGGCACGTGCAAGCGTCCCGTCGGCGCCGGACAAGACAGCCTCGTCGACGGCACGCGCTGCCGGGACAACAACTTCGGCCATCACGTCGTCGCCCTGCTCAAGATCTCGAGCAGCGGCTTCGAACAGCGGCTGATCAACAGCCTGCTCGACGGCGGCAACACCCTCATCCTCCGCATCGACGACGTCGACGACGGCCCCGACGACCCGTACGCCCCGGCCAAGTTCTACCGCGCGGACGCGCTGAAGGGCGCGAAGTGGGACGGCTCCGACCTCCGCGAGATCGTGAGCGACACCGTCCTCGACGACTCGATCGAGAAGCCCCGCACCTTCTTCGACAAGGGCTACATCAAGGACAACGTCTGGGTCTCGGGCGATCCGGAGCTGAAGTCGCTGCTCTTGCCGGTCTCGAGCAGCTTGTTCGTCCCGCTCACGCTGGACGGTGCACGCATCACGCTCGAGCTCACGCCCGACCACACCGGCGGCAAGCGCGGAACGATCGCCGGCGCGATCCCACTCAAGGGCATCGAGTCGCTGCTCAACCCGGTCGCGGCCAGCGCTGGCTTCTGCCCTGGAAGCGGGCTCTACCAGTCGCTGTGGAACAGCTTCCAGCAGTTCCCCGACCTGGTGATCGGCGCGCCGAACATGCAGGACACCACACAGGTGTGCGACGGCATCTCGCTCGGTTTCTCCTTCGACGTCGGCTCGATCCAGCCGGTGACCAAGCTGGTCGCGCCCGCGCCGGGCACGCCCGATCCCTGCGACGCCGGCACCAAGGGCTGACGCAGCGCTTCAGCGTCCGCTGCGGTGGACCTTCTGCACGAGCTCGATCGCTCGGTCGGGCGCGACGCCGAGCGCATCGGCCAGATCCGCGACGAGGTCGTTCTCCGAGCCCTGCACCTCGCCGTCGCTCGCGGTGATCGCCGCGGCGAGGATGACCGCGGTCTCGCGTCCCTTGCCCGCGGGCAGGCGAGCGGCGATCGACTCGAGGCGCTTCTGGCGGCCGTCGGTCTTCAGCAGCCCGCTCAGTCGGGAGATCAACGCGGCGATCGTGTCGCCGTCGAGCTTGCGGTCGGTGAGCGCGCCGACGGTGGCCGAGAACTGCAGCGCCTCCTCGGGGGCGAAGTCGCCGTCGGCGGTGGCTGCGAGGAACATCGCCTCGACCAGGGCCTCGACCTTGGGAGAACCGAGGTCGCTGGAGAGCTCTTTCTTGGCATGTTCGAGGTCGCTCATGGCGTCGACAGTCGACAGTCGACAGTCGACAGTCAAGAGGCAGCCGCGTCACACGAAGAATGAGGGCCGGCCGCGCGAGCGTCCGGGAGGCGCTATGCTGCCCGGCGCAGCGCATCCGCCATGTCCGAACCCGACGATCCCAAACGCCCGAGCAAGCCTCCGACTGGTCGGTTCGGTCGCCTCGCGCGACTGGGTGCGCTGGGGACCAAGGCCGTCCCGCTCGCGATGGCCGGCTTTCGCAAACGCTTCGCCGGCGAGGTCGACGAGGACGAACAGCGCAAACAGCGGGAGAAGATCCTCCTCGAGGCGCGCAAGACCGCCGAGGCGATGCTCAAGACGCTGGGCGAGATGAAGGGCCTTCCGCTCAAGCTCGGGCAGATGGCGAGCTACATCGATGGCCTCGCCCCGCCCGGCTACGAGGACAAGTTCCAAGAGGTCCTCAAGAAGCTCCAGGCCAAGGCGCCGCCGCTCTCGCCCGAGGCCGCGGTGAAGGTGATCACGAGCGAGCTCGGCGCGCCGCCCGAGGAGATCTTCGCCGAGTTCGAGCGCGAGCCGTTCGCCGCCGCGTCGATCGGTCAGGTGCACCGCGCGCGACTGCACAGCGGCGAGCGTGTCGCGGTCAAGGTGCAGTATCCCGGCATCGACACCGCGATCGAGAACGATCTCAAGACCGTCGCGCTGATGGAGCAGATGATCGCTCCGGTCGGGCGTCGGTATCAGACCAAAGAGGGCCTCGAGGAGATCAAACGCGTCTTCCTCGCCGAGATCGACTACACGCAGGAGGCCGTCGCGACCGACGCGTTCCGCACGTTCTACGCGGGCGACCCGTCGATCGTCATCCCGCGCGTGTTTCACTCGCTCACCACCAAGCGGGTGTTGGTCAACGAGTTCATCGACGGCATCGACTACCACCACTTCGTCAAAGACGCGGCGTGGTCGCAGCGGCACGTCGCGACCAAGACCATCTGGAAGTTCATGTTCGGCGCGCTGTACGAGTACGGCACGCTCTACGCCGATCCGCACCCCGGCAACTACCGGTTCATCGTCGATCCGAACAACGCGAACGACGTGAAGGTCGGGTTCCTCGACTTCGGCTGCGTGCGCGTGCTCTCCGACCAGATGGTCGCCGGCATGAAGCGCGTGCTCCTCGCGAAGATCAGCGGGACCGACGAGGAGTTCGAGAAGGCGCTCGTCGAGGTCTACGGGTTCGACCCGACCGACGAAGAGGGCTGGCCGCTCTACAAGGCGTACACCGAGCACGTCATGCGCCCGCTCGTCGAGGACGAGCCGTTCCTCCACACCAAGGAGGTGGCGCGCGAGAACGTCGCGTTCCTCGTGCGGGGCGAGCGCAAGATCGTCTGGAAGCAGGGCGAGGTGCTGCCGAACCTCCCCAAGCCCCTGAAGATGCCGGTCGAGAACACCTTCGTGAACCGCCTGCAGTGGGGCCTCGCGAGCGTGCTCGCCGGACTCGAGGCGGACTACAACTTCCATCGCCTGTCGCTGCCGTGGATCCTCGGTCCACGAAAGCCGCCGCCCGGACTGGTCGTCCCCGATCCGGTGTGAAGACTGATCCGCGGAGCGAACGGTGCTAGGCGTCGCCGCGATGCCGACCGCAATCCTCTCCGAGCGTGAGCCCATCGGCGGCGGGCTCGATCGCGTCCGCCTCCAGGTCGACGAGACGGTCGCCGCAACGCACACGCGGCACGGGCAGTACGTCGAGGTCCGTCACCAGGGCATCGCAGGCGACGCCGATCTCACCATCCCGGCGGCGATTCGCGGCTACTTCGCCATCGCTTCGGCGCCGGGCGAGCTGTCGTGGGATCTCCTCGTGCGCGACGGCGGCTCGATGGGCGAACGTCTCCGTTCGCTGCCCCTCGGCACGGTGGTGTCGATCAGCGAGGCGAGCGGCAAAGGCTTCCCCGTGGAGTCCGCCCACGAACGCCCGCTGGTGCTCGCGGTCACCGGCTCGGGCATCGCCGCGGTGCTCTCGACGATTGGCGCGCGCATCGAGGACGGCGACGCGCAGCACACGTACCTGCTCTACGGAGTGCGCGAGCGGAACGAGATCGCCCTCTCCGCCGAGCTCGAGGCGATGCGCATGGCCGGCATCGACATCGCCATCTGTCTCTCGCGCGAGCACATCGACGAGCCGGGGTTCTACCGGGGCTACGTGCAGGACGTGGCCAGCGCCCGCCACTGGAGCGTCGCGGGCGGCCTCGTCTTCGCCGCAGGGAACACGGCGATGGTCGAGGGCATGCGCAACGCGACCACCGCACTCGGCCTGCGCCCCGAGGACGTCCGGCTCAACCACTGAGCTCGCGCACGACGCTACTTCTTCTTGGCCTTGCCCGGCTTCGACTTGGCCGCCTTCTCGTCGGACTTGGAAGCCTTCTTGTCGGACTTGGAAGCCTTCTTGTCGGACCTGGAAGCCTTCTTGTCGGTCTTGGAAGCCTTCGCAGGCTTCTTCCCAGCCATCTGCGCAGCCTTCCCCTCTTCCCAGATTCCCAGCGCTGCCCCGCCCGGGTCGACGAAGACGCCCATCGCGCCCATGTCGCCGAGGGACGTGAAGGGGACCGTGACCTTCGCGCCGTTCTTCTCGGCCTTGCCCAAGGTCTTCTTCACGCTGTCTACCTTCACGTACGGCAGCCATTGCCTGGGTGAGTCCGGCCCGCCCATTCCCGACATGCCGCCGCCGGCGGTGTCGCCCTCGCCGGTGTTGATCAACGTGTAGGACATGCCGGGCATGTCGGTGACGGTCCAGTCGAACAGCTTCTTGTAGAACTTCTTCGCCGCCCGGACGTCGGTCGTCGACAGCTCGATGTGCGCGAACCGGTTGCTCATGCAGCCTCCTCGCGAGCCAGAGCGACCCGCGGGTGGGAGGGTAGCCTCATCCATTGAATCCGGGACGGTCGACGGTTCGGGACCCTCGGACATTGTCTGTCCGACCGAAACGATTCCAGGTACTTACGTTGGGGGCAAAACGTGCCTGTACGGGGGCGCAGTGCTAGGGTCCCGTCATGGCACGCAGCAAGGCGAAGCCGGCCGCCCCCACGGGCGCCCCGAGCAACGTCGTGCCCATTTCCGCCGCGCGGCGCCGCGCCGCGAGCGTGACGGGTGGAGGCGATTCGTCCCGTCGAGCGGCCGATCGGAGCGAGGCCGCGGCGACCGCCGCCCTCACCCGGGCCATGCGCGCCAAGACGCCCGAGAGCCGGGCCAAATTCGCGCGACTCGGGCTGACGCACACCTGCGAGGTCGACACCCAGGCGATGCTCCTTCGCCAGCTCTACCTCGGGCTGCTCGAGACGGAGCGTTTCGAGCAGGCACGTACCGCCGCCGAGCAGATGATCGCGCTCGGGGTGTTGCCCGACGTCGCGCGGCACGACGCCGCCCGTGCGTGCCAGGCCGCCGGTGATTTCGATGCGGCCGTCGAGCATCTTCGCGAGGCGGCGCGGGTCGGCCCCGTCGAGCGTCGCGCCTTCCACCTCTCGAGCCTCGGGGGCTTGCTCTACGCCATCGGCCGCGAGCGCGAGGCGATCGAGCCGCTCGAGCGCGCCGTCGCCGAGCGAGGCACACCGCTCGCTCTCCTCGAAGGTCAACTCGCGCTCGCCATGCGCGACTCCGAGGCCGCCCTCGACATCGCCTACACCACACTCGCCAACGATCCAGCGGGCGAGGGCTACGGTCGGTTCGTCCTCGGTGAGCTCGCCTTCGCCCGAGGCGATCGGCAGCGCGCGCGGCTCCACCTCGAGGCTTTCCTCGGGCGCGTGAGGCGCTCACGGCCCGCAGCCCGCGCGGCGCTCTCGCCCGAGGTGGCGCGCGCCGAGACCACGCTCGGTCGCATCGTCCTCAACTGACGACTGAAAAATTCCTCGGCGGCGTCTCGAACGCAAATCGGGCTTGTCAGGACGCGCGCGCGCCTGCAACACCCCCCCATGCGCAACGTCGCCGCCGTGTCTCTCGTCGCGATGCTCACGGCCTGTGCCGCCTCGTCCGACAGGTCCACGCCTCCGCCCTCGTCGAGCCCGATCGGCTCTCCCTTCGGGTCGATCGCCGTCGCCACTCTGCACCGCGACGGGGCGACGGCCACGTTCACCAGGATCTTCGCGCCTGCCGTGTCGACCGACGATCCACACGTCGCGTTGCGCGCGGTGCTCCTCGCGCAGGGCGTGTCCGTAGAGGTGATCGACACCGCCGTTCTGGAGAACGTGCAGACGTTCGGACGCCGGGCACGGGTCGCCCAGTTCGCGCAGCGCATCGACGACCTCGAGGTGTTCGGCGCCGGGATGGCCATCGTGCTCGACGAGGAAGGACACCCGATCGCAACCTCGGGAGCGCTCGTCCCGGCGATCCATCCCAAGCACACGTTCGTCCTCGACGCGCCGGCGGCGATCGCCCGCGCGGTGGTCTCGATGGTGGGCGTCGACGCGGGCGCGATCACGCCCGTGGGCCAGCCGCGGGGCGGCTACACTTGGTTCTCGGTGACGCTCCCCTCGGCGAGCGAGAAGCTCGTGAAGTCGGCGCGCGCCAAGCCGGTGTGGTTCGACGGCAAGCGCGTCTCGTCGTCGTTCTACGTCGAGCTCGACATCGGCGGCGTGCACGAGACCTCGTCGGAGCTGCGGTCGTTCATCGTCGACGCCTCCGACGGCACCGTCCTGTTCACCCACGACATGACGGCGCACGACGCGTTCTCCTACCGCGTGTTCGCCGAGGCCTCGGGCTCGTTCGCCCCCTGGCCCGGCCCGCACGGCACCACGCTCGTGCCGCACCCCACCGGCACGCCCGATGGCACGGTGGTCACCCCGATCGCGGGCAAGCTCGTCACGCTCGAGAGCGCGCCGTTCGGCAAGAAGGATCCCTGGCTCCGCTCCGGTGCCAAGGTCACCGACGGAAACAACGTCAGCGCCTATGCCGACCTGGTCGCGCCCGACGGCTTCGACCCGGGCGACGTGCAGCCGGACCTCACCGGGCCGCTCGCGTTCGATCGTCCCTACGATCCGACCAAGAACCCGAACGCCGACCACGACAACATCAAGGCCACTGCGACGCAGCTGTTCTACGTCGCCAACTGGCTGCACGACTGGTTCTACGATTCCGGCTTCGACGAGAAGTCACGCAACCACCAGGAGGACAACCTCGGTCGCGGCGGCGTCTCGGGCGATCCGCTCCACATCGAGGCGCAGGACTACGCCGGTCGGAACAACGCCGATGCGACCACGCCCGCAGACGGCGGCTCGCCGCGGGTGCAGATGTACCTGTTCAACGGGCAGGGAAAGTCCTCCCTCACCGTCACCGCGCCCTCTTCGCTCGCCGGGACGCTGACCACGCGTTCGGCCTCCTTCGGACCGGCGAACTTCGACCTCACCCAGACGGTGGTGTTGGTGGACGACGGGAGCGGAACGAGCAGCGACGGCTGCGAGAAGCCGTTCGTCAACGCGGCGGCCATCAAGGGCAAGATCGCGCTCGTGGATCGCGGCACCTGCGCGTTCACCGACAAGGTGGCCAACGTCGAAGCGGCGGGCGCGGCGGGGGTGCTCATCGCGAACAACGTCGCCGGTGGCGCGGCCTCGCTGTTCGGAACGACCGGCGTGTTGGTGAAGGTGCCGGTGCTGTCGATCTCGCAGGCCGACGGCGCGTCGATCAAGGCGGCGCTCGCGGAGGGCGTCACCGTGCGGATGTTCCGCGAGACGGCGCTCGATCGCGACGGGGGCCTCGACACCTCGATCTCCGCGCACGAGTGGGGGCACGTCCTCTCGAACCGCCTGGTCAACAACGGCAACGGCCTGACCAACACCCAGGGCGGCGGCATGGGCGAGGGCTGGTCCGATTTCGTCGCCCTCATGACCATGCTGCACGCCTCGGACGTGACCGCGGCGTCCTCCAAGAGCTTCCGCGACGTCTACCCGGTCGGCGGCTGGGTGTTCGGCGTCGGCTCCGGCACGGGCAGCTACTTCGGCCTGAGGCGCTACCCGTACTCGGCGGACCTCGGCAAGAACCCGCTCACGTTCAAACACATCCAAAACGGCACCGCGCTGCCGAAGGACGTCCCGTTGTCGTTCGGGGAGAGCGGGAACAACAACGCCGAGGTGCACGCCACCGGCGAGGTGTGGGCCTCGATGTTGTGGCAGTGCTACACGAACCTCCTCCGCGACAAGCCGCGCCTCGGCTACGACGAGGCCGTCAATCGCATGCGCAGTTACCTCGTCGCGGGCCTCAAGCTCACGCCGAAGTCGCCCACGGTCATCGAGGCGCGCGACGCGCTCCTCGCGGCGATGTACGCGGCCGACAAGGACGACTTCAAGCAGTGCGCCAAGGGCTTCGCCGAGCGCGGTGCCGGCGTCGGTGCGAAGGGTCCCGATCGGACGTCGTTCGACAACGTGGGCGTGACCGAGAGCTTCGTCAGCGGCAACGACCTCGAGGTCGTCAGCGTGACCCTCGATCCGTCGACCGAGTCGTGCGACGGCGACGGCGTGCTCGACGTGGGCGAGACCGGCACCATCACCATCAAGCTCCGCAACATCGGCACCGATTCGCTCGACGGCACCACGGCGAAGCTCTCGTCGAAGAGCGGCGCGTTCTCGTTCGCCGACGGGGCCAAGCTGACCTTCCCGGCGTTCAAGCCGTTCGAGACGGTCGAGGCGACGATCGCGGTGACGCTGCAGAAGGTCGCGCCCGTCTCCAAGCAGGAGATCGTGGTCGCGCTCGACAACCCGACCTTCGCGGTGCCGCGCACCATCGAGGCGAAGCTCCCGCTCGTCGTCGACTACGACGTCGCGCCCGCGTCTTCGGCCAAAGACGACGTCGAGGACGTCGAGACGGCGTGGAAGGCGACCGGCAACGCCTCGCTGAGCAAGGCCACCCAATGGAAGCGCGTGACCGAGGACGGCAACCAGCGTTGGGCCATCGTCGGCAGCCCCGAGATCTCCGATCGCTGGATCGTCTCGCCGCCGCTCGAGGTCGCGGCCGACAAGCCGTTTGGTCTCTCGTTCGTCCATCGCTTCTCGTTCGAACGCGACACGCAGAAGCGAAACTGGGACGGCGGCGTGGTGGAGATCAGCACCGACGACGGCAAGACCTGGGTCGACGCGGGAGTGGCCGCGTACAACGGCACGCTCGAGTCGAAGGAGACCGACAACCCGCTCAAGGGTCGCAAGGCGTTCGTCGGCAAGAACGCGAAGTTCCCCGAGTACGAGCCGGCGACCATCGATCTGGCCGACGCGTACGCTGGCAAGACGGTCCGCGTTCGGTTCCGCCTCGGCACCGACGAGGGCACGGCCAGCGTCGGCTGGGACGTCGACGACATCGCGTTCACCGGCATCACCAACGCGCCGTTCGCCGCCCGCATCCCCGATGCGACCAACCCGTGCGGCGCGGCTCCTCCGACGGAGACCCCTGCCGCCGAGCCGGTCGATCCGCTGCTCGGCGCGGAGGCGGGTGGCGGTGGCTGCGGATGCAACGTCCCAGGTCACGACCGTGCGCTCAGCGGCGCGGCAGCGTTGATGCTGCTCGGGCTCTCGGTCGCGCGGCGTCGTCGCTGAGTTGGTCAGGGCAGAGGCGGGGACGGACCGAGGCTAGCCTTCGGGGGCTGGAGGCTCTATCGAGGCACCCGCCATGGTTCGCCAGCGCCTCGAGCTCGATTTTGGCTTGACCTACCGCGATTTGTTCGACCCGAGCGCGCTCGCTCGGCTGGATCGCACCTTTCGCGACATGCTCCACAAGGCCGACGCGGCTTTGTCCGCGCGCTTCGAGGCCTATCGCGCCACGCCCGCGTCACTGACCGGGCCTGCCGAGTCGCAGCTGCTGGTCGAGGTCGCACGTCACGTCGAGAGGTTCGTCGCCCGGCTGTTCCACGTCGAGGCTGCTCTCGCAGGCTACCACTCGGCCGCCGAGGACGAGCGCGCGGTCATGCGGATGAAGAAGGACCTCTGGCGCAAGCGCGGCCAGAAGCTCGTCGGCAAGATCGAGGACCGCGCCGCCGCGCGCGCCGGGTTCGCCGGTGTGCTCGAGGCGTGCGGCGTTCCCGACGCCGAGGTGGAGCGCGAGGAGTCGGTCGCGCGCGCCGTCGTGTCGCTGCTCGACCTCGAAGAGCGCTGCGCGAAGGTGCTCGCCAAGGGCGGCGCAGTCGTCACCGAAGACGAGCTCGCGAAGGTCGACGCCATGCGCGCCGCGCTCGACACCGACGCGCGGACCGCGAGCGCGTTCGCGCTGCCGGAGTCCGAGGATCGCGTGCGCTCCGCCAAGGAGCTGCTCACCGCCGTCCTCGAGCGCATCGCGCACGGTCTCGCGGCGATCGCCGAGGAGGCCGGTCCCCACGCCCTCACGTGGGCCAAGGAAGGTCCGCTGCGCCGCGAAGAGGGCCTCGTGCACCGCGCCGGATGGGCCATCTTCCGCACGCCGCAGAACGTCGATCCCCAGCACCTCGTGCACCTGCGCCGCCCGAACGAGCACCTGCCCGAGGTCGCGAACGGACCGCTCGACGGACGCCGCGCGCGCGACGGGTTCTCGCTCACCGACAAGCGTCACCCGCGCCTCGAGGTCGCCAACGAGGTCGACTACTGCATCCTCTGCCACGACCGCGAGAAGGACAGCTGCCGCCGCGGGCTCGTCGAGCCGGCACCGAAGAGCAAGGTCCCCGCGAAGGAGCCTCACCCGGTGACCGATCCACCGTCCACCGGCGGAGTCGTGCTCACCCGCGAGTCGAAGACCGGCGGCATCGAGGTGGTCGATCCCGCGCACGTCGCCGCGCTCCACTCCGAGAAGCCGACGCCGAAGATCAAGCAGAACGCGCTCGGAGTCCCGCTCAACGGCTGCCCCCTCGAAGAGCGCATCGGCGAGATGCACGAGCTCCGCCGCGAGGGCCGCGTCATCGGCTCACTCGCGCTCGTCACCATCGACAACCCCATGTGCGCGGGCACCGGTCATCGCATCTGCAATGACTGCATGAAGGGCTGCATCTACCAGAAGCAGGATCCGGTCAACATCCCGCAGGCCGAGACCGGCGCGCTCACCGACGTGCTCCGCCTCCCGTGGGGCGTCGAGATCTACGGCTTCCTCCAGCGGTGGAACCCGCTCAACGCGCGTCGCCCGTACACCCTGCCGTACAACGGGCGCAACGTGCTGGTCGTCGGCATGGGCCCCGCGGGCTACACGCTGTCGCACCACCTCGTGAACGAGGGCTTCGGCGTTGTCGGCGTCGACGGACTGAAGATCGAGCCGATGCCCGAAGGGCTCGTGGGCGATGCACCGAACGGCGTGCTCGCGGAGCCGGTGTTCCGCTACGAGGAGCTCGAGCAGGACCTCGGCCAGCGCCGTACGGTCGGCTTCGGCGGCGTCGCCGAGTACGGCATCACCATTCGCTGGGACAAGAACTTCAACGACCTGCTCGCCGTCGGTCTGATGCGTCGCCCGACGTTCAAGGTCTACGGCGGTGTGCGCTTCGGCGGGACCATCACCGTCGAAGAAGCGTGGCAGCTCGGGTTCGATCACATCGCGATCGCCGCGGGTGCCGGCAAGCCCACCTTGGTCGACGTGCCCAACGGTCTCGCGCGCGGCGTGCGTCAGGCGTCGGACTTCTTGATGGCGCTGCAGCTCACCGGAGCTTACAAGCGCAACTCGCTGGCGAACCTCCAGGTCCGCTTGCCGGCGATCGTGATCGGCGGCGGTCTCACCGCGATCGACACGGGCACCGAGCTCGCGGCCTATTACGTGGTGCAGTGCGAGCGCACGCTCGAGCGCATCGAGAAGCTCGAGGCCGAGCGCGGTCGCGACGCGGTGTGGTCGGCGTTCGATCCCGAGGAGCGCGTGATCCTCGCCGAGCAGGTCGAGCACGGCCGCGAGATCCGCGCCGAGCGCGAGAAGGCGGCGGCCGAAGGACGCGCGCCGATGTTCCAGCCGTTCGTCGACGCTTGGGGCGGCGTGACCGTCGCCTACCGCCGCACGATGAAGGAGTCGCCGGCGTACCGCCTCAACCACGAGGAGATCATCAAGGCCCTCGAGGAGGGCGTGCGCTTCGCCGAGAAGCTCTCGCCCAAAGAGGTCCTCGTCGACGAGCTGGGCGCCGCGCGCGCGATGGTGTTCACCCGCGCCGATGGACAGACGGTGGAGCTCCCCGCCCGCACCATCTGCGTCGCCGCCGGCACCTCGCCCAACGTGACCTACGAGCGCGAACGCCCGGGCACGTTCGTCATGGACCCGAAGACCAAGGCGTTCCGGCCCCACGAGGTCTCGCGCGACGCCGATGGAAAGCTCGTCGCCCGCGAGGACGAGATGGGATTCTTCACGTCGTACTGCGACGGCGAGCACGCCATCTCGTTCTACGGCGACAACCTCCCGCGCTACGCGGGCAGCGTGGTCAAAGCGATGGCGAGCGCCAAGGACGGCTACTCGCACGTCGCCAAGCTATACGCCGACGAGGTGGCGCGGCTCGATGCGAGCAAGCAGCCCGAGCGCGACGGCAAGTGGCGCTCGCTCGTGAAGCTCCTCGACGACGATCTGCTCGCGACCATCCATGAGGTCAAGCGGCTCACGCCGACCATCGTCGAGGTCATCGTGCACGCGCCTCGCGCGGCGCGTGAGTTCCATCCGGGTCAGTTCTACCGCCTGCAGAACTTCGAGCTCGACGCCCCGGTGGTCGACGGCACCGCGCTCGTGTCCGAGGGCATCGCGCTGACCGGAGCGTGGGTCGACAAGGAGCGCGGGCTCATGTCGACGATCGTCCTCGAAATGGGCGGTTCCACCCGTCTGTGCGCCACGTGGCAGAAGGGCCAACGCGTCATCCTGATGGGACCGACGGGCGAACCGACGCACATCCCCAAGGGCGAGAACGTGGTGCTCGCGGGCGGCGGCCTGGGCAACGCGGTGCTCTTCTCGATCGGCAAGGCGCTCCGCGCCAACGGGTGCAAAGTCGTCTACTTCGCGGGCTACCGCAATCCGGGCGACGTCTACCACGAGGAAGACATCGAGGCCGCGGCGGATCTCGTCGTCTGGTCGGCCGATCGCGCGCCGGCACCGCCTGCGCGTCGCGCGACCGATCGCTCGTTCGTCGGCAACATCGTCCAGTCGATGGTCGCCTTCGCCAAGGGCGAGCTCGTGCCGCTCGACCAAGCGCCGTTCACCCTCGACAAGATGGACCGCGTCATCGCGATCGGCTCCGACCGCATGATGGCGGCGGTGAAGGCCGCGAGGCACCCGGGCGGCGCGCTCGCGCCGTTCGTGAAGAAGAAGCACGTGGGCATCGCGAGCATCAACTCGCCGATGCAGTGCATGATGAAGGAGATCTGCGCGCAGTGCCTCCAGCGCCAGGTCGACCCGGAGACGGGCAAGGTCTCGATCGTGTTCACCTGTTTCAGCCAGGACCAGGACATCGATCGGGTGGACTTCCCGTTCCTCGCGTCGCGGCTGCGGGCGTCGAGCGCGCAGGAGAAGCTGACGAACCTGTGGCTCGACCGGCTGCTGCAGAAGAGCGCGCTGCCGCGGATCTGACTTCCCTGCCCGGTTCACGATCGCCAGGGAGCGGACCTGCGGTACGATGGACCTCGTGCGACGGCGTCTTCGAGCAGGTGACGTTCATCGCGTCATCTCTTCGGGGTTACCCCGAGGCAACGGCACGGCTGACACTGCACACCGCGAGAGCGACGCTGCGCTTCCACGCAGGGCTGCTCACGCCCGACGAGACAGGTCGATCGGCGCCGTCGCACTCTTGCCATGAGGTGGTCGACCGCGCGTGTGCTCGCGAGCGCGTTCCTCGCAGGAACGTGGACGGCCGACGAGATGCTCGCCCGCGCGCACTACGTGCTCGTCGCGAAGCCGCGTTGGCTGAAGAAGCTCGTCGCGGAGGTGCTCGCCCGGTTCCCGACGCCGCCGCATGACGCGCGCGACGACGTGGCTCGCCTGATCGTCACGCGGCCACGAGTACGGATCGTTCGGCCGCTGTTCGATACGCCCGAGATGCGTGCGACCCCGTTCGAGGTCCCGCCGCTCGCCACGATCGGCGCGATCGCCGAGCACCTCGCGATCGACCAGATCGACTGGTTCGCCGACCGCAAGGGCTTGGAGCGCTTCGCCGAGGGCGAGCCGCTGCGACACTATCGCTACAAGTGGGTCCCGAAGCGCTCGGGCGGCGTGCGCCTGCTCGAGCAACCGAAGCCCCGGCTCCGCGCGATCCAGCGGCGCGTGCTTCACGAGATCCTCGATCGCGCGCCGCCGCACGACGCGGCCCACGCGTTCCGCGCCGGCCGATCGGTCGTCACCTGCGCGGCGCGCCACGCCGGCCGCTACGTGGTCATCCGCTTCGATCTCGCCGACTTCTTCGCGTCGATCCGGATTGAGCGCGTAAACGCGATCTTCCATGGGCTCGGGTATCCCGACGAGGCGGCGCGCACGCTCGCTGGGCTGTGCACCAACTGGGCGCCCGCGAAGGTCATCGCGGACCTCCCGCACGCCCGCCGTCTGCAGCTCGCGTATCCGCACCTCCCGCAGGGCGCGCCCACGTCGCCCGCGCTCGCCAACCTCGCTGCGTTCCCGCTCGACGTTCGCCTGTCCGCGCTCGCGCGCTCCATGTCGGCGAGCTACACGCGCTACGCCGACGACCTGTTCTTCAGCGGCGACGCGGCGCTCGCGCGCGCAGCCGATCGCCTCCACGCACTGGTCGGAGCCATCGCCCTCGAGGAGGGCTTCGAGCTCAACTACCGCAAGACGCGCGTGATGCGCCAGGGTGTCCGGCAGCGGGTGACGTCGATCGTGGTGAACGCCCACCCCAACGTGGACCGCCCTGCGTTCGATCGGCTCAAGGCCATCCTCACCAACTGCATTCGCCACAGCCCCGCTTCGCAGAACCGCGATGGCGTCGCAGACTTTCGCGCGCACCTCGCGGGACGCGTGGCGTGGGTGTCGAGCGTCGCGCCGGCAAGGGGGGAAAGGCTCGCCGCGCTGTTCGATCGGATCGTTTGGTGATCTCGCACGGCCAAGGGCGACCTCGCGTTCGGCGATTCATCGCGTGCGCAGGTCGTGCACGGCGATCGTGGAGAGGAGAGCCCAGGCACGCAGGTCCAGACAAGAGCCCATCACGGAGCCCTCGTAGAGGTCGACGATGCGTCCGTCCTCTGCGAGGTAGACGAGCGCGTCGTCGCCATTCACGGCAACAGGCAGGGCGCGGCCGAGGGAATGACGTTCGACGATTCGACGGAAGGTATCGATGTCACCGTCGATCCACGGAGTATGCGCCGCGTAATAGCGACGTAGATCCGACGGGATCGGGCGAATCGCGCGTATCGGAGCGAGGTCGGTTCTTCCCGCGCGAACGATGGCCTGGTCTCCGCCCATCTGGTGTGCCCAGGCGAGACACGCGTCGAGGTCGGTCGCGTCGACCGGCGGAACCTTCGAGCCGCGGCGCGGCCAGGCGACGAGTGAACGGGGCTGCTTGGTCACGATCACCAGAGCGGCCAGCCGCTCGCGGGCGTCCCAGCCTGCGCGCAGCGCGTACCCGCCGTCGCTGCCGACTCGCGCGACCGCGATCGAACGACCGAGCCGCGCAGCCCCGAGGGGCGACTCGAAGTCGAGCTTCTCGGGGGACACCTTCGCGCGGGCATCGGCGAATGCGATCACCGCTCCGTCGATACCGAGGGTGCGCATCTTGGTCCACCGAGCGATCGTCCCCGCCCGCACCCGCACGAGCAGGCCGACGCCATCGTGACCCGCGTCCATCTCGCTGGCCGCGAACACCACTTCATGGGAGCCCGCGGGCACCGCGATGGGCTTCGTGTCCTCGAGCGCCCACGGATCACCAGCCCGCAGCTGTCCGGACGGCACCTCGATGCGACCGAGTGGGTGCCCGCGCAGCAAGGAGACGAGCTCGAAATCGCGCTCCCTGACCAACGCTCCCGTTCCAAAGAAGTCGTCGACCTTCACCCCGTCATGGTTCCGCCGTCGGCGTGCGCGGGCAAGCCCAGTGGCCTCAGCGCGGTAGCTCCACCACGAACTCCGATCCCTGCCCTGGCTTCGACTCGACGCGGATGGTTCCTCCGTGCGCCTCGACGATCTGGCGTGAGATCCACAGGCCGAGACCGACGCCGCCGTAGTTGCGGGACGACACCGCGCGCTCGAAGCGCTCGAAGATTCGTGCCTGATCGTCTGCAGCGATGCCCATGCCGCGATCGCGAACACGTAAGCGCGCGCGGTCGCCGGCCTCCTCGAGGGTGACCTCGATCGGCTTGCCGGGGGCGTACTTGATCGCGTTGCTCACGAGGTTCGTGAACACCTGCCCGAGTCGGAACGCGTCCCACGAGCCGACGAGCGAATCGGGCGCAGTGACATCGATCCGTGTCTCCGCACGGTCGGCATCGCGCTCGAGGTGTTGGGTGATCTCGCGCACCAGCGCGCACAGATCGGTCGATCGTCGATCGAGCGCCAGACGCCCGGCGTGAATGCGGGTGACGTCGAGCAGCTCGTCGACGAGGCGTTCGAGGCGATCGAGTTGGCGCGAAGCGGTCGCCAGATCGCTCGGTTGGAGCCCGAACTTCTGCGCGCTGTAGAGCCAGATCTTCAGCGCGGTCAGCGGCGTGCGCAGCTCGTGGCCCGCGATGCCGAGGAAGTCCTCGCGAATGCGCAGCGCCTCTTCCCGCTCGCGAAAGAGGCGCGCCGCGTCGAGCGCAAGGGCGGCACGACGGGCGAGCTCCGCGAGCAGCGCGCGGTCCTCGGCTTCGATCGCCTCGTCGCGATAGAGGCAAAGGACGCCGAGCGGTTGGTCGCGTACCGCGAGCGGGAGCTCGAGAGTGCAACGCGCCTGGTCGGGCTTGGCGCCGACGTCGAGCACCCGTTCGAGAGCGCCGTCGCGCAACAGGTCGATCGAGCAGCCGCGCGCGCAGGCCGGCACGAGACACTCGCCGATGGCGGAGACCGTCTCGGCGAGGTCGAGCGAGGACGCGAAACGGGCGGTGGCCGCAGCGAGGATCTCGAGCCGCGCACGCGCACGCCGCTCGGCCTCGTAGAGTCGTGCGCGATCGAGCGCGTGGGCGCCAGAGCGCGAGAGCAGGCGCACCCCTGCGCGGATGTGAAGCTCGAGGGCTCGACCGGGCGGCATGCGCAGGAGCATCGCCCCGAGCGTGCGGTGGTCGGAGCGCAGGGCGACGAGCGCGAGCGAGCCGATCCCCGCCGCCGCCTCGAACGGCACCTCGGGGAACGTGCGTGCGATGGCCTCGGCGCTCGTGAGCCACAGCGCGTCGCCCTCGCGCAGCACTCGCCTGTAAGGCTCCTCGTCCGCTGCGATGCGCGCACCGGCCGGCGCGAGCATCGGCGGCAAGCCTTCGCTGGCGAACACCTCGGCTCGTTCACCCGTGCTGACGATCACCGCGCCACCGAGCGCCCCCACGGCGCGCACGCCGAGCTCGACGAGGATGTCGGCCACGTCCGCGAACGTCGCGGCGTCGACGAGCGCGGACGCAACCTCCTGCAGGGTGACGGCGGGCCTCTCGACGTCGGCGTGGGGAAGCGCGGCTCCCTCTGGCAACATCCGGCGGAGCTGTTCGGAGCATGCGTCCGCCATCCTCCGGAGCGTGACGACGTCGTGCATCGAAGGCGCGCGAAGCTGGCCGCCCTGCACCATCGTCAGCGTGGCCACGAGCCTGGCCTCGATGGTCAGCCCGACGATCATGGCGACCGCCCCCGTCGGATTGCGCACGATGGGCAGGCCGAGCTCTGGCAAGTCGAGCTCCTCGGGCGCAACGATCACGACGCCGCTGGCCCTGAGACGCGAAACGACTTCGTCGGTCATCGCAAGCCGTCGAGGCGCGACCGACGGCGCTGCGAGCGGACCGTGTTCGATGACGATCGGCACGAGCCACAGGTCGTCCGGGGTCGGCAGGCCGACGATTGCACCTGCTCCGAACAGCCGCGCCACGTTGCGAGCGAACGCGCGCAGTGCCGCGAGCACCTCCTCGGGCGCGCGCAGCGGGGGCGCATCCGAGGACTCGTTCGGCTCCACGTCGCGATGTTTGGCGCAGACCCTGCGAGCCGCAACCCCGTCTTTGCTAGAGCCCCGCTCGCCCCACGCGGACTCGCATGCAGCAGCGCCACGGCAACCGGCGTAAGTTCAGCGCGTCAGCCGCGACAAAGTGAACGTCGCCTCGCCGGTCGAGAGCATCACCCGTCCGTCTTTGAAGCCCGCAGCCTGGTAGTTGGCGAAGAGCGTCTTGCCGTCGGCGGTGCGGAGGTTCATCTCGCCGTAGGTGAACGAGGTGCCCATCACCATCATGGTCCCGGTCAACTTGCTCGCGGTGAACGACCCCTCGGACGTGGTCAGGGTGCCGGTGAGCGTCACCGAGGTCGAGTCGATGCACTTCGGCGACAAGTCGGTCGAGAGGGTGCGGCTGCCACACTTCGTCGTCGGCGCCGGCACCCGCGCGAGCTGCAGCTCCATCGAGCCGGTCTTGCCTCCGGCAGACCATGTCCCCGTCCAGCTGCCCGTGAGGGCCGAGTCGACGTCGGACGCGCTGAACTGCCAATCGGGCTCGGTCGAGCTCGCGGACGAGCCGCACGCGGCCAACGAGCACGAGAGCGCGAAGAGAAGCACTGAGCGAAGCATGGTCCGAGCCTGAACCACGCTTCGCTCCCGCGCAACCGTGAATTCGGTCAGGTGCGTGCTCGCCGCCGGGCGCGATCGAGACCTCGCGAGATCACGCAGTTCGCGAACGTCCGAAGAGCTTACCGAGCTTGCCGAGGATCTTCCCGAGCGGCGTGACCGGCGGGTGCCAGGACACGACCGGAGGCCCTTCGAACCCGCCGAGATCCCGCAAGACGTCGTCGAGAGGACGGGAGCGATCGAGCTTCACCGGCAAGGGCCTGCGCGTGCGTGCGTCGAGGGCGTCGATCGTCATGACGCAGTGCTCGTCGAACGTGAGGCGAACGACCACGCGGCCGCCATCCCAGAGCGACCGGTCCTCGATCACCACCGAGCACAGGTACTCGTTCTGTCCGACGTCGTTCGACTCGCCTTGGAAGAGCGGCACGTAGACGCTGCCGAGGATGTCGGCATCGAGCGTGAGCTCCTGCACGGAGGGCACGCGCGTGTACCGTTTGACGATCGGCGAGAACGCGCGCCCTGGAACGCCGCGGCCGACGCTCATGGGAAGGATGTCGACCAGCGTCGGCGCCGAGCCGCCGCCCAATTCGTCGGCGAGGAGCGCCGCACCGAGCGCGACCGCCTCGTCCGGGTTGATCCGCTTGCTCGGCCGCCGCTGGAACAGATCGGAGACGGCCTTCTGGACCGCAGGGATGCGCGTAGTGCCGCCGATGAGGAGCACGTCGTCGACCTCGGTGGGCGCGATGCCGGCGGCGTGCATCACCTCCGACGCGATCGCGACCGTGCGCGCGACGAGCGCGGCGGTGAGGGAGTCGAACGTCTCGCGCGTGACCTCGATCTCGAGGGCCATCCTGGGGTTGCGCGTGAACTCGGGGAGCGAGACCACGTGCTCGGTCTCGGCCGAGAGCGCGCGCTTGGCGTGCTCGGCGGCGTCGCGCAGACGCGCGATCTGCTGCGGATCGGGGTCGAACGTCAGCCCCTCGTGCTTCTGGAACTCCGTGAGCAGGTGCGAGGCGAGCGCATCGTCGAAGTCGGTGCCCCCGACGAAGTTGTCGCCGCCGGTCGCCACCACCTCGAGCTGACCGCCCGACACGTCGACGATCGAGAAGTCGAACGTGCCTCCGCCGAAGTCCCACACGGCGATTCGCGCGGAGGTCTGTTGCTTGTGACCGTAGGCCACCGCGGCGGCCGTCGGCTCGTTGATGATGCGGTAGACCGCGAGCTTCGCTTGCGCCGCCGCGCGACGCACCGCCTCGCGTTGGACCTCGCTGAAGTACGCCGGGACGGTGATGATCGCCGCCTCGACCGGCATGTTGAGGTGGGCCTCGGCGGAGCTGCGCACCTCGTCGAGCACCCGCGCGGCAATGGTGTCCATGCTGATGACACGGTCGTCGATTCGCACGCCGAACCGCTGCCCTTCGGCCTCACCGAGCGGGTAGGCGAAGTGCGTCTGCAGCTCCGCCGCGAGCTCGGGACGATAGGTGCGTCCGAGCAGTCGCTTCGAGCCGTACACCGTGCGCAACGGGTAGAGGATCTGCCGATCGGCCGCGCGTTGGCCGATGTGGAACGTGCCGTCGGGATCGAACGTGATCATCGACGGGATGGTGCTGGTCCCGGTGCGGCCCGGAATGATCTTCGGGCGCCCATCGACCACGTACGAAGCGCAGGTGTTGGTGGTCCCGAGGTCGATGCCGATGATGACGCCGGTGCGCTTCATCGCGAGCGGCTCGACCACTCCGGCGTCCTCCACATCCTCCGCATCGTCGAGACCGATGGGCGCGAGGCTCGGACTGTTCGGTGGAAGCGGCGGCGGAGCCGGGGCCTTCGGCGGGAGCGGGGGCGGCTTCACCCGCTCGCGCGCCGCGGCCGCGTCGAGGAGATCGATGTCGATTCCGAGCGCCAGGATCTCGAGGTGCATTCCGCGTTCGTCGATCCCGTGGACCGTCGCGAGGCCAATCGACAACACGAGCCCCGCGGCGTCGGACAGCTCGAGGCGGAGCTCTTCGCCGAGGTCTGCGAAGGGTGCGTCGGTGACGAGGAGCGCGAACGAGCCGCGCGCGTCGGAGAGTCTCCCGTCCGCGAGCTCGTCTCGACGCAAGCGTGACCAGCGCAGTCGCACCCGTCCCGTGAACCGATCGTTACCGCTCATCGAGCTCCTCCCTCAGTGACGCGTGCGTCACATGGGAGGATAGACGATCTCCCTGAATCCGCAGACGGTGTCGGTGTGTGCGGAACGGCGAGTCTCACGGTGAGCGCTCAGCCCGGTCGACAGCCCGTGGGAGAGCCGGTTCGAGCAGTTCTCGATCGCGTTGATTCTGGTGACCCGTTCCCCCCGGCTTGAAAAG
>Ga0208492_1000260_pt1 | contig 50321 bp, 41 predicted proteins | sample Subbioar_CSW14AB_FD_184820 | JGI IMG/M metagenome (GOLD analysis project Ga0208492, IMG submission 184820) | Serpentinite rock and fluid subsurface biosphere microbial communities from McLaughlin Reserve, California, USA - CR12Mar_CSW14AB (SPAdes) | ecosystem: Environmental > Terrestrial > Deep... | reverse complement strand
AGAAAAATGGCATTAAACATTATTCGATGTAAAAAAGACAAAAAAAGCCTCAAAAGAAGGCGAAAAGAGGCCGCTGCTTCTACTCAATACTTGGCCGATTTATTGATATTCTGATGCGGTTGCCCTGGGTTAAAGACCTGCTGCATTTGTTTCTTAGTAAACAATTATTATCTTTATCAAACACAAAATCCTGACCCTCTTTAGAAAACATACAAAATATGACAAGGTATTTTTTAAAGACCATTGCATCCTTAAACTTTTATAAAAAAGTTTTTTTTCTTTACCCTGTCCTTGTCTTTTTTCTTTTAAGTTCTGTAGTTCATTCACAGGTTGCTTCCAATGTTTTTCCGCTTAGTCCCTTGGCCACAAAAACTCTTATTGACAGCCTTACCAACCAGATCATTAAATATTATGTAATAAAAGATGCTGCTATTAAAATGAACAGCTACATTAAAAAAAGGTATAAGGAAGGCCATTACAATAACATCAAAGACCCCCATGCGCTTGCCGGAGCGCTGACTTCGGATATTTTATTTATTAACAGGGATGAGCATTTTCACCTGGAATACAATCCCCAGATGGCAAATGAACTGCTGGGGAACATTGAGGATGTTCCAAAAATGGTTGCTGAAAAACTAAGGGCTGAAAAAGAAAAAAATTTCGGCTTCAAAAAAGCGGAGATCCTGAATGGTAATATTGGTTACCTGGAGATCAGCGGTTTTTCGAGGTTGAACAGTTATTCAAAGGCAACAGCAGATGCCGCCCTTAAACTTCTTTCTAACTCCAGGGCAATTATTATCGACCTGAGGTATGGAGTTGGCGGATCCCCTGACATGGTCAATCATATCATCAGTCATTTTTTTAAATTCCCAACCCATGTAGCGGATATTTATATCAGGAGTGAAAACGCAACCCTTCCTTACTGGACTGTTCCCGATTCTTCTTACGGGGTCCTGACCGAGATCCCACTTTATATACTGACAAGTTATAAAACATTCTCTGCAGCTGAAGGCCTTTCTTATGAATTGCAGGCTTTGAAAAGAGCGACCATAGTTGGTGAAACAACACGTGGAGGCGCCCATACCGTAACCTATCGGCCTTTAAGCAGCGGCTTCGTTTGTGATATCCCTTTTGGACGGGCCACGAGTCCGGTTACAAAAAGGAACTGGGAGAAAATCGGTGTGACCCCCGATCTGAAGGTTCCCGCTGAAAGAGCCCTTGAAATAGCAGAAACAAAAATATTTGAAGATGCATTCAGTAAAGCAAAAGATTCTTCTGAAATTAAAAGCCTTAAATGGCAGCTGGAACTTGTTCAATCTATTAACCACCCTGTTCAGCTGGATACCGCTACTTTTAACAGCTTTACAGGGTTATACGGAGCTTATGCCATAAGTTATTCGTATGGCGTGTTGTACTATCAAAAAACCGGCAAGGCAAAATTCCCGCTCATACCTATGACCACAAGTACCATGCGTGTAAAGGGTAACGACACATTTACCGTAGAGTTTTTCAAGAATTATTACGGGAAAATAACCCGGATCGCCACGCATTATGATGATGGCAGGGTGGAATTTGCCGACCGAACGGACTGATTTAGAAAAAATTTGTCCTGGCTGCCATAGGGTTGTCACCCGGCATGTTTTTCTTTGCTTAAAATTTATAACTATGGAAAAAAAATATTCAAATTGCCAGAGCTGTGGAATGCCGTTTAAGGATGATCCAAAAGGAGGAGGAACCAACGCGAACGGGAGCAAAAATACTATGTACTGCAGTTATTGTTATCAAAATGGCAAATTCACACAGCCAGACATGAGTGCCGGAGAAATGCAGGAATTTGTAAAAGGGAAATTAAAAGAATTGGGAGGAATTCACCGGCTCTTTGCAGGCCTTTTTTCAAAAGGAATTCCAAAGCTTGAAAGATGGAAAAAGTAGATTAAAAAATCTGGCTAAGATCTCTAAATACAAAAAAGAATTCTATTGGTACCGGCTCTTAAAGCCAGGATCCTACCCCTGATCGGACAAAACTCCGGACTTTAGCGTGTAATAACGATGTGCAATATGTAATAGTTCAATTAGGCTTCCATTGGAAGGCGCGATCTGCATTTACCACCACTTCGATCAAATTGCCCATTGGACTAATTTGGCCTAAGTGGCGGTATAAAATATATTCAATCAGTAGAGAAAATTCTACATAGATTTTTTACAAAAAAACAAATTTTTCCGGGCACCTGTTTTAGCAAAGGCTGTAAACTCTTTATTAATAGGGATTACAGCCCTTTAACTTAATCTTAACCTCAAAAATCGAAACGGGTACATGAATTGATCTGTTCACGTGTGAACCTTTATTCTCAAAAAATCAATTTATGGCAAAATATTCTAAAAAAGCGCAGGACAAAGTCGAAAAGTCGATGCATGAAATGAAACAGGGAACTCTCAGAAGCGGAAGCTCCGGAAAAAAAGTAAAAAACCGCAGACAGGCAATTGCTATCGGGCTTTCGGAGGCCAGAAGAGAAAGGGCCAAAGTTCCTAAACCTCCTACCAAAAAAACCACTTCCGGAGAAGTACCAGTAAAACCAAAATAATTAATTAAAACAGCAATTATGGCTCGCTATTCAAAAATAGCCTTGTACCGGTTAGGGCATACACTGCCTAACACAAAACAGGGACCACTTACGACGAATCCTTCAAAAAAACTTAATGACCAACGACCACTTATTCCACATAGTCACCCCGAAGGTGTCGGAAATAAACATGATGGCGATATCTCTATGAAAGACCTGCTTCCACCTTTTCCGGTAGTTGAAAAAGCTCCTGAAAAGAAAAAAGCAGCAAAAAAGTCGGCTAAAAAAAGTGCCGCTAAAAAGGCTGATCCGAAAAAGAGTCTTTCGAAAAAAGCATCTGAAAAAACGGTCGCAAAAAAGAAAGCTACAAAAAAAATTTCGGCAGGATTAACTTCCAAAACGAGGACTAAATCAAAAAAAGTTACCACTTTGGATAAAGCTAAAAGAATTCAGTCTAAACGTCTAAAAAAGAAAATAAATGCGGGTCCATTAAAAAACAAGAAGATCATAACAGCTATAAGAAAACCAAAAAAAACGACACAGAAATAACTAAAGCAACAATCCTTAAAAAAAAGATAAATCATGACAACTCAGGCAAAAACATCAGCAACTTTAAAAGACCTTATTATTATTAATAATGATCGTTATGAAGGCTATAAAACAGCAGCGCAGGAAACAAAGGAAACTGATCTGAAAGAACTGTTTAATTCTTACAGCAGGCAGAGCAGCGTATTCGGACAGGAATTACGAGAGTTTATTCCGGCCGGTGAGGATGAGCCTAAACCGGATGAAACTAAAAATACAGGTAAATTATTCAGAGCATGGATGGACCTGAAAGCCGCCGTTACATCGCATGACCGTCACGCTATTCTGGCCTCTTGTGAATTCGGTGAGGATGCAACTAAAAGACATTATGAAGATGCGCTTGAAAACCCTCAGGAACTTTCGCCTGAAGTACTCGAAATAATCCGTAAACAAAACGGAGAATTAAAAAAAGCGCACGCCCGGATCAAAGCTCTCCGCGATACAACTTTCTAAATTCATCAAAAACAAAAACCATGGCATCACCAGAAACACGGAATCATCCAAAGGAAACGAATCCACAGAAACAAAACAACAGGAAAACAAATCCTTCCAAACCAGGCAATGATCCTGACCAGACACCAGAACGCGAAACCAGGAAACCACCGGTAGCAGAGCCAAAAAAGGCCCAGAAAAACCGGTAAAAGCCGGTTTAGTCTTCTTTTTAAACGAATGTGGGTTTTGCAATCCAATCCGCAGGTTCAAACGAGCCGGCGGATTTTTAATAATAAATCCGGTTTGGTACCTTCGTTCTAATCAAGCAAAGGTTTTAAAACCACAAATAATAAAAAAGAAAGCAGGGTATTTTTGCGTTTAACTTTAAGCAGGAATTCTTTAGTCAGTTTCATAAAAACGTTTTAGTTGATAGCGATAAGTTTCATTAATTCTTCAAGTTTCGGAGAAAGAACAATTTCAGTGCGACGGTTCCTGGCCTTTCCTTCTACGGAGGCGTTGTCAGCTACCGGAGAAAATTCACCTTTGCCAGCCGCGGTTAGGCGCCTGGAATCCATTTTATATTCGTCGGTCAATAGTCTTACAACATTCGTAGCACGTGCCGCGCTTAAATCCCAGTTATCTTTATACAGGGCGGTTTTAATGGGCACATTATCCGTGTGCCCCTCCACCGCGATACTCACCTCGTTATTTTTATTAAGTACCTCGGCCAGTTTTTTCAGGGCCTCTTTTCCTTTCGTCTCTACAGTAGCATCTCCCGACTTAAATAATAATTTATCCGAAAGTGACACGTACACTTTCCCATCGCGCATTGTCACGGTGAGTTCGTCAGGGCTAAACCCGATCAGAGCATTTTTAACTGAAGCGTTCAAGAGGTTAAGCAAAGAATCCTGTTTCCTTAAAATAGATTCCAGTTGTCTTAAACGTGCTTCCCGCTGTTCAAGCGTAGCCTGTTTGTTGCCCAGGTCCGCGCTTAATTTATTTATACTGGAATTTAATTTATTCACTTCAAGACCAGACGCCCTCCGGAGATTTTCGTATTGTATGTCCAGGTTGGCATATTCAGCGCTGGCTTTTTCCAACTGCTCTTTCTGAACTTTTGTAAGATTGCATAACGAATCACGTTCGTGAAGCGCCATATTGTATCGTTTGGAATGATATTTTTTGTTGCCCGTATTTACGCCGCAGTTTATATGAGAAGAACAGGACGCTATAAACAGGATTAGTGCGATGCTTATAAATGCCAGCCGTAGAATACTTTTGAGGAACTGTAACATAGGAAAAAGATTTTGCCAATAACCAGAATCAAAAACCATGCTCATGAAATCAGGCTGATAATTAGAGAATTTTCCGAAAAATCCGGACGAACACGAGGAATTTAATCCACAATGCGGGAAGTCATTTATAATCCGATCTCTACAAGGCTTTTATCAAGTATCACAAAAGCCTCGTCAATTACCTCCCGCGTTATGGTAAGGGGTGGCCTGAAACGTATTGACCTTTCCCCCGCCCCCAGCAATAACAGATCATTTTTTAACGCAGTTTCAAGTAGTTTTTCACGAAACGATTTGTCTGGAAGGTCAAATGCGCACTGCAGACCTCTTCCTCTTGCATTGGAAATTTTCCTGTTTTTGCCAAGGCAGTCAAGTTTTTCAAGAATGTATTGTCCTTGTTTTGCTGAATTCTCTACAAGATTTTCTTCTTCTATGATCCTGAGGATTTTCGTAGCTCTTACCATGTCCGCCAGGTTGCCTCCCCAGGTCGAGTTAATCCTTCCTTTTACCGAAAAACAATTGTCCGTTATTTCATCTATCCTTCCTGTTGCAATGATACCACAGACCTGCAATTTTTTGCCAAACGCGAGTATGTCCGGAACTACATCAAAGTGCTCGTAGGCCCAGAATTTACCAGTTAAGCCCACACCATTCTGAACTTCATCGAAAATCAGCATTACTTCATTCTCGTCACAAATATGACGGAGCGCCTGCAGAAACTCTTTCCTGAAATGATTATCACCTCCTTCGCTTTGGATGGGTTCAATAATAATCGCGCAAATATCGTCGGGATTATTCTTCAGAGCATTTTTTATCTGAAGCACTGCCTTTTCTTCTTGTTGTATTACATCCCGCAAAGAACCATCGTCGAGCGGAAATGTCATCTTAGGGTTATCGATACGCGGCCAGGTGAATTTTGTAAAACCATCCGTATGCTCGGGTTTTGAATTTGTAAGTGAAAGACAATACCCGCTTCGCCCATGAAATGCTTCCTTAAAGTGAATTACCTGGCGGCCTTTTTCTTCCCTCACTCCTTTTTTGTAGTTCTTTTTTATCTTCCAGTCCATGGATACTTTTAAGGCATTTTCAACGGCCAGTGTACCGCCTGAAATAAAAAAAGCGTGTATGTAAGGCTCCGGCATTGCAACCCTGGCAAAGGTTTCCAGGAAGTTGGCATATTGCGTTGTATAAAAATCGGAGTTGCTTGGATTTTCAAGGGCCGCGCTAAGCAGATCCTTTTTAAAGGATTCATCCTGCACCATTGTTGGGTGATTGTGACCTAAAGGCTTGGTACCGAAATAAGAAAAAAGATCGATAACCCTTCTATCATTCAATGAGTCATAGATGTAACAGCCTTCACTTTTTTCAAGATCAAGAACCATCCTGTAGCCGTCCGCCAGGATATGATCCCGCACAATAGGAAGAACTTCCCTCACTGAAATTTTATTGAACGTCATTTGTTTTTATTAAGAGGTTTTCTGATTGGACTCCGCAAAATCTGTTCCGGTGGTAAAATTTAAGCCTTGATTTTGCCGTTAAAATAATTAAAAAGGGGTTCTTCGTTACAAATAAATCATACATTTGTCCCAGGTTTTTGAAAACAGCTAAAAAAATATTCAGTTTATTTACCCTGATCCTTTTTATTGGATCGTTTTGCTTTACTTCGCTTAGCGGTTTCTCTTTTACACAAAATTCTCCGAATCTCGACCACTCCCAAAAACGGTTTGTTACTAAACAAGACATTGAAAATAACAGATGCTCCCAGTTACTTTGTGAAAAAAATGAGAACGAAACGGAGAACAAAAATGAAAACAGAATGCAGGATCAGGCATTTCTTCTGCCTTTTTTCTTTTCCTATTTCCAGTTTGAAGTATCAGAATCTCCTACTATTACTGTTGAACCGCTCGCAGTAAAACAAACAAACCCCATCTATCTTACGGTTTGTAATTTCCGTGTTTGATTAATTTTCTTTCATCTTTCGTGGGTGAATTGCAGCTTCCGCTAAGCTGATCTTTTGTTCCTAAAACAAATTATAAAGTTTTAATCAAATAATTCAACAAAAATGGACATTACATCCCCAGGGTTCAATGAACACGAAGTACTTCCTGAATTAAAGCATTATCTTCCCGCGCAAGCGCCATTAAAGGATTTTATACACCACAACACCCTGCACTCATTTCAAAATCTGAAATTTTACACGGCCCTTCGCAGCGCCTCGGAAATATTTGGATATAAAACATCCCTGTCGCTTAATGAATACCGTGATCTTTACAACTCCGGAAAAATTCGCGAAGAAATTCTGGAAAAAATTATTGGTCAGAAAATGGGTACTGAATCCATCAGGGACTGGAAAGCCAGGCTCCTTTCAAAAAAATACGATATGTCCTGTACCTCCAGGATTGGTACACTGCGTAGCGGATGGGACACCTATTACAACCTCGATCTTGATCTCCTCACCCATCCCATCCTGTTCAGAACCATCTGCAGCTATCTCGATCAGGGAATTTCAATCTGGAATTTTCCGGTACTTGACAAGGGTTTCCTGAACTCGATCCGCGAGATGGAAAAACATACATACAGTAGTTTTTTTCAAAGTCAGCGTGTTAAAGATCTGTTGAACAGTCGTGTAAAAATATCGGAACTCCTGAAAATTGTTGTTGGCGATGAATCTCTTTATGCACAATACCTCTTCGATCAGCAATTCGCTCACCAGGGATGGTCAGGCATGGTTTCGGTAGTAGAAGATGCTCCCGAAACGCTGCTGGACATAAAACGGATCAGTCTTAAAGATGTGATCATTTTTGAACTCCTGCTGGAAATAGACGCGCTTGATTCCAGGTTCGGAGAGATCTGGTCTCCTCTTGGACTCAAAATTAAACACAGACCCATTGATCTTTTTGCCAATGTTCCAGAAACTGAATTTAGTCAGGTAATATCACTATGGCACGATGCTTACGAGTGGAGTTATTACGATGATGTTTTAGCTGGACTTATCCACAAAACAGCAGGTAAAGAATATGATACAGATCATAAAAAACAAAAAAACTTTCAGGCAGTCTTTTGTATTGACGACCGGGAAACTTCGTTGCGCGACTACCTGGAGAAAGGTGATGAAAATTGCGAAACCTTTGCCACACCCGGTTTTTTCGGAGTGGAGTTTTATTTTCAACCGGAACATGGACATTCTTTCACCAAACAGTGTCCCGCTCCGGTAACTCCAAAGTTCCTGATCAGAGAGATCGGCGTAAAAGACGGGAGAAAAAAGGATGTGCATTTTGCGAAACACACGCACGGACTCATACGCGGCATGGTCATCGCTCCAACATTGGGCCTCTGGTCAGCTACGCGACTGCTCCTCAGCATTTTTAAACCATCCCTTTCTCCGGCTACATCTCTGTCTTTTAGCCATATGGATAGGCATTCCAACCTAACGATCCTGCATAAGGAAACAGATGCGGATGAAAGTGATCTGCAGGTAGGTTTTACGATCGAACAGATGGCTGACCGGGTTGAATCGCTTTTAAAAGGCATAGGTCTTATAAAAAATTTTGCACCACTTGTTTATTCACTTGGTCACGGCGCAAGCAGCACCAATAATCCCCATTACGCTGCATATAATTGCGGAGCCTGTTGTGGCAGGCCGGGATCTGTAAATGCTCGGGTGTTCTCATTTATGGCAAATCATCCTGAGGTAAGAAAAATTTTAAAGGACAGAGGAATTGATATTCCGGAAAAAACGCAGTTCCTGGGAGGACTCCATGACACTACCCGTGACGAAATTGTTTTTTTTGATGAGAGTATTTTAAATGAAGAAAACCAAAACAACCATAAAAAAAATGAACTTGTTTTTGAAAAAGCGCTGGATCTTAATTCAAAGGAAAGATCACGCCGTTTTGCCTTAATTGATACCCGCAAAAGTGCCAAAGACATTCACAAAAGTGTTTTGAACCGTTCCGTGTCTTTGTTTGAACCCCGCCCGGAACTTAACCATGCCACCAATGCGCTTTGTATTATTGGCGGGCGATACCTGACCAAAAATATCTTTCTTGACAGAAGGGCTTTTACAAATTCCTATGATTACAGGATCGACCCCGATGGAAAAATTCTTGTAAATATCATGAAGCCTATAGGTCCTGTTTGTGGAGGAATTAACCTCGAGTATTTTTTCTCCCGGGTCGACAATCAGAAATTAGGGGCGGGCACTAAGTTGCCGCATAATGTTATGGGGCTTTTTGGGGTAGCCAACGGATTTGATGGAGATTTAAGAACAGGCCTTCCCAGCCAGATGATAGAAGTGCACGATCCGGTACGACTCCTGGTAGTCGTAGAGCACTTTCCGGAAATTGTTTTAAAAACGATACAATCCGTTGATGACGTATACGAGTGGTTTATCAATGAATGGGTGCACCTGGTGGTGATCCATCCTGAAACCAAAGAACTTTCCATATTTAAAAATGGAACATTTGCTCCATACATTCCTCTCCGAAAAATGACCCCGGCTGTCGCTGATATGACTCCGATATTAGAAACACACACAGAAAATATCCCTGTTTATCTTATTAAATAATGTCATACAAACTCATCCTGCATATTTTTATCCTGATACCTTTTATAGGTTTTTTAATAAGTATACTTATACCTAAAGTGAAAGAGTCCGTAATTTCTATAGTATCGTACACTACTTTAGGTGCTCATTTCCTCCTGTTCTTTGTCTTTTTTATTTACTGGCTTACTCACGGGCACCCGGTTGTAAACCTAAAAGACTTCGTAGTTTTTAAAACAACGGGATATGAGTTTTATCTTGATTTTTATTTTGATAAGATTTCAGCCGTGTATTTGTTTGTTGGTTCGTTGCTGACCTTCCTTGTAAGTATTTACAGCCGTTTTTACCTGCACCGCGAACCTGGGTACAAGCGTTTCTTCAATACCCTGATGTTTTTTTACCTGGGTTACAACATCACGATTTTTGCCGGAAACCTGGAAACATTATTCATTGGCTGGGAAATTCTTGGGATCTGTTCTTTTGTGCTGATCGCCTTTTACAGGGAACGATTTTTGCCGGTTAGGAATGCCCTGAAAGTATATACGGTTTACCGGATTGGAGATGTGGGGCTTATCCTGGCCATGTGGATGGGGCATCACTTATGGCACCAGAACATTACATTTTACGATCTTAGTCATGACCAGCTGATCCACACGCAGCTAGAATCCCACAGTTTAATTGGCATATTTATTTCATTGATGCTGTTAATTACTGCAAGCGCCAAATCCGCCCAGCTTCCTTTCTCTTCATGGCTGCCACGCGCCATGGAAGGCCCAACACCGTCGAGCGCTATCTTTTACGGTTCACTTTCTGTTCACTTTGGCGTGTTCCTTCTTTTACGCACGTATCAATTATGGGAGAATCAATACTCCGTACGTATTATAATCGCACTTCTTGGATTAAGCACCAGTATCATTGCGACACTCATAGCGCGGGTACAGTCATCCGTAAAAAGCCAGATCGCCTACTCTTCCGTTGCACAAATAGGGTTGATCTTTATAGAGGTTGCTCTGGGTCTTGACGATATCGCGCTGATCCACTTCACCGGAAACGCATTCTTAAGAACATATCAATTATTAGTTTCCCCTTCGGTTGCAAGTTATCTTATCCGGGAGCAGTTTTATAACTATACTCCGCGCGCGCAAACAATAGAAGACTCCTGGCCAAAGAAGGTGGAATACAGCATTTACTTGTTAAGTTTAAAGGAGTGGAACCTCGATGTTTTTATGGCGCGCTTTTTATGGAATCCCTTAAAAAGCACAGGCAGAAAATTAAATTTCCTCACCTTAAAAAGTCTCTCCTTTTTTTTCATACCTGCTTACGTTATTGGCCTTGTCTGTCTTTATACCAAAATTTCTATCCCGGAAGAGATTCACTCGTACCTGCCGGCTTGTTTCTCAATTATTGGTTTAATGATGGTGTTAAAGGCATTTTCTAAAACAAAAAACGTAACCATGAGTTGGATCCTGATCATGATGAATCATTTCTGGGTTGCACTTGCTGTTTCTTTTAATGAAGATTTTAAATACAGCCAGGTGCATCTTTACCTGAGTGGGATTGTATTGGCTGGCATTATTGGACTTTTTTGCCTGAGAAGAATAAAATCGTTTGAACCTCACCTGGATCTGAGCCGGTTTCACGGACATGTTTATGAACATCCAAAAGTCGCCTTGTTATTCTTTATCTCCTGCCTGGGGCTAACCGGTTTTCCGATCACTCCGACATTTATTGGAGAAGATCTGATCTTCAGTCACATTCATGAAAATCAATATGTACTCGCAATTACCATTTCCATGAGTTTTATTATCGACGGGCTTGCCCTGATCCGGATTTATGCAAGAGTGTTCTTAGGGCCACACATAAAAACCTATCACGAAACACCATACAAGTCGTCATAACCAGAAATGCGGAAAATAAAAAAAACAGCTACATCGTTCATATACCTGCTTCTGTTAGTTGCATTTACAGGGGTAGTCGGACTGGAATTCGGACCAGTTTCAATGACAAAGCAACGTGATGAAATTTCACAGGCAAATCTTCATTCTGGGCTTATTCTGTCAATTATCCCGGAAGAAGAAGAGGACCCGAACGATCAGCAGCTGCTAATGTTACCTGTCGACCTGTTCATAACCACTTTCATTTTTTTTGTTGCCGGCTTCTTTTTATTTATAGCTCAACAAGATTTTGAAAATTCTTTCCATAAAAACTCCCTGTTCATTCTATTCAGGTCACTGCGTTTGTAGAATTTAATTTTTAAACGGGCAGATTATCATTTTAAAAATTAAAAAAACAAAAAATTAAACTATGTCAACCACAAAAAAAAGATATGTACCCGCAGACGGATTAGCAGGATTAAAACAAAACCTCAGCAAAGATGCCCTGGCAGGCTTCCTGGTATTTTTATTGGCAATGCCGCTAAGTTTAGGAATTGCCAAAGCGTCCGGATTTCCGATGATCTTCGGTTTGGTAACCGCAATCATCGGCGGTGTTGTAGTAAGTTTCTTTATGGGCTCGCGGTTATCCATTAAAGGGCCTGCCGCCGGTCTTATTGTTATTGCCAGTAGCTCAGTAACCGAAATGGGAGATGGAGAAACAGGGTGGCACCTTGCCCTGGGAACAATTGTAGTCGCCTCACTTGTCCAGATCCTTTTCGGGGTTCTTAAATTAGGAAAGCTGGCTGATTTTTTTCCGGGTGCGGCAATTCATGGCATGCTTGCAGCCATTGGAATTATTATCATGGCAAAACAATTGCATCTTGTGTTAGGGATCAACCCGGCTGAACTTAAAGGCAAAGACCCACTTCAGTTATTAGCCATGTTACCTTCCAGCCTTATACACGAAAATGCACACCTTGCTGAAATAGGACTTGCATGTCTCCTCATCATGATCATAATGAGTTATGTAAAACATGAGAAGATCAAAAAGATTCCCGCGCCACTAATTGTACTTGTCGTTTCAATTCCTTTGGGCTTTGCATTGCATATTAAAACCGACGGTGAGGTCGGCAGTTATGCGCTCGTTAAAATTGGCAGTATTACAGATACCTTCAAAAACGGCTTTGTGAATGTGGACTTTTCTGGATTTTCATCCCATACCGGTGCCTTCATACAGTATGTCATCCTATATTCATTAATAGGAAGCATTGAATCGTTATTAACGGCAAAAGCAGTAGACGGAATGGACCCTTTTAAACGTAAAACCGATTTCGATAAAGACCTGATCGGGGTGGGCATTGGCAATACCCTTTGCGGTATTGTGGGCGGCCTCCCAATGATCAGTGAAGTAGCGCGTAGTTCAGCCAATATTGGTTATGGAGCGAGAACACGTTGGGCTAATTTTTTCCACGGTTTATTTCTACTGATCGCCGTCCTGATCGGAGTTCAGTTCATTGAAATGATCCCCAATGTGGCGCTGGCGGCAATGTTGATCTTTGTTGGCTTCAGGCTGGCACATCCAAGACAGTTTTCTCACACGATGCATATAGGTAAAGAGCAGCTAATCGTTTTTTGTGTAACGATCCTGGTAACTATTTCGACCGACCTGCTCATTGGTGTAGGCTCAGGTATAGTGCTTGAATTAATTATTAACATGGTAAACGGAGCTTCCTTAAAGAACCTCTTTAAGACCGATATAGTGGTTATACAGCAGGGCGAAAACTATACTATGCGTGTAAAAGGAGATCTTGTATTTTCCAATTTGTTGGGATTCAAAAAGAAATTCCTTGCCATTCCTGAAGGAAAATATGTTACGATCAATGTTTCACAGACAAACCTGGTTGATCATACTTCTATTGTTACCATTAACGGGTTGGTAGAACATTATAAAGACAGCGGCGGAAAGGTTCTGGTAATTGGCTTCGAAAACCATCGCCAGTTATCAAAAGATCCGACCTCAACCCGCATTTTAAAATTGAGCTAGTCTCATCATCACTTGCCGGGTCCGGCCTAAAACTTAAAAGTTTATTTCATAGTTTCCTTTTAAGTGAGTCCCGCCGGGCCTGGCAGGACAAATTTGGGTTAATAAACTCCAAAAACTTATCTATGCCCGGTGATTTACGTTGCAGTTTATTTCATAGTTTTCTGCCTGCATATTTAACCGGTCTCCCGGTAGGATACTTTATTCATTTACATCAAAATTATTTCAATGAAAACACTACATAAACTCATTGTATTCTCTTTCTTGTTTTCTGCTTCAATTTTTGGTCAGCAGGCGGATACTTTAAAAAAAACAACGCCCGATAAAAGTGCCTTGAAGTTGAATCTCAACACGGATGGCTCCCATTATTTCCAGGCAACATTTATGAATCAGACATGGGTACGGTTTAACGAGAGTAACGAGGGAACAACCCGTTTTTCAAAATCTGCTCCAAATACATTTGATGTGGGCCTCAGAAGAACAAGGATACAGCTCTTCGGGCAAATGACCGACCGCACGTTTATTTATTTCCAGTTCGGACAAAATAATTTTAATAATACAGCCGGCTATTCTGTCGCAGGTGGTGGGAACAGAAAAACAGCAGCTTTCTTTCACGATGCCCTATGCGAATATAAACTTACTAAGGGGAACCAGTTAAAACTTGGCGGTGGCCTCACAGTGCTAAATGGACTCTCCAGGTTTTCCCAGCCTTCGGTAAGCACAATTATGACACTGGACGTGCCTGTTTTTTTACAATATTCGGTTGACCAGATCGACCAGTTCGACAGACGCCTGGCCATTTATGTCCGTGGGCAAGTCGGAAAATTTGACTACAGGATGTATGTTTCTAATCCTTTTCCGGTAGGGTCGAATGGTTCGGTGCCACCTGACATTTCTAAAAACGCGACGTTTGTAAACACAGGCGCCATTCCTAACGGTCATGGACCTGGTATACATAACCAATACGGAGGTTATTTCATCTGGAATTTTTTCGGGAACGAAGCGCATACAACCCCATATATGCAGGGTACTTACCTGGGTACAAAAAAAGTCTGGAATATTTCAGTTGGCGGGGTTTACCAGAAGGCAGCCACATGGAATCTTACTGCTGGTGGCACGGGAGCTTTTGTCGATACAACCTACAATAACATGATCCATTTTAGCCTCGAGTCATTTTTAGACATGCCTTTAAACAAAGAAAAAGGAACCATGATCAGTGCCTTTGCCGGTTATTACAATACCAATTACGGTGCCAATTATTTGCGTTACAATGGCATCATGAACCCCGCCACCGGTTCAACAGCTACGAATCTGATTCAGGGATCGGCCTATGGTAATGCCATACCAATGTTTGGCACCGGTCAGGTGGTCTATGCGCAGATAGGGCTTGTGTTGCCAAAAAGGGTGTTAAGTGAAAAGAACGGACAGCTAATGGCGTACTTCAGCGGTCAGTACTCCGATTACATGGCGCTTCAACACAAAGGAATGTTCTTATATGATGTGGGTCTTAACTGGTTTATAAATGGTCACAGGTCTAAAATATCTCTCGATTATCAAAACCGCCCGACTTTTTATACAGATGGGGTCAATAAGGATGTCAGGGAAGGATCGCGCAAGGGAAGTATCACTTTGCAGTACCAGATAAGCTTCTAAATCATGCCAGTAGAATTTGTAAACCAAGCTGTATTTGGAAAATTTCCCAAAGCATACATCATCCTGCATTTTGAAATACTCTTTTTTGTGTTATTTTAGTTTTATTTCAGTTCTTTTTTATATAGATTTGCCAATTCAGAATTGAAAAAATTAAAATTCATATTCGTTTTCATTTTTCTCTCGGGAATGGTCTTTACTGTGTTTCAATACGTTCCGATACTTGAAGAAGAAACACATGGTCATAAGATCGAACTTGTAAAAAAGGCAAAACAGGCTGATCTGTCAGGAACTGATGGTGACAGTGCAGACGAAGATTGTGATAATGATGACACAGAGCAGGAATTTAATTATTATTGTTCTGACACATATGCGGGCCTTCACGCAAACAGTAAACAAAATTTCTCTAACAAGAATAATTTCTACAAATACCTGTTAGAACAGAAAGACACCCCTCCACCAAAAGTTTAGTGTTTTAAAATGCCGGTACTTTGTATTTATTGTACCTAAATCTCATTTTCTAATTCATTAAACATCTATGAAATCTTATATTACAAATTTCAGGTCGGGTATTGTTGTATTTCTCGTTGCCCTTCCTTTATGCCTTGGGATTGCACTGGCCTGCAATGTCCCTCTGTTTTCAGGTATTTTAGCCGGAATCGTAGGTGGCATTATCGTCACAGTATTCAGCGGATCGATATTAAGCGTAAGCGGACCGGCGGCAGGCCTCACCTCTATTATCCTGATGGCGGTGTCAACCCTTGGCTCTTTTGAAATATTTATTGCCGCGGTTATGTTTGCCGGAATCCTGCAGATAGGCTTAGGCCTCTTTAAGGCAGGCAGTATCGGTAATTTTGTACCCAGCGCGGTTATAAAAGGCATGCTGGCAGGTATCGGAATTATTCTCATCATGAAGCAGATCCCACACCTTGTAGGTTATGACAGGGATCCGGAAGGTAACTTCGATTTCCTGCAACAGGACGGCCATAATACATTTACAGACCTGTATTATATGTTCAATTACATTTCCCCAGGCGCAATCGTTATTGGCATCATCTCAATCCTTGTACTTTTAATGGGTGAAAGCTCGTTTTATCGGAAGGATAAATTTTTCTCCATGATCCCTGCGCCTTTATTGGTAGTAGTGATCGGCGCCCTGCTGAATATCTGCTTTAAGCCTTATGAATTCCTGAGTGTTTCGGAAGAACACATGGTTGCATTACCACTCATCAGGAATTTTTCAGACCTCAAAAACACACTCGTCTTTCCTGATTTCAGCGCGATCGGAAGTACGGGCTTCTGGACCATCGTTGTCACCCTTGCTGTTGTTGCGAGCCTTGAATCTTTATTGAGTGTAGAAGCAGCCGATAAACTGGATCCACAAAAGCGGGATTCGGATTCCAACAAGGAGTTAGTTGCCCAGGGTATTGGCAACATCGTATGTGGGTTGATCGGCGCTTTGCCTGTAACCGCGGTAATTGTGCGAAGTTCTGCGAATATAAACGCGGGCGCCACGTCAAAGTTGTCGGCCATTGTTCACGCTTTATTGTTACTGTTGAGCATTCTGCTCATCCCAAACCTGCTTATGATGATCCCAAATGCATCCCTGGCTGCAATTCTTATCATGACCGGGTACAAGCTCACAAAGCTGGAATTGTTCGTGCAATACTTTAAAAAAGGTATCGACCAGTTCTCACCCTTCATTATTACCATAGCGGTAATGCTTACTACAGATCTTCTGAGAGGTGTTGGCGCGGGCATCGCCGTTTCCATATTCTACATCATTCGTTTTAATGTAAGGTCCACCTTCGAGGTAGTTGAGGATATTATAGAAGGAAAACGAAACTACCTTATCAAGCTCCCCCAGCATATCACATTCTTTAACAAAGGATTTATGATAAAATACCTGAATAAAATAAAAAATGAGAGCCGTGTAATAATAGACGGATCTATTAATAAAAGTACAGACAAAGATGTGCAGGAAGTGCTGCAGGACTTTCTTGTAGCGTCAAAACAAAAAAACATAGAAATACAGCTTGTAAAATATAACATAGAATAATTATGTCAAACATGGAAGAATCCTATAAAAGGCTTATTGACGGGAACAGGCTTTTTTCACTCACAAAAAAAATAGATGACCCCGAATATTTTAAAAAATTATCGATCGGCCAAAAACCGGATTATTTATGGATAGGATGCAGCGACAGCCGTGTACCCGCGAATGAAGTTACGAATACGGAAAGCGGAGAAATGTTTGTTCACCGCAACATTGCCAACCTGGTTGTGCATACCGATCTTAATCTGTTGAGTGTGCTTGAATATGCGGTAAATGTGCTCGGCGTAAAACATGTGATCGTGTGCGGACATTATGGTTGTGGTGGTGTGCGCGCTTCAATGGGACATGAGATGCTTGGATTTGTGGACAACTGGCTCAGGAATATTAAAGACGTATACCTGAAGAACCTCAACGAGTTAGAGGCTATTTCGGATTTTGACAAACGCGCCGACAGGCTTACAGAATTAAACGTGATTGAACAGGTAAGGAACCTCGCGAAAACCGGAATTGTACAACAGGCCTGGAAAAAAAGGCAATTACATCTTCACGGCTGGGTTTACGGTATTAACAGCGGTTTAATCACTGATTTAAGTGTGATACACGATGGCAATGAAGATATCGATGCCATCTATCGTTTTAATATATAAAATCAGGCGGTGGTAAGGAAACGGGGTTCGCGGGCGCTTTAAGCGTGCCAGGTATCTTAAAGACCTTGTACCTCTGTGGTGTATTCTCACGCGTCTTATTGTTTACAGGAGTTAAAAAAAATAGCCGTAAATTCACTGCCGGAAGTAAATACTATGAAAACTCTTTTGATCACTGGCAGTACAAGTGGGATCGGACTCGGAATCGCTACTGAATTCGCAAAAACAAAACAATACGATATTATTTTTAACGGACTTGAGCCAAACGGCGCGGAAATTGCGGCAAACATCGCAAAGGAATATGGGATAAACAGCATGTATAGCAATGCCAATATGCTTAACCCGGAAGAACTTCGTAAAATGGTGAGCGACGGAATTTCGAAATTCGAAAAAATAGACGTTCTCATCAACAATGCCGGCATCCAGCACGTATCCCCGATCGATGAATTTCCGGATGAAAAATGGAATGCAATAATCGGAATAAACCTGACATCGGCCTTCTATTTGTCAAAAGCAGTTTGGCCAGGGATGAAAGAACGTAAATTCGGAAGGATCATTAACATTGCTTCGGCCCATGGATTAAACGCCTCAGAATTCAAGAGTGCCTATGTGGCAAGTAAACATGGTATTGTTGGATTTACCAAAACCTTAGGACTCGAGGGAGCACCGTTTAATATTACCTGTAACGCTATTTGCCCGGGTTATGTAAAAACTCCACTGGTTGAAAAACAAATTGCCGATCAGGCCAAAGCGCATAATATGAGCGAAGGCGATGTTGTTACTAAAGTGATGCTGTTAAAACAAGCGGTAAAAGAGTTTGTAAATGTGGAAACGCTCGGCCAAATGGCTCTGTTATTAGCTGCTGAACAGTCCAATACAATTACCGGAAGCGCCATTTCCATCGATGGCGGCTGGAATGCGCAATAATTGTCAGAGGCGATATATTCGGTATCACTACGCGGGGAAAGGAACACTGAAATAGATCCTACCACGGAAAAATGTGGATATAAATAATGCGCGACAACTTAAAGTTCTTCAGTGAAAACAGGAAGACTACACCAACAATAGCAAACGCCACATAAAGAACCGGAACCGAAGGGAACAGGAAATAGAACAAAAGAAAAGTAATGAGCCCTTGTAACACCGCAAGGCCATAGCTCAGGTACATGGCACCTAAAAAATATCCGGGTTCCCTGTCAAACCGGTAATCACAGACCTCGCAATTTTTTTTCATCACGGGAAACTCGAAAAATCTCTTTTTTTCAAAAACATGGCCTTCACCACATTTCGGACATTTTTCCTTTATAATGTTCAGTATCAGGTTCTTTTTTCCGGTTTTCATACTACTAATAATTATAGTGCAAATATAAGGATCAACTACTTATGCAGCCGGTAACGAAACACGCTTTGTATGGTATAATTAAGACATTTTAGTATTTTTAAAGTGTGAAGGTTCTGCCGGTTTATAAGATCAGGGATTTTGAAAAGTCCCCCGAAAAGGACGCATTTTATGCGAACTACTTAAAAAACCATGTAAAAAAATACGATTTCACCCACACACCACATAAACACGATTTTTTCTTCCTGGTGCTTGTCACCTCGGGCATCGGAGTTCATGAAATTGACTTCAAAAAATATGAGGTAAAACCGGGCAGCCTGTTCATACTGAGACCCGGACAAACACACAACTGGGAGCTTTCCCGCGATTGCGACGGTTATGTTTTTTTTCATACCCGAGATTTTTATGACGAAGGTTTTACTTCAGGACGGATCCTCGATTATCCTTTTTATTCTTCTCATCATTCAGCTCCACTGATCACGTTAAAAGGCAGATCATTTCTTCAGGTAAAAGAACTTCTAAAACAGGTAACAAAGGAATATATGAAAGATAATTTCATGAAATTCCAGAAATTACACGCACTGGTTGATCTTATATACATTGAGCTTTCAAGGATCCATCGTCCCGCGACAGAAACGGGAAATGAAACGTACCTGAATAAACTAAAAAAGTTTGAAGCATTGATCGAAGTTCATTACCTCAAATACAAAACTGCGGGATATTATGCCTCGTTAATGAATATAAGTGAAAAACATCTCAACAGGATCAGCCAGACCTGCCTGGGTAAAACCAGTACCCGGATCATTTCTGAAAGGATCGTTCTGGAAGCAAAACGTCTCCTCATCCAGTCCAGGCTGAACGTAACACAAACCGCTTATAACCTGGGCTACAAAGACACTTCTTATTTCAACAGGTTTTTTAAAAAACAAGCCGGACAAACACCGCTTGATTTTGTAAAAAGATACAAAGACTAAACAGAATTTGTCTGAGCAATTAATTACTCATTCTGGGGACAAATAAAAAATATGTGAATATCCTGCACTGAACACACCCAATCAGGAAAACCACGCGGCCCCACTGAAGAAGAGGCAGAACAAGGGTTTTGTCCTGTATATTCTTTAGCCCTGGGGCGGAAGATTTTTGTCATCCAATTTGCATAATTTGTCCAGGACACCACCTAAATGCCCCTATGAACAGATTGCCACTTTACTTAAAACTCTCAACCATAACTTTGGGCCTTCTCGCTTTTTTTTATATCCTGTATATAGGTCAGGAAATCCTTGTTCCGCTCACCTTTTCATGGATCCTGGCCATTCTCTTAAACCCGGTCGTGAATTTTTTTACAAAAAAGAATATTAACAGGGTTGTTGCCATTTCAATTGCAGTAACATTGCTTGTGATCATGATAGGAGGCATCCTTTTTTTTATCGGGGCGCAGTTAAGCATGTTCAGTGATTCGTTCCCACAATTAAAAGAAAGATTTAATGAGATCTTAAACCAGGTACTGAGCTGGTTTTCCCACACATTTAACGTTGGTAAATGGAAAGTGAATGCATGGGTAGCCGAACAGAAAGAAGAACAGATGCACAATGCAGGTGGAATGATCGGGAATACCGTAACAACAATAAGCGGAGCATTGATTATTATACTGCTGATCCCGGTATACATTTTTCTTTTTCTCTTTTACAAACCCTTATTGCTTGATTTCATTGCGAAGCTTTTTTCAAGCGACAAACACAAAGTAGTAGCAGATGTGTTATCGCAGACACGAGTTTTGATCCAGAATTATCTAGTTGGCCTATTAATAGAACTGGTTATCGTGGCTGCCATGAATTCCACTGCCTTATTAATTATCGGGATAAAATATGCAGTGCTCCTCGGGGTAATCGGCGCAATTCTCAACCTTATTCCATACATTGGCGGCATCGTCGCTATTTCGCTCCCCATGATCATGGGATTGCTTACTGATGAGCCGGGCTGTGCTCTATGGATATTGTTTGCGTACCTCATCATCCAGATCATCGACAACAATTTCCTGGTTCCGCTGGTCGTTGCGTCAAAAGTAAAAGTGAATGCCCTTGTTTCCATAATAGTGGTTTTAATAGGCGGAGCGCTCTGGGGCGTGGCGGGCATGTTCCTTTCCATTCCCCTCACGGCCATTGCCAAAGTAATTTTCGACAGGGTGGATTCTTTAAAGGCATTTGGATTTTTAATCGGCGATACGATGCCTGACCTCACAAAAGCGATCTTCAAATTTAACCTGGGTAAAAATAAAGGCTAACAAACATAAAGTAAAAGACAGTATGATAAAAGACAAACCCGTTTATAAGATTCTGCTGATAACGCTGTTGATGCCAATAATACTTTTTGCTGCCTGGTGTGGTTTTAATATTCACCAGCTGGTGTCTGAGCGTTCACAGCTTAAAAAAGATTACAGCGAATTAAACAGCATTAAATATGGTTTATTTTCGGTAGACGCATGGCGTTCACATATCACTGAAATTGTAAATACTCAGATCGATGATTTTGATTTAAACCAGAAACAGGAAGATACCCTTAGAAGCGCTCTGAACAAAGTGCTGAACTCTGTTATTACGAGGGCCAACCAGATGGTAAATAAAAAACAAACCCGTATTGACCAAAAAATAAAGCGTCTTATGATCCGGCAATTTGTAGATGTAGATAAAGTGCGCGAAAAAGTACCTGAATTTTCTCAGACCATCATCGATCAGCTCAGTGATTCTTCGAACAAAGAAAGTCTCAAGTTCCTGGTCAGGACAAAATTTGAAGAGCTCGCGATGCAAACACGCGACAGTCTGAATAACGCTCCTGTTATTTACGAGATTCTTTTCAGGTATCACGTAAAAGACCTGAACGAGTTTAATAAGATGTCGGCGATAAAGTCAAAGGACCTTCAGCAATCCAGTTACAACTACACTTTTGTTATGGTAGGTTGTCTTTTATTTTTTTTATTTCTCTGGCTTTTATTAAGAAATCAGATCCCACTCCATATTCCACTCTTTGTATTATCAGTTCTTCTGGGGCTGGTTGTATTATTGATTGGCCTGATCGCTCCCATGATAGAAATTGACGCCCGGATAAAAGAGCTCAATTTTTTACTCATAGGAAAACCACTTTTATTCACTGACCAGGTCATTTTTTTCCAAAGCAAAAGTATCCTCGATGTTGTTAATGTACTTATCTCAACAGGAAAAGCAGATTCGATCCTGGTAGGAATACTTATCTTAATGTTCAGTGTTATTTTCCCGATCACAAAGCTGATCAGCACCGAAATTGTTCTTTTAGGAAATGAAAAGATCCGCGAGAATAAATTACTGAACTGGTTTGCATACAAATCTGGCAAATGGTCCATGGCAGACGTCATGGTGGTAGCCATCTTTATGGCCTATGTGGGCTTTAAAGGTATCCTTGATTCACATCTGGAACCTCTTAATGTCAGAAAAGGGGGGCTTGCCTCCATTGCAACCAATGAAACGTCCTTACAGCCGGGTGTTATCTTATTTATATCATATGTATTATACGGCCTGGTACTGGCGGTAATCCTGAAAAAGATCACCTTAAAAGAAAAACTCATCGATATTGGCCGGCTCAGGTTCAGGGAAAATAAAAAAATAATGCCCGGGGACGTTCCGGAAACCAAAGAGAAAAAATAGGAGAAGAAAAGTTTATCAATTCCCGCGAATCAGGGTAATTTCTATGTTCCGGCTATTTACTTTAGCAAAATTATGTCCTATATTTGGCTACCTATGAAGCGTAAATCCTGGTTTTTTGATCTGTTTCTTACTTTATTCGTTTTCATCATTATCTGTATTTCCGTTCTCTCTTTTAAAAGGATCAACGACCTAATCAACTCTTCGGTATGGGTTAACAAATCCAACACGCTTGTATTTAAGCTGGAACGTTTATTTTCGGTAATAAAGGACGCGGAAACCGGCCAGCGGGGTTTTTTACTCAGCAAAGATTCTTCTTTCCTTCAGCCCTATTACCAGGCTCTTCCTGTAATCCCGAAACTTATTCACGAACTCGACTCGTTAACGGGCAATAATTCCGGCCAAAACAAAAAGTTAAAAAAACTGGGCGAAACGATTACTGCCAGGGTTAATCATTTAAAAGACCTGCTTTACCAGCCACCCCAGGATAGTACAATAATTTCAGCAATGAAAAAAGGGAAAGGCATGATGGACCAGATCCAGGCAGAAATGAAGGATATTGAACACTACGAGCAGGATTTATTGAATGAGCATGTTGCGGTACATGACAATTATACTTCTATTACGCCAGCCTTTTCACTGGCGTTAATAGTATTTACACTGTGTATCGTGTTTATTTCCTTTTTTAAGATCAGGAAAGACAAAGCCGATATTTCTAAAAAGAACGAGGAACTGGTCGCCATTAAAACATATCTGCAGGCAATCCTGGATTCCTCGTCCGACATTATCTTAACCTTCGATGAAAACCTGAATTATACATCCATTAATAATGCGGGCGAAAAATACCTCAACAGGAGCCGCAGTGAGCTTCTTGGAAAAAATCCTTTTGACCTTTACCCGGAAACCAGGAATACGGAGCGCCACCACCTCATGCTCAAAGCTCTGAAAGGTGAAACAAGCCATATCGAGTCGCTTGGTACCAGTGCAGATCCCCAGATGAAAATCCACACGACGTTCGTGCCCCTCGTTGTTGAAGGGAAAATTCGCGGGATCCTGAATATTGCAAAAGATATTACATCCCTCGAAAAAGCAAATGAAACTGTACGTAAGACCAATGAATTGCTTGAACTGAAAAACCTTGAGCTGGAAGAGGCAAACAACGGATTACTTTCCTTTAATTATATAGCAAGCCACGACCTGAAAGAACCCCTTCGCAAAATACAAACATTTGCAAGGCTGTTAACAGAACTTGAAAAGGAAAAACTTTCCGCAGAAAGCAAATACTATTTTGAAAGGATCATTAATTCCGCGGCCCGCATGCAAACTTTAATTGAAGCGCTGCTCGATTTTTCAAAAACCCAGTTTAACGCTACCAATTTTGAACCCACAGATATGAATCTTATCCTGGATGATCTCAGGAAGGAATTCAGGGAACCCCTGGCTTTAAAAAATGGCATACTGGAACACGAGATCCTTCCTACCATAAATGCCATACCGGCCCTGATAAGCCAGCTATTCTCCAACCTTATAAGCAACTCCATTAAATATTCGAAAAAGGAAGAACCTCCGAGAATAACCATCTGTTGTGAAAAAGTAAATAAAATTAAAATTCAGGGCAGGATCATCCATAAAGACTATTGGAAATTCTCGGTAACAGACAATGGAATTGGTTTTAATCAACAATACGCGGATAAGATCTTCGAGCTTTTTCAGAGGCTTCATGGCAATTCCAAGAATTACGAAGGCACGGGTATTGGATTAACCATCTGCAAAAAAATAGTCCAGAATCACAAGGGCCTCATCTATGCCGAAAGCGAATTGGGCAAAGGCTCTACATTTTTTATCCTGATCCCGGTAAATCCATAAAAACCAGTCGGGAAAAAACAGTTTTCTTTACATATGTAAGATTTTTGGGAAAGTTGTAAAAAACATTGGAAGTTGAGTATGTAATTTTACCCTCGAGTAATTGTTTTTCTTTTGTTGGGTAAAGGAAGACAGACCCCGTCAGAAATGACGGGGTTCTTATTTTCAGGCAACCTTTATTCCAAACGGCAATTGATCAGGTCCGTAAAAGTAGTTTCGTTTTTAATACAATCTTCCTTAAACCCTTTGCTCCCCAATTTAGTGGTTCTTACCTGTACCATAAGAGTATCTTTCTTTTTGGAAACGGATTCACAAACACAGGAATAGTCTTTCTGGCAGGAGTAACCCAGCATCACAAGACCTATAAATACCAGCTTTTTCATACTAAGCTTTTCCTAATAACGTAAATGTCTTTATTAAATTTTAGGCAAAACTAAGGAAACTTTAATTGTATTGCAAGTTTCCTAAAGACCGAATTTCTAATACAAGATCTAAATCGCTGTTTATCAAATAGCTAAAATGAACTAAGGGAATTGGTTTAATGGAAAAACAGGATGTCTATTTCACGGGAAGCTTTATTACCCGTTTCGATGTGTTCGAAATGATGGTGACAAAATAAACGCCAGGTACAGCTCCTTCAAGATCTATCTGAAGCTCAAGGTCTTTTGCAGTGTGTTTCCCGTACTCAATCATAACACGGCCGGCAGCGTCGTGAAGCTCCGCACTCCATGAATTTTCTTTGTTGTAGGTAGCCGCAATCACAAATAAATTATTGTCAAGACTTTTTACCACAAACGGTTTGGAATCCGGATCAAGGGATGTTAATCCCACCATTCCAGTTAGTACTGTGAGCGTTTTGCTGGCAGTATCCTGACAACCAGTTTGGCTGGTTACAATAAGGCTTACACCATATGAACCCGGCAAGCTGTATGAAAAGACAGGACTGTCGTAGTTCGAATAGTCCTGACCGGTTCCAAAGTTCCAATAACTTGAAGCAAGGTTAGCGGAGGTATTCATAAACTGTACAGATGCGGAAAGATCAAGATAAACGGTATCAACACTTATGAAAGAAGCTTGTACGGGTATCTGTTCGTTGATCGCAAAAGAAGCTTCACTTCCATCGCACATGCCTGTTGTATTTATCTCAAGATCAAAATTACCAACGAACAGGTTATTAAGAGTATCGGGACCAGCCTTGTTCAGACTTGTCTTTATGGCAGAGCCATTTGAAGTCCAGTAATAATTCCATGGTCCTGCGCTGTTACCAACGGCAATAATCTCACCTTTTCCCGGAAGTTCACAACTGGGCTGATGAATTGTAGAACTGATGTTTAATGAATTGAGCGTGATGCTTAAGAGGAAACGCGCAACGGTAGTGGTATCGCTCAGGTTAAAGATGTAGTCTGAAGTTCTTAGATCGGTGGTAGCGGAAGTAAACTTATCATAAAGCGTGATGCAGGCTCCTCCGGGAAATGACCCGATGTTGTCGGCAGTAATAGTATAAGTACCGCTAACTCCGGTAAGCGTTTTTAATGACGTGGTAAAATTACCGCTTACCGGCGCGATACCGTTAATCTGAAAAAGATCAGTGCCATTCTCAAGCGCTATAGATGCTGCGTTCGGGTCCTGCCCCCGCATTTTATAAGAATCGTATCCTTCATCAAAAAAAGGATTTGCATTCTGTTCAAAATATAAAACGGTTTCATCTTCATAGGAATTCGCGCCTTTTAACAAGAGGCGCATTAATGACTGGCCGGCCGCCGCGCTTGACGGTTTTAGAAAAGTCGGATTAGATGCAACCTTGTTGGACTCCTGCGCACTTAACACGGTAGCACCAGTGGAGTGCACGTAGAAACCTTGTCCGAGCCCTATTACATCCCCTATTCCACCGGATGCTATGGCGGGACTGCTGATCCCGTTCACATAACTGGCAAAACCTCCTGAACCTGAATTAAGATCAGCATTGTAAACATAAATGGCGTTATCCACATTTGAGGTAGCGCCTCTCAGTGCTGCCCAGCTGATAGATGATGGATAAGGATTGGTAATTAAATTCCATCCATCATCTGTTGCAGAACCAGAATTTGTATAATTAAGGGGGATCGAATAATTTCCTTTTCGCGGAGTTCCGGTCAGATCAAGGGTGATTCCGGAGGTTGTATTTAAACCTGTTCCCAGGTAGACCCAGTATCCTTTGCCTGCCGTAATAGGGTCATTAATGGTACTCAGGCCAACATACGAAGCCGGTGCATCATATGCCCCCGAAACTGATTCGCTGTAAGTATAAACAGATAAAAATCCTGCTGCATTTCCATCAGGACAGGTTGGGCAACTTATGGCAATATCATCATCCCAGTCATTTAATGTCAGTGCCGAAGAAATAGGTGAGCCTAAAAAAGCCCAGCCCGTAGTTCCACCCGGTGCATAACGCTGCACGGTTATATTTCCGCTATAATCACCTCCGGTTATCTGTGCAATACGGGCCGTACCGGTAGCATCCGAGATCATTGTAAAAACCTGTGAATTAGCATTAAAGATTCCGTTCGTGAGTGTGAGTGTGCCTTTAATGTTCTCCGCATTGGTTAAGGAGGCACCCGCGGTATTATTCAGGGTAATATTATAAAAATCGGTGGTCGTCGAGCCTCCAATACTTTGCGCACTTGTACCATTAAGCATCAGTAGACCATTTTGCGCGTTAAATGTGCCATTGTTTATAAAATTACCTTTCACAGTAAGTGAAAAATTAGAGGCGCTTAGATCCACACTTGCTCCCGAAGAAATTGAAAAATTAGCGTTAGCGGTTACCGGCGCTGCAAATGTTTTTGTACCGGTACCGCTAAACAATAAGGTATTAAAAGTTTCGCCCCCCGTTTTTAAAATAGACTGGGCGGAGTTGCCGTTAAACGTAACAGTGCCTGTTCCCGGCGTAAATGTACCGGCATTTGTCCAGTTTCCTCCAACGCTCAATCCCAGATTATTAGGACTTAGGGTACCGGAACTGATGGTCAGGTTATCGTCAACAATGAGCGCGTTCACATTTAAACTTGCAGTAGCACTAGCACTGTTTACAAGGAGGTTTTGTACCTGCGAATCGGTATTGATACACATTACCTGAGCCGCCGGGGTAGATGCATTTCCAATTTGTAAAGTTCCTCCCGTTACGATGGCGCCGCTGTTGTTTATATTTGTAAAACCAAGGTTCTGGGTGCCTCCGCCCCCTTCCCTCTGGATAACAACGACACCACCCGTCATATTACACTGCGAACCTGCGCTTGAGATATGGAATGGCGCTGTGGTAGTGCTGGTAGAACCAAATGTAGGCACAACAAGCATCCCGCCACTGATATTAAAATCACAAATGTTATTGGTACCGGAGCCATCCAGCTTCCCTGCTATATTTAAGGTGCCATTCGATATGCTGATAGATCCGCCATTGGAGATAATGTCCTCATTGGCGGCATTACCAACATTCAGTATCCCGGATAAAATATTTATTTCTCCGTATAATGTTATACTTGCGCCGGTATTTACGGTAAGATTTGATGAGTTAAGACAAAGCGCGTTATTAACTGCTATTGTAACCGCTGAGCTGAATGGCGTAATATTTACGGCATTTGTAGTAGAAATCTTCAGCGTGCCGGAACCCATATCCAGGAAATTTGCCGGCGCCGAAAAGTTAGAAGATGTAATTTCCAGTGTATTTGTTATTGAAGTACCCAGGCTCAAACTCATCCTGTTAAAGTTATTGATGCTGCCAGTACCGCTAACAGACTGATTTCCATCCTTATCAAAAACAACATCGACAACACTGCTTGCGTCAACTGAAAAACTAATAGTCCCATTATTGACAATATTCCCTTCAACCGTAATAGAATGAGTAGCATTAGAACTTGCTAGGGTTGTTAACACCGCGGAGTTATTTATTGTGATGTTATTATTTACTGCCAGCGTGCGGCTGGTGTTCCCGCTAAACTGCAACGTGCTTGCTGAGCCCTGCCCCACTATTAAATTGTTACATTGTCCGTTCGAGTTAATATTTACAGCGTGTCCGTTTGCTATTGTAACATTGTCTGCGGAGGTCGGAACGCCTGTCGGGGTCCATATGGCTGCATTACTCCAGCTCCCTGAGGCATTCGATACTTTATTTCCTGCTGCGGTTGTGGCTTGTGTACCCGTCAGAGCCGTGCTTAAACAGCCTTCGGTAACCGCATGCAACCGCCAGAAGTATGTAGTAGAAGGTACCAGGCTTGTTGCGGTGAAACTTATTGTGTTGGCCGCTGTTTGTGCGACGAAGCTATAATTAACCCCATCGGTAGAATTGTAAACCACATAACCTATTTCATTACTTGCCCAATCGGGCCAATTAAGTGTTATCGCAGTTTGTGAGGCGCCGGAAAAAGAAAGGGTCCCGGAAACAGCGGTTGGCGCTACGGGGGTGAAAATATACTGAGAAGCCGCTGTTGGCATTGTCGACAGGCCATTCTGCACGGTATTGTTTAAAACAGTGCCATTTACAGTCTGTAACATCTTAAGTTGCGCAGCGGTCGGTGTTGCTGAAACGGTTGGGCTATTCAATCCCATAGAATAGGAAAAAGTATTTGTACCGGCATTCATCGTTCCATAGTGAACAATGATCTGACCGGTTGTTTCGACCAGTTTTACCTGAAAGTTGAGGCTTGGTGTTACATTATTGAAAACCGCCATGTTGATCCATTCAATAGTGAGTGTTCTGTTTGGCGCTGAACCTGATAAAAAATATTTAAGACTGTTGCCTAATGCCGCAGTCCCGCCCTGCGCGGTTAAATCATCATAAAAAGGTGCTATTGCCGGACGTGTTGCATTCGCCGAATTCGCATTCGTAAACGCAGTGTTCTGATAACCAAAATCATCTGCCTGAGGACCGCCATTATCCGTAGAAGTGGAAAAATCGAGAAAACCATTGGTAGATACACAAAACTGCGTGTAGCGTATTCCGTCGTACCAGAAATCAAATCCAATATTCGTAAAGTCAGAACGGTTATCGTCCTGGGTGCTGCTTGTTGAATTCCTCCAACTGGCAAAGGAAGAACCGGTAAGGTTAATAGAAGTATAACTGACACCAGTATTCCGAACGCTGGTATAATTTGCGAGGCTTTGGGCGTGAATACTAAAAAAGGAAATTAAAAGGGCAGTGAAATAGAAAAATCTCATTATGTTACAAATTGATTAACTTATTTACAGGCATGACTTTTATAGGCAAAACCTTTATTTTCAATAATTTATGCAAATCAAGCTCTAAATTGCGTCGGGTAACATCCTGCGGCCTGGTATTACAAATGTAAGGATATTATACTTTTTGTTTCGGTTAAGGTTACATTGTAAGGGCATATTTCTAATAAATTTATTAAAATTACCATAAGCGTATTTGTTTAAACTTAGCAAGATTTGGGTAGCATAGGCCTGTGGCTATCGGTAACTTTGTTTCAGAAACAATACTCCAATGAACACAAATTCCATAAATAATTACGAACGTATTGCTATGGCAATCGCTTACATTAAGGAAAATTTTAAAACCCAGCCTTCTCTGGAAAATATCGCGGATAAAATCCATTTAAGCCCGTTTCATTTCCAGCGGCTTTTTACGGAATGGGCCGGCGTGAGTCCAAAGAAATTTCTTCAATATACCAGTCTCACCTACGCTAAAGATCTTTTAAAGAACAACCAGGCTACCATGTTTGAGGCTTCTTATGAAACAGGATTATCAGGTTCTGGCAGGCTTCATGATCTGTTTGTGAATATAGAAGGAATGACGCCGGGTGAATACAAAAACGGCGGTGAAAACCTGCTCATTAATTACAGTTATGCCCAAAGCCCTTTTGGAAATATCGTTGTAGCTTCAACACCTAAAGGGATCTGCCATATCGCATTTGCAGGCAGCGAGAATGAAGGTTTAAATGCGCTAAAACACAAATATCCAAATGCAACCTATCATCGCATGACAGATCTGCACCAGCAAAACGCACTGATCATTTTTAAAGAAGACTGGACAAAACTGGACAAAATAAAACTTCATCTAAAGGGCACGGAATTTCAGATTAAAGTCTGGGAAATGCTTCTTAAAATTCCAACAGGAAAAGTGTCCACCTATGGTGCCATTGCGAAGCAAATCGATAAACCACTCGCATCAAGGGCTGTGGGTTCCGCTGTAGGCGATAACCCGGTTGCATTCCTTATCCCTTGCCACAGGGTTATTCAATCCGGCGGTAGCCTCGGCGGTTATATGTGGGGGGAGACGCGCAAGACTGCCATGATTGGATGGGAGGCTGCCTTTATAAATAAAAATAAAAATGACTAAATTGAACTGAACTTTAAATGGACCTATTCAGCACAGAAATTAAAAAAAATATCTTACCTACAGATGGAGATGCGGTTTATTACGGGAAGATCCTGAACAAGGAAGCAGCAAATACTTACCTTGAATCACTGACCCATACTATAGGATGGAAAAACGATGAAGCTGTTATTTTTGGTAAACATATCATTACAGCGCGAAAGGTAGCCTGGTATGCCGGAGACACGTTTTCTTATACTTATTCCGGTATCACAAAAAAAGCCCTGTTATGGACAAAAGAATTACTGGAACTAAAAAAGACCGTCGAAGAACTAACCGGTGATAACTACAATTCCTGTCTTCTGAATTTATATCACAATGGGAATGAAGGCATGGCCTATCACAGCGACGATGAAAAAGCCCTGGGGAGAAATTCAGGGATTGCTTCTTTAAGTTTTGGAGCAGAAAGAAAATTCCTGTTTAAGCATAAAAGGACCAAACAAACAATTTCTCTGGTGCTTGAGCATGGAAGTCTACTTGAAATGAAAGGTGAAACACAAACAAACTGGATGCATCGTTTACCTCCCACTACTAAAATAAACAAGCCCAGGATCAATCTGACATTCAGAACCATGGTGAAACAATAGACCTAGGTTTTATGTGGTTAATAATTCAACCTATCTTACCGGAAATAAACATTAGTTAAAATTGTTTATAAATAAGTTTCAATATATTTTGAAAGTTTAATAACTTCCTGTATATTTGTACCGTGAAATACAACGAAGCAAAACAAAAATTCATTCAAACCTGGGGAACACTTGGAAGCAGCTGGGGGATCAGCCGCACCATGGCGCAGGTTCACGCGTTGTTATTGATCAGTCCCGACCCCTTGAGCACAGAGGAAGTAATGGAGGAATTAAAGATCTCGCGTGGAAATTCCAACCTCACCATCCGGGACCTCATTAGTTGGGGACTTGTTTACAAGGAGTTTAAGGCAGGAGAGCGTAAAGAATATTTCCGCGCGGAAAAAGACATCTGGAAGGTTGCCAAACAGATCATCAAAGAACGGCGGAAACGTGAAATTGAGCCCGTGCTGAGCATTATGGAGGCTCTCAAGAAAATAGAAGGAAATAAAGATGACAAAAAACACAAGGCACTGGTAGAGGCAGTTACAAATATTGAAAGCGTAGTGGAAAAAGCAGATTTTGCACTTGAAAAAGCCATCAAGCTGGACGAAAATGCACTTATTGGTCTTTTATTTAAAATTTTGAAATAAAAAAATTTGTCCAAATATTTCATAAATTATTGAAAGTTTGAAAAGTTCAATTTAGAACGACTCATATGTATACACTCCTGGCATATCTTGTTTACCTGCTTCTGAGCATCTTTACAGTGTTTATTGTTGGGAAATCGCTGCGTACCGAGGGTATGGTGTATTTGTTCGGCGAATGCCAGGACAAAGAACTAAGTGCAAGCGCCAACAATTTTTTATATGTCTGTTATTGCCTTTTAAATACTGCTTTTGCTCTTTTCTTTTTAGGAACGGGGAAACCAATGAAATCTTTGGCGGAAGCACTTGAGTTTATTACCTATTCACAGGGCTTTATCTTTCTTTGCCTCGGTGGTTTACATTTTCTTAATATCCTCGTTGCTCCAAAAATCATTCAGCGCATGCTGCAAAAGAAATTATTAACCAATAAAACCTAGAAATCATGAACTACAACATCACCGCCTACAGCGTTTACATTCCCGTAACAATTGGCTTAAGCATCTGGATTGCAAAAAGCCTTCACAAAAACACAAAAGCGTTCTTAATGGATAAGTTCGAACGTAACGAAGAACTGGCCTCTTCAACCAATAATCTTATCCAGACAGGGTTCTACCTCATCGCGCTTGGTTTTTCGTTCATGTACATGCGTATTAAAGAAGTTACCCATTACACAAACGGGATTTCTGTTTCCAATTCTCTTATCACCGGTCAGGAAACGATTGAAAAACTGGCTGCAAAACTTGGAACTTTTACTTTCGTACTCGGCATCCTGCTGTTTATCAATTTTTTTATCATGATTGCAATTCAATCGCCTAAAAAACAGAAATCAGAGTACGACCAGATCTAGACCTGGTAAAAAACTCACGCGAACCCTCTGCACTCCGGAGGGTTTTCTGTTTTAGTGTTCACCTTCTACGATAATTCTACAGTTCGTTTCAACTTGCTTCCGGGCCATTAACTTCTTATGGGGCCCGGGCTGAAATTTGGCCGGTCCCCAACGGCCGATAGCAAAAGGGCGGGAGGGCTCCTGCGCCGGGAGCGTCATGAGTACCGGGAGTATCCTTTCGCTAAAGCTGCATTTCACCTGCAAACTGATATACGAGACTTTCTAATTACACGGTATTAAGTTTGATACGTTTTTAAAAAGATGTATCATGAAAAAGACCATTCTCCTCCTGATCATAATTTCGTTCGCATGTATAGGCGCTTCTTCTTTAATTTCCGGAAACTTCGAACAGGATCCTGCCCGCACTCCAAAAGAGCCCGGAATGGCTGGACCAGTGACAACTGTAGACGGTTCTACAGGCAAATACAGGAAAAAACATAAGCATCCTACCGGAAAAAATTTCGCGCGTCGGAAAAAACATGCCGATACTGTGAAACCAACTAAAAAGACCAAGGAAAAAACACCACCTCAATCCATTCCTAAAGGTTCTTAGGAAAGATCACACCTGTCGAAAATTTTACACACCTGCGTGGATTATTTTACGGAATTAATTTTAGTAACTTTGATCCATGAAACTCAAACGTCCAAACAAGCAGCTCGAAGCCGCGATCCGGAATGCTGTGAAGAAGATGGTTTGTCCCATTCACAACAAGGCTGCTGCAATAAGCATGGAAAGTGAAACCGAGGAAGTGCAGGTAGAAGCCTGCTGTCCTTTCTTTAAAAAAGATGTAATGGTTGTTGGAGAACGCATGCGCAAGGACTTCCTGTACCGGGACGAAAAAAAGAGAGAACGGCTGGACAGGGAATGGAAAAAAGCCAACCGGCCTTCTGAAGATTAACCAACTGTTCCCTGTTATTTATTTTTCCTGTTGTATTCCGTATCTGTCACCTGCTCCATCCAATCAACCGCAGAACCATTTAATTTTTCCTGGATGGCAATATGGCTCATTGTTGTGTTAGCAGTAGCGCCATGCCAGTGTTTTTCACCAGGTAAAAAATAGACCACATCACCCTGGTGGATTTCTTCAATGAGACCTCCTTCGCGTTGTGTCCAGCCAGAGCCTGAAGTGACGATCAGGGTTTGACCCAGCGGGTGGGTATGCCAGGCCGTACGGGCCCCCGGTTCAAACGAAACAAGAGTGACTGCCACACGTGCCGGTTCCGGCGGGCTCATCAACGCGTCTATTCTTACCGACCCTGTAAAGTATTCTGGCACGCCCTTAGTCGAAGGTAGTGAACCATTACGTTTAATTTCCATAGTACTTTTTTTAATTCCTCTAAAAATATTTACTTGCTCAAGTTTACAACATATTCTCAATTATAAAAAGAGCCGTGTCAAATAACACGGCTCTTCAAAAGATCCTTAAAGTACTCTCATCTTACTTTTGGATCGTTATTTTCTTATGAAGATAACCTGCGTCTGAATTTATTTTGACAAAATAAGTCCCATTCACGAGGTTGCTCAAATCAATTGTCTGTTTGCCGTTTATCAACACTTGTTTTTCAACCACTTTTTCTCCCACCATGTTATAGATCAAAATTGTACTTTCTTTCTGCTCGTTTCCGGCAGCATTTAATTCAAGAACAAACTCTCCATTATTAGGATTCGGGTAAATGCTCAGCCGGTTTTCCGCTTTTGTGAGGTTCTTAATTCCGGTTTCATAAGCCTGTTTTACATTTACAAGGATCATGTCATTACTTTGAGTGGACCGGAAAATGGCCGCTACATAACAATAAGTAGCCGTAATCGTACCGCAGGAAACACTCACTGTTACACAGGTTGAATAAGTACCCGCAGCCGAATAAGTATGACTAGGATATAAACCTGTTGTTGAGCTGCCATCTCCCCAATACCAGGTTGCACCGGTAATATTGGATGGATAAAACGGATAAGCATTCCAGGTTAAAGCAGTGGTACTATCTTTGGAAAGCGTATACATCACAGTAGGCGAACATATTGTTGTAGTACCTCCGGCATTTGTGATCAGCAGACTATCACACCACGTACTTGTGCAACTGGTAACAGAATTTGTGATCGTCAGACAGATCCATTTAAGTCCGTTTGTAGTGTAAGTATGTGATGGAGCTACACCTGTACCTGTGGAAGAACCTCCAAAATTCCAGGAATAATTCGTGCTTACGGATGTGCCGGTAGAAGTACTTACAAAACTGACCGATCCATTGGATCCCAGCACATAACTAAAGCTGGCATTACAAGGAGTAGTTGTGGATGTAACATTCGTGATCAGTAAGGAGTCACACCATGTACTGCTGCAGCTGGTAACGGAATTTGTGATCGTCAGGCAAATCCATTTAAGTCCATTTGTTGTATATGTATGAGTCGGAGCAACACCCGAACCGGTTGAAGAGCCTCCAAAATTCCAGGAATAATTCGTGCTTACGGATGTGCCGGTAGAAGTGCTTGCAAAACTCACTGAGCCATTAGGACCGGTAACATAAATAAAACTGGCGTTACAAGGTGTTGTAGTGGGAGTAATATTCGTGATCAGTAAGGAATCGCACCAGGTGCTGCTGCAGCTTGTAACGGAGTTTGTAATCGTCAGGCACACCCATTTAAGTCCGTTGGTTGTGTATGTGTGCGTTGGAGTGACACCCGTACCCGTAGAAGAACCGCCGAAATTCCATGAATAATTCGTACTTATGGACGTGCCGGTAGAAGTACTTGCAAAATTCACGGATCCGTTAGGACCGGTTACGTAACTGAAGCTTGCATTGCAAGGGCTTGTGGTCGCTGTCACGTTGGTTATCAGTATCGAATCACATTTCGTTGTGGTACAAGAGTTTGAAATGGTGGTGTTCGTAACAATGGTAAGACAAACAACTTTATATCCATTCGAACTGAATGTATAGGAAGGAGAAGTTCCATTTGCGGTAGATGTACCAAAATTCCAGCTATAAGCAGTGCTGATCGTGGTGCCCACGGACGTGCTCGAAAAACTCACCGACCCGTTCGGGCCAAGTGTATAGGTGTAACTGGCAATGCACTGGGCATTTGTAATAAAAGTCCCGAATAAAAAGAGCCCGGCCAGGAGGGTCTTAAGCTTGGTTTTTGTTTTGTTGAAATAATTGCGTTCCATGATTTAATTTTTTAAAAGTGCCTACTTGTTTTTAGTTCAGGGGTTCAGCGTTTGCCCTTCTTATCACACTTATACAGATCGCTTTTATACTAAGTTGGAGTTTTTGTAAACTTTCTTTAAAAAAATAGGTCACCTGTATGATACACATAAAACAGCCTCCGCATTGTGCAGTGTTTTTACGCGTGTACCATTGTATACCTCGCAGCTAAAGTTTACTTTGATCTTTTTTGTCTTCTCATTCCTTTCATTTGGGTAATATTCTTCCACTGAAATAATTTTAAAATAACTACCGGCCGGCTGCAACATGTTATTTGAAGTATACACATCCCCATTCTCATCGGTCCAGTTGATGACAATATTCGAAAAAGGCACAGGATTTACTACCCGGGTAACGGACTCTACACTGTAGTTTGTCAAACATGGCATGGGACTGGTTTGCGTAGCTACATTACATTTCGCATAGATTGTATCCTGGCCAGGACCAATAACCCGAAGAGTTACAGGGTAGGTTCCCGGAATGGCATAAGTATGAGAAGGCTCAGGGACATTGGAAGCGGAGCCGTCGCCAAAATTCCATTGATAACTATAAGAACCTGAATTGGAAATAAAAGATGTAAAACTCATTGAATTTAAAGAACTGCTCTGTACCAAAATTCCAGAGTTTACGGCGGGATATTTTATACATTCCCTGTTCGAGATGAACTGCTGACAACCGTTAGCAGCATTTATCTTTAAACTGACGCTGTAATTCCCAGCGGTACTATAGATGTGCAAGGGGTTGGGCTGCGCGGAGCTGGTGCCATCACCAAATTTCCAGATGTAAGAGGCTGCCGGCTTATTAAACAGGCTCCTGTACTGGACCGCATAAAACGGCGCTCCCTGGATGGGGTACGACTTTGATGTTAACGAAGAATCTATCTCAGCGCCTGCATTGAGCAAAGTGTGCTTATAATCATTGATCGTAATTCTTAAACTGTTTCTGCAATCTATGCAGCCTGCTGGTTTAAGGTCCGCGATAAAACGGTAGATCTGATCATTATCGAGCAAATACGATGAATACATATAATAGTTGTCGGTTCCGGCTCTTAAAGACACTGCATTTCCGGCTACAGTTCCGTTAAAATAAAAATCACCCGGATCAGCGGGAACGGTTTCGGGAAAATTTCTTTTCCGGCAGGAAAAGAAAAATAAACTTACCGAAATGATGATGTAACAAATTTTTTTACATCTGAGATCTCGTCCAAGGTCAATGTATTCGTGAATCTTCAATTTCATGATCAATTATTTTTTCCATAAATTAATACTCAGGCCCAGCCTGAACCCACAGGTCCTTTCAAATTCATTTGACGCGTAAACCTGGTTATTCTTAACATCGCGCAATCCGTAAAAGAATTCTCCGTTTACATACCATTCTTTAAACAGCCGTCTGCGGTATGCTACACTGACCTGTCCGTCATAAGGATTAAACCCTGCCGTATAGCCTCTGGCGTGTGATACAACAGGGGCACTGAAATAGTCCAGACGCGTGCTGTATTGTTCTACCCTGCTTTCTGCATCCAGGAGGTAAGCCAGTGTATACCCCACACATACAAAATCGTTGCTGCTTACACCATAACTTAGTTTCAATGGCATCAGAAGGTAATGCATCCTGAGCGCAGAGATAACTGTTACGTCAACTTCCTCCCCAAACTTTATGCGAGTAGTGGTAGAAGTATGGCTTGTATTACCCAGATGGTTGATCATTGTGTATCCGAGTCCCACAGAGAGTCCCACTTTTTTGTTCACATCATGGTAATATTGGATACCTATTAAAGGGTTAAATCCATTTGCTTCGGTTTTATTATTTGCCTTCCATCCAAGCAGGTAATTCGTTCCCATTTCCAGGAAGATGTAGTGCGCAGGTAATGTTTGAGAAGAGATGCTGTCTACTACGGGAAGAGCTAAAGTGATTTCAGGATCCTGCTTCGGGACAACTCCTGCATTTATATCCTCCGCTAACGTGCGTGCCGAAGTTGTATCGGGCCGGATATCCGTAGCCATAGTGGGAATGACGGGAACAGTATCCGGGTATGCCTGATCCTGCAAGGATCTTGATTCTGTAGCATCCTGCCTACCATTGCGTTCTTCCGTCTTAAACTTTAGTGTTGAAATAAGATCAGTTACCTCTCCCCTGCTCTGCGTGCCTTTTGTTTCAGGAATGTCCGTATCCCGCGGATCAGATTCTTTTGTTTCCGGTTGTTGTATAGATGCCTCTGCGATCACAAGTGCCGGAAGAACTAACGAGTTAGGAAGTTGAGGCGTTTCTTTAGCCGGATTCATGATCCTGGCACTTTCAACCCGCAGTATGTCTATTTTTACCTGTCCCGGTATTAGTATCACCTCCTCAGACATGGTTTGTTGAGCTTTAAGAACCGGAGCATCAGTTCTTACAATATCCTGCATTTTCTTCTTTATCAGCACTGGTCCGGTTATCACCGAATTCTGATTTACCCGTGCAGGTACCGTTCCTGCAGGCCAGGTTTGTAGTCCCGCAGCCGGATCAACCTTTGTTTCTTTTCGAGATTGCTGCTTCATTACAGCCAATGCATTATTGCTGTTTTCTTCCTGTTCGGTAAACAACCATGCGGTAACAAAACCAAATACCAGCAGGCTAAAATAAACCAGGAGTCTTCTTCTCCCCTTCCGTTCCTGGTTCAGAACTGAAAACATTCTACTCCAGTTTTGTTCATCCGGCGGAAAGGCGTTTTCCAGGTTTTTACGCTGGAACAGCTCTCTTAATTCATTGTCTTGCTCTGTCATCCTTCTACTTTTTTAGGAATTAATTCCATTTTATTGATCATATCTTTTAGTTTGTCCTTCGCAACAGTGAGGTACCATTTTGAGGTATTTTCATTAATATTCAGAAGCTCCGCGATTTCGCGATGTTTGTATCCGTCAATGTAATACAGGTTAAAGATCTGCCTGTTCACCAGTGGTAACCTGGCAATCAGCGCATAGATTATCTCTATGTCCAGCCTTTCTACCGCCTCGTTGATGTCGGAATATTTACTATTCTCATAATAACTTTCTACATACTCTACATTGTTGTAGTGAGTTTTCTCCTTTTTAAACTCATTGATGAGAGTATTGATCATCACCCGCCTGATCCAGGCTTTGAAGGGCACTTCATTCTGCCTGTACTTGCTTAAATTTTTCAGGATCCTGTGGAAACCGATATTCAATACTTCTTTGGCCCTGTTCTCATTTTTAGTATATCGGATACAGATGCTCATCAGGTAGCTATAGGTTATTTTATATAACGCATATTCCGCCTCGCTCCTGCGATTAATACAGTCATTTATGAGTTTTTGATCAATATTGTCCAAGTCGCGCAGAGAGTCGTATTATACTTATACAGGAGGGCCGTTTAAATAGTTGGAGAAATCAGAAAAAATTGCGGGAAGTTTTGGACATGACGAGGCAACAGAAACACGGCAATTCCTGCTAAAAAGGATCCATAAATACCACTCTGTATGATCCGGGCGATTTAGTCCGTTAATAAAAACGAAGGTGATGGCGGGAAAGCAATGATATCAAGCCCTCCGGCAGGCTCTAAATATGTTGATAATTAATTTGCATACAAGCCAAACTAATAGTATATTTGCACACCGAAATTTAACCCCTTAACCATTAGGTAAAACGAAGTAGAACAGGGTTAGTTTATTGGGATCATACCCTTCCGTTTCGGAAGGGCGTTGGTTCGAAGAGAAAGAGGAAAAGTTCTTTAATGTAGTGAGAGATAAATTTGGCAAGGGTGATAAATCCGTGTTTTAAATACATCTTCCACTCAAGAAAATGAAATAAGGCATTTGAAAATATAGTGCGGATAGAGCAGGGGTAGCTCGTTGGGCTCATACCCTTCCGAAACGGAAGGGCGTTGGTTCGAAGAGAAAGAGAAAAAGTTCTTTTATGCGGTGAGGGATAAATTTAACAAGGGTGATCAATCCGTGTTTAAATACATCTTCCACTAAAGAAAATGAAATAAAGCATTTGAAGATATAGTGCGGGATAGAGCAGGGGTAGCTCGTTGGGCTCATAACCCAAAGGTCGTTGGTTCGAATCCATCTCCCGCTACCAGCGAAACCCTCAGCAAAAGCTGGGGGTTTTTGATTTGATGGAATTTGTGGTTTACATACTTTATTCTAAGAAGTCGAACCGTAATTATACAGGTTCCACCAGTCATCTCATTCAACGTTTTTATTCCCACAATATTTTCGGCAAAGACAGCACAAGACTTTACAGGCCCTGGATCGTTGTTCATGTGGAATTTTATGACACCAAGGAAAATGCGCTAAGAAAGGAAAAATATTATAAAGCAGGTTCAGGATCGCGAAAAAAGAATGAGATCATTGAGGATTTTTTAGCTCGTTGGGATCATACCCTGCCTTCTTAAGGCAGGGCGTTGGTTCGAATCCATCTCCCGCTACCAAAGAAAACCCTTCAGCTTTTCTGAAGGGTTTTTTATTAATCCCTGACGGAGGAATTTTAGCCCCTAATATCTTTGATAAAAAGTGCTTTACTTTAACAGCTCACGAAATCAAAATATTTCATAACTTGACAAAAAGGAATTATTGGTAATTTTTAGCAGAGATTGCCATGATCAATACCGTAGGAGTAAAAAACGGCTCTCTTATTTAATTTTTCTCTTAATTCTTAATTATTTTTTTGAGCGTAATACTATTGCCGGTTCCTGTAATGCGTAGTAAATAAACACCTGTTTCAACCCCTGAAAGGTCAACGATATCTTGCAAACCCGTAACATTTTTACAGATTAAAACTTTACCCATCATATCGAGGACTTCAATTTTTTGAAAAGCAGATGATGAATTTACAGTAATGATGGTTGACACAGGATTTGGATGAATAGTTATCCCGGGATTCGAATCGCTTAGCTGGTGTATGCCTGATACTTTTTTGCAATTCAGACAAATATCGCTTTCACAGATTTTGTTATCAGATTCGCTTAAAGCTGACAAAAACACATTGGATATTGTATTAAATGTTGTGGGAATACCTATTTGACCTACGTTAGGATCTCCCAGTGTATAGACACACTTACACAAATTAAGATCGATCTTTTCATCGCAATCAGTAAAGGTTTGCCCGTACGCGTCCGATTTGATAAGATGAAAGCGATCGGGATAAGGATAATAGTCCATAACGGCCACCAGTTCGTTAGTATAGGAATTATATACCGTGCGGATAAGATCGGGTCCCCAAAAATTATGCTCTGTGTTGGGATAACGCCATCCGCCCATATTATAGAAGCCTGCAGTGGAAATATTGTAAGTGGTATAGCCAAGATTCGAGGTGGGACCCATAATTCTCCTATGTCCGCAAATGGAAATATTATTGTTGTTGTCGGTCAGCTCAAACAGGGGATCGTAAAAATTAAGCCCCGCAGCATACATATTAAAGTCAGTTACATTAAGCGTGGGGTCAAGCTTAAAGAGGGAGAAACACCCCGCTCCATCGGAACCTGCGTAGGAAGGTATAAAAACGAAAATGTCATTGCCCGTTCTTTTTACGGAGGCTGAACCTATTCTGTTGTAATTACAATTATTGGCAGTAGTGTATTGCAGATCGATCTCATTAACCACTGTTCCTAAGTTATTAATTTGAATAACGAGGGCTTTTTTATCCAGGGCACTTGAGGGACCATCCGACATGGCACCCAGGTAAATTTCGGTTGAAGAATGGAAAAAAACACTGAAAGCGTACTCATCACGGCCGGCAATGTCATACCGGTAATGCCATTGAAGAGATCCTGAATTATTTATCTTCGCAGCAAAAATATCCAGTGCGCCCGTAATGATATCCATTTGATCACCCGTAATGTAAACGTCTCCGGTGTTAATGTCAACATCCATATCTTTGGGTTCGCAGTAAATACTATTGGATGAATTACTAAGCGCCTTTACCCAGTTTATGACATTCGTTGAATTATCGTACTGGATAACTGCATATCGTTTCTGTCCAGAGACAACTCCATAAAATAAAATATGCGTCAGATTTGCATTGTCTATGATCCGGACAGGATAAAACGCGAGGCCGCTGCTTTTATAGATTGCCAAAGGAACTGGAAAGTTGGCCGTTCCGTCATATGTAAAAACCGCCATACCCCTTGAAGTTTTATGAAGTGACTTGTACTGGTCATAATCGGGGTTATAATCAACATCCGCCACATATTCATGCGTGGTGCCGGTAGTTGAAATACTGATCTCATTTTGGAAAAAGGTTTGTGCCTGCGCATATGCCTGTATGACTAACATACCGCAAAAAAATAATCTTTTCATGATCGATTGGTTTAAAGTTAACCGAATCTACAAAAACCGGTAATTTTTTTATGCGCCACCAGCTAAATAAAAAGCACATTTTGCCGGAAGCCATATTTTGTTTATTATCTCGGCGGACATTTTGTACATTTAATACACAAACACAGGCGGGCCTGACCCGCTTCTTTTGTTAATGATTTATACTTATAGTAACTGTTATGATAAATTTATCTTATACCGGAAATCAAATTCACTATGTCACGAATTTTCAAGACCTTGTTTCTACTCCGTTTCATGGGGAAATAAACACAATATGCTGGACCCGTCAATTACGCGGTGATTTTTCTGAGATTGTAAAAAAAGTAGAGTTAAACGAAAATATAACAACCGTTGGACCAGAAGATCTTCATTCACTTCAGTTGAGTGAACAGGGGCAACTTGCCCGCGACATTCTTTTAAATGACCTGAAGCTCATGGAAGCTCATGGCGCATCGCCCATCCTGAATGTGATCAAGTATTACGACAGGGATACCGACACATTTTTTCCAACCGATGTTTATTCTTTTCATGTAGATCGCTCTCCTATACCAAGCGATACCTTTTTATGTACGTACTATGGTGAACCGAGCGAACTATTGCCAAATTCACAGGGCATACAAAAAGTACTTATACCTGAAATTCGTGACGAACTCAGAACATGGTATCGTGGAGCAGATGAAGATTTTGAATCGTTCTTAAGTGAACATTTCTTTGATCTGCATTACCAAGCTAACCCTGATGCTCGTCCTATAAGTTTAGGCCTTGGGAATTTATGGAAGCTGGCGGTGGATCACCCTGAAAGTAGAGTTCCTCCTTGTCTTCACCGTGCACCAAAGGAAAAACCTGGTCAGAACAGGTTGTTGATGATCTGTTGAGTGCAATCCTTAATGGAATCTCATTGATCTTATTTTTTTTACACTATCAATCTGTCTTTTTATGACTGCTGATTTCTTTAATTTTTCTGGCCCGGGGATGGATATTTGTTGAGACTGGACCACCAACAAACCCAGGCTTTTATTTAGCCGATAAAGAAGCAGTACACGCCCATCCCCAGGGAAAGGAACGACTTGCAATGCCGGCTTTATGCATGTATCACCCTGCCGAAGGAACAATGGTTTGTTTTTTTACTAGTTTTTTTTGCGTTCATTTAACCTGTGAACCGGCTCGGAATAATATTCGTTTTGTTAACTGGACTATTGAAAGCCCAGGATCCCGTTTATAAAAATTATTCTTTAAAAGACGGGCTCCCTTCCCGCGAAACCTACCATATTATTTCGGATGCAAAAGGTCTTTTATGGATAGCCACAGACGCAGGACTGTGCCAGTCCAATGGTTATAGTTTTAAAACGTTCACTACCAGGAATGGCTTACCCGAGAATGCCGTTTTACGACTATACGAAGATGCCAAAGGAAGAATATGGTTTTCCACTATAAGTTCTCATGTGGGTTATGTTGAGAATGGAAAGATCTTTATTATTAAATATGTATTTAAGGAACCCCTTGCCAAGCCTCATGTTTCGCTGATCAGTTCTTTTTGTGTTGACGAAGGTGATACCTTGTGGCTGGGCACGGTCTCCCTGAAAGGATTACTTTTTAAAATACCTCCTCCCTATACAAATACTGTGTCCATCCGTGTGGAAATGAGAAATAACTATGTTCTTGATTTCGGTACCCCTGGTGCATTTATATACGGAACAGCGATGAACTCGTTGTCACAAGCATCCATTTTTATGAAGCCTACCGGTAAAGCCAGGCGATTTCAGCTAAGCCGGCCCAGCGATAGTCTCCTTTTCAATACCAAAAACATCTTCTGTAAATATAATGACAGCGTTATTTTTTTATCGTGCCGTACCAGTCTCTATAAAATAACAAATAACAAAATCAAGGTATTTAAGATCTTCAAAAAAGAAATATGTGCGTTGAGCAAGGATGCTAACGGCGGCTTTTGGTGCGGTGGCTTATCAGACGGGGTATATTATTTTGAGCGGCCTTTGACAAATGACGCACCGGAACATTTCTTTGATGAGGTGACTATCACTTCCGCAGTCTGCGATTTCGAAGGCGGGTATTGGTTCAGCTCACTCGAAAAAGGAGTTTTATACATGCCCTATCGCGACTTAAAGTGTATAGTGCCCGAGATAAAAGACGCAAAGAAAGAACCGTTTTCATTTGAGGTGCTCGCAAAAGATAAATATGCCATCCAGTCTTATTATGGCCCATTGTATATAATCGATCATCACCGCACGTATATTATAGAAAATGACGGAGCCCGGATAGTAAGATCCGAATATGATCCTGGTAAATTATACTATTGCGGAAGGCAGAGTTCCGGTTACATTGACCTTCGTAATAATTACATGAAGGAAATACTTTCGAATAGAGGTACACGCGCACCTTCAAAACAAATGTACGAAGATAAAAACGGACAGGTGTACGGAATAATAGCACATGGGATCTTTCTTATTAAGGATGATAAAATAGTGAGACATGTCCTGGGAATCCACGACAGGATAAATAGTTGCGCACTGGACAGGAAAAACGGGAAATTCTGGATGGTGACAAGGTCGGGTTTGTATTCTTACACGGAACGGGATTCTTTAAAATATGAAGGGAAAAATTTTCCTGTTTCCGCCAAGTATATGGATAAAATAAATATAGATGATCGTGAAAGGCTATGGATCGGGCAGAAAGGGGGTAACATCCTGGTACTGGATCCAAACAGCTCAATCGGGTCAAACTATAGAGAAATAGTGCTTCCTGCGGGATTTTCAAAAGTGATCTACCCCGACAAGGATTCTTATACATGGGTAAGTACTAAAGAAGGCCTGGTGAGTATAAACGCAGACAATTTTTCTGTAAGTAATTATTCACATCTTGGCAAATTTATTTCTTCAGAGATAAACGATATCAAGCGTTCGGGGAATGTTCTCTATTTAATTACATCTGCAGGGATCTTTGCCATTGAGGTAAGTTCATTGCAGGGTAAAACGAAAGGGCTTAAAGTACCCATTAACATTGAGAAAGTTACGTCCATCCAGGATACAATCATACCGAGGGGAACTGTTTTGGATCATGATCATAACTCACTTACCTTTCATTTCCTGACGCTATCCTACCTGAACGCCGGCCAGCTGGTATACCGGTATAAATTAGCGGGATTGGATTCCAACTGGAGGCTAACAACTAACCAATCCGTTGAATATTTTAATCTTCCGCCCGGTAAGTTTAAATTTCTTTTGAGTATTCTTCCCGTTAACGAAAGTCCTCCCCCTGCAACAGAATTTATGTTTGAGATATGGCCGCCCTTTTGGGCAAGGGCATGGTTTATCGTCTTTGAAGTGGGTGTTGTATTGCTTGCATTTTACTTCTTTTTTAGAATCAGAACCCGCCAGATCAAAAGAAACGAGCAGGAAAAGACGAAGGTGAGCATATTCCTTGCGGGCATGGAAGCCAGGTGGCTGCGCACGCAAATGAATCCTCATTTTATTTTTAACGCGATGAATGCCATCCAGCATTTTATAATGAAAAGCGATAAGCGAATGGCGAACACCTACCTTACAAAATTTGCAATGCTTATCAGGAATATATTGGAGTACAGCCAGAACGATTTTATTACATTAACGCGTGAAATCGAAAGTCTTAACCTGTACATGGAGTTGGAAAAGTTAAGGGCGGCGGGAAGGTTCGACTATGAGATCACAATAGGCGAGGAATTAAAAAAAGCAAATTTGTCCGTTCCCTCCATGCTTATACAGCCCATCGTTGAAAATGCGATCATCCATGGAGTCGCGCTCCTGGAAAACAGGAAAGGAATTATACAGGTAAGCTTTACCAGGCAGGATACTCTTATCGAGTGCATTGTTGAAGATAATGGAGTGGGAAGACAAAAGGCATCGGAGATCAGGGCGGGAAAACAATCTTCTCATAAATCAATGGGGATCACCATCACGAGTGAGAGGCTCAATATCCTGAAAAAAATGTATGGATTGGATTCGTCCTTCAGCATTGAAGATTTAAAAGGGGATGATAACAGTTTCTGTGGAACTAAAGTGACTCTTCTGCTGCCCTTTAAAGATGCTGTTGAATAGTTGATAAGTAGTATTGCCTCATTGATAAGGCATTTAACAAAATAATAAGATACTTTTAAGACCTATTGATGAATGGGAATTTCAACGGTAATTATAGAGGACGAGAAGAACAGCGCTGAGTCTTTAAATATGCTCATAGAAGAGTATTGCCCGGAACTAAGCGTGAAATGCCTGTCTTATTCAGTTGCGGATTCGATAGATGCCATCAAACGGTTCAGACCCGGGATTGTATTTCTTGATATAGAAATGCCCGTGAGCAACGGCTTTGAAATATTGGAAAGAACAAAGACCCTGGATTATAAAACGATCTTTACTACTGCGCACCGTCAATATGCACTTGAAGCAATAAAACACCAGGCAGTGGATTATTTATTAAAGCCAATAAATATTGATGAACTGATAACCGCGGTGGATAAAGCTACGTTGCAGATCTGCAATACACCTCCAAAAAACGACACCAGGATATTGAACAGGATGATAAAGCCTGTGAACGGGCCTGTGCAGAATAAGATCTCTATTGCAACTGTAGATGGTTTCATAGTACTGGATTCGCTGGAGGTCATAAGGGCTGAGGCGGATTCGAATTACACGCACTTATTTCTTGCAGCTAAAAAGATCACAACAGCTAAAACACTAAAGGAGATAGAAGAGCTGCTTGATCCTGCAGTATTTATGAGGATTCACCAAACCCATATCATCAACCTTAATAAAGTGGAACGCTACATCAAAGGCGATGGAGGATATGTGATCCTGAGCGATGGGACTTCCGTACCCATTTCCCGTTCCAAAAAATCGTCTTTCCTGGTTTTTTTCCTGAGGAATAAATAATCCTGCCTGTTAACTACACCTGCCTTTCTGCCTGTTACTCAATAGGCCCGGCCAATCACGCATTAGTGCATACACTTACCCACATCCGGGCTTACTTTTGAAAGCACCAATCAATTATTCACTAAAACACAGAAATCATGAAAAAAAAGATCTTGCTTTTTCTCTCCCTGTCCACATTTGCCCTAAATGCGCAGCTTTGGAACAACACGTATGACATTAACGGAAATGATGACAACCTGGTGCCTTCATTTGTTATCCCTTCATTTGACCTCGGCTCAATAGCTGTTTCCTGGGGTGAAAATTCTACCGGACCAGTAGATTACTTTATTTTAACCAAGCACGACATGATGGGAAACACCGTTTATAATGAACGCTTCGAGCCGTTTAGCCTAAGCAGCAGGCTTACCGATGTAAAGGCTTTGCTGGAAACCCGCGACCGCGGTGTTCTTGTAGCGGGGTATTACCAAAGAGGTACAATCATGTCGCCTTTCTTGATGAAGGTAGATGTTAATGGGGTCTTGCTTTGGATGCAGTATTATACTGTAAACAGTGGGAATATTATAGATTACCGTCATAACAAAATATCGCTCTGTCGTGTGAATGATACGGAAGAAAGCTATTTTCTTGTTTGCAGCGCGCGATCTGATATGCGTCCGGCATCGGATGTAGCACTTAATGTGGTTCGGGTTGACGGGAGCGGGAACCAGATATGGTCTAAAAAATACTACGATGCTGCCATGTATAATTTTACTCTGGTGCGTGATCTCCCAGGTGATATTGCCTATTCGCGCGATTTTGACATGTACATGATAACAGGCTGGAGAGAGCAATTTGCTCCAGCATTGGAAGATCGGCTTTTTGTGGTAGGTATTGACAGGAACGGGAACATGATGACCAAGTTTAAATACCTGGGTTTTAATACTACGCACCCTTTCGGTGAAGATATGATCTATGACAGGTTTACCAAAACATGGGCCATTTGTTTTTCTCACGGTGCTACCACTTTTCCGGGTAGTCCGGGTGTGGCTTCTGGGATGGGCCTGATAAGAGTAGATGTAAACCTGAACGTTGTGTTAAGTAAAGTCTACTGGATTGACGATGTGCTGGAAAATTACGGCCAGTCGATCTCGCTCAGCAATAATGGAAATTACGTGATCGGTGGTATGGTTAACGAAGGTTCTCCTTTATTTGAGGGGAATCCAACGCTGATGAAAGTCGATAGTAAAGGGAATCCACTTTGGTATCACAGGTATAATATTGATGACAATACCGATCAATATGCTTTTGGTCACCATTGCGCAGTCTTTAACACTACAACTACTGTTAAGTCCCTGAGCGAGCAGTATGTGATCGTAGAAGAGCAGGGAAATGATATGCGTGTGCTCAGAACTGACATCGGCGGTTATACTTGTGGTATGTTTGATTATGATATCCATGTAGACGATATTCCTCCAATCGAATACATCACAAAATGTACAAACGAAAATGTAGGTGCAACGGTACCGTATCCGCCTCTTTACAGCGCTTCGCTGCCAGGCTACAGGGAATGTACGGGAACCGGCGAAACATACAGACCGACAGGTATTAAAAATAGCAATGTAAACAAAAGATCGCTTGAATTCTATCCGAGTGTTCTTACCCTGAAAGATGCAGCAATTATTATGCAGAACGAAACAGGAGAAATATTCAACTGTAGTTTAATTGATCTTAACGGAAAGATCATCACGACAAAAAATATTAACGAAGGAAAGACCACACTTGATCTGAATGCCGGAACCACTCTTGTCACTGGAATATATTTGATAAGGATCGTGGACAGGAACGGAAATCTGTATGAGACAAAAAAGATAGTGATTACAGATTAAGGCTTAATACCCAAAAACAAATACAGGTCCTGTGAAAGCGGGCTTGTATTTTTGTTTAAAGTTGAGCTATCCACCCGAACCAGTCAATTCCTATTATTAAGCCACTTGAGAATAGTGGGAAAGTTATACTATCCCGGGACAATTATACACTGATCAGCCTTTAAATTTATAAAGTCTTTTATTGAGTATGGTTTTTAATACTTCGTCATTCTGGCCACGACTGATAGGGATCACCCTGTTTCCAATAATGACATCGTCTCCATCGATCCTGTCTATTTTTGAAATAGAAACAATGACTGATTTTTGAACGCGTATAAAATCCTCCTCTGAGAGGTATACCTATTGCTTATACCGATTATTGTTGATCTGTTGAATACATTCCTCTTAATAGAAAACATTTATTCGTCCATAGACGACATAACAAAAAAACCCCGGTTGCTAAAGAACCGGGGCATTCGCCGTTGTAACCTGTCTGCTAATCGATAAAAAAAATTACCTGGTAGAGTCTGGCACAAAAAATTATCGCAGAAGCTTATTCTAAAACAATCTTTGTCGAATATTCCCTGCCTTCGTTGCGTACTTTTAAAAGATAGATCCCCCTTGCTGCCTTGCCTGAAAGATCAACCTTGATAAGATTGTCATTCGTTACTTCGCTGAAATGCAATACCCCGTTAACATCATAGATCTGTATCTCTGCAACACCTGAAATATCGGGAAGGCTGATATTGAACGTACCGCTTGAAGGATTCGGAAACGAAGAGGCCGCCGGTCCCGCGCTTTGAACAGCGATGCCGGTTACCACAGTTGTGGCGGTTGTACACGTCACGCCCTGCGGCACAGTAATCACCGTTCCCATTGTAATGTTATCCACCTCCGGTGCACCATAATATTGCGGCCCGATGATGTAAGGAAACTCAGGCGTTCCACTGGCATTAAGCGTTACAAAATAAGCGTAAGTGCCTGCCGGATATTCTGGCGTCACACAAAACCTGCCGTTGTATTTGTCGAGGTC
>Ga0208492_1000259_pt1 | contig 50390 bp, 47 predicted proteins | sample Subbioar_CSW14AB_FD_184820 | JGI IMG/M metagenome (GOLD analysis project Ga0208492, IMG submission 184820) | Serpentinite rock and fluid subsurface biosphere microbial communities from McLaughlin Reserve, California, USA - CR12Mar_CSW14AB (SPAdes) | ecosystem: Environmental > Terrestrial > Deep... | reverse complement strand
GCGAAGAATTTTTCCAATTCCCCATCGGTTATTTGTTTATGAAAAAGATGATAGGCGATAAAAAACAATGGAATAAAGGAGCGGTTGCCATCTTTATAGTAATAATATAATTTTGAATTAATGAGAAAGTCCTTGAGGCATTTCAGGGTAATCTTTATTCTTTCCCTGTTCTTTATGGCAAACTGAGCATCGGCTGCTTCAATTGCAGTCATCTCTTTTTTATGATTATCCTGCAACAAAAATATCAACTTGATAAGATTATCCTGCGTTAACCCAATCTCTTCATAGCTCTTTAATGTTTCTTCCAAAAAGCTCTCCATTTCCCATTCAAACCCTTTGAGCACAGAAGCTACCAAATCAAAAGAAGATAGCTTGGTGCCACCATCATTCAATCTTCGAAAGAGTTCAACTATTCTTTGCTTGTTGGTTATTTCATCAAATGATTTATTCACTGACACTTTTGAGATACCGAGACAATCTGCTGTCAATGTATTCTTGTAAAAAGCCTTTATATTTTTCTCAACATGTTTTCTTTGAATAGCATCCTGTATATTTTGCGCCTTTATTATCTCCTCTGCTACCTGGTCTTCATCGTTGGTGTCTTTTAGTCTTTTTAGCAAGGAGCTGGCAAGATACCAGTTATGTTCGGGTATGATTCTGTCTTCATTTCCCTTTGATTGCTTGGGAAGTTTACTTTCCTCTTTCTCAAACTTAAATTCAAATTCCGTATTATAATCGCTGTACAAATCAAAGTACAACACCTTGCCATTAATACTTCCTTTCAATCCAATATAGAAAGATTGCAATCGCTGTTGCCCGTCAATAACAAAATTCTGTAATTGGGTTAGCGTATCTACTTGTCTGGAATTTATGATACCACCATCTTTTGTAAATGTCCTGTAATTAAAAAGAGGTTTACTTCCTTTTTCTTCTTCAATCACCATAACACCGCCAAAAGAATCTCCCTTCAGAAGTGTATCAAACAATAATTCCATTTTTTCCTCATCCCATACCAGCCGTCGTTGAATAACAGGAAGTACAAACTTTTCTTCTTCAATTTCGTTGATTACGTCTGATATTTTATATGATTTCCAGATAGCCATAAACAGTTAATTGATGAATTGCTAATATAACCAGATTTGCTAAATTACGAGGAGACCCGGCACAGCCCTTCTACCTTTTAAACATTATACTTATTATGTCAGATGGCAGAACCACTGTGCCGGTCAATGTAATTGGGAATTGAGCTTGGCTATTTGCAGGTACAACTAAACTACCCTGCCAGGCACAATTCCAGAAAGTCAAAGAAGCAATATAGTTTTGTGTTTCAAATCTGAAAATCACATGTTGATTTTTGCTTACGGCTCAAATATGAATCTGAACAGGCTTGCCAAACGGGTCCCTTCAGCAGTGAAAGTTTCTAACGCATCTCTTTCGGGATATAAATTAGTGTGTAATAAGGTTAGCAAAAAAGACGGTTCTGCAAAAGCAAATATTATAAAGACTGATAATCTTGCTGACTTGGTTTGGGGAGTATTGTTTACTATTGATAATGATCAGAAGCCCTTGCTTGATAAAGCAGAAGGTTTAGGCAAAGGTTACAATGAGGATACATTGACGTTTTTTGATGAAACCAATAACTCTTACACTGCACAGGTTTATCTTGCCGACAGTAACTCTATAGATAATATGTTGCTGCCGTATGATTGGTATAAAGAATTTATTGTAAGTGGCGCTATCCAGAATAAATTACCTGCTGAATATATTGCACAACTTCAATCTATTTCCTGCGTTCGTGACCATGATGAAGAAAGAAGAATGAAAATTTATTCTATTCTGTCAGGCAAGTAGTAGTGTTCTTTTGTTACCAGCTTTCGGTTCTCTGTTCATATTCCGTTGCGACGCTCCGTTTATCTTTCTGTTCTTCCATCATCAAAGACCCGGTGCAGTACACCCGTCTTATTTCTTTTCTGCCTCCGGCAAATAAGCCTGGAGAACTGCACCGGATAATAATTATTGGGAATTGAGATTGCTTCATTCTTCAGCAAACACAATTCCAGACAAACAAATCTCAAAGCAATTTCAACTTATATTTCTTTTTCCTTCTCCCACAGATACAACAAGTAGTTAGATCTGTTTTGTAAGAAAATGGACAAAGCGAAAGCGAAGTTATGCGGCTGCATCAATGATTTGTCAAAGAGCAAAAAGACTACGGCATAAATAAGACTATCCCACATTACTTCAGATTTAATTTATTCCGTTTCCTTTTTGCTTCCCTGCAGCCGCCTTACTGTAAGGCTTTCTTTTTTTCATTTTTTCTTTTACAAAACAATTTTTTTTCACCATCAGAACACAATTAAACAATCATTTTTTAAACAGTTAAAATTTCAGTTATGGAAATCATCGGAAGAATTACGGCAGACGCTACGGTTAGCGAAACAAAAGCAGGGAAAAAAGTAGTGAACTTTTCTATTGCTATTAATGACACTTACAAACCAAAAGGAAGCACGGAGGTACAAAAGATTACTACCTATGTAAACTGTTCATACTGGATTAATCCGGGGGTATCAGCCTACTTAACCAAAGGCACGTTGGTGGAGTGTTACGGCCGCATGGGTGCAAACGCCTGGACAAATAAAGAAGGTGAAGTAAAGGCCAGCCTTACATTTCATGTCAACACAATCAAACTACATGGCCGGTCAAATGCTACCAATGCTATTACCGAACCGGTAGTAACAATGACGACTGCACCAGCAGTCGAAGTAGTGGACGACTTACCGTTCTGAGCATGTTGAAGAATTAATCAATCAGGCATCCCGCTGCTGGCGGGGTGCTTTCAATCTCTAATCAAATAAAATTTACAACTATGGCACACAATATCAATTTCAATGAACAAACAGGTAAACACAGTTTCTTTTCTGTAAAAGAAAAAGCATGGCATGGCTTGGGACAAATTGTACAGGATTATCCCAACAGCAAAGAAGCATTACAATTTGCAGGGCTTGATTTTGAAGTATTGAAACGGCCAAATACACACCATTTAGATGATGGTACAGAAATTATTTCAAGAAGCTCATTTTATACTTACCGTCCTGATACGGGTGCGGTATTGGGTGACCGTTTAGGAAAGGATTATGAAGTAGTAAAGAATGCGGATGCGTTTAGCTTCTTTGATGCCATCGTGAATGGTGACGGCATTCAATACGAAACTGCCGGGGCATTAGGTAAAGGCGAAAAGATTTTCATTACTGCTAAACTGCCCGGTTACATCAAAGTAGGTAATGATGATATGATTGAAAAGTATTTGTTCCTTACCACTTCGCATGATGGTTTTGGGAGTATTATGGCTGCATTTACACCGACAAGGATCGTCTGTAACAATACCCTCAATGCTGCTTTGAAAAACTGTAGTAATTCCATTAAAATACGCCATACAGCCAATGCTAAAGAACGGCTGGAAGAAGCACACAAAGTAATGGGCATCTCTAACCGGCTTTCTATACAGTTGGAAGGGATTTTTAACCAGTGGGCAAAAGTTCGTATTACTGATAAAGAAATTCAGAAGCTTATACAAATGGCAATGGTTCCTAATAAAGAAGTATTGCAAAATATTCAGAAAGGTGAACTGGATGAATTGAGCACCTGTTTTAAAAATATGTGTGATGATGTGTATGAGTACAACATGAGCAGCCCCTCCCAGCAATATGAGACCACAAATGGAACGGTGTTCGGCACATACAACGCCATAACGGGCTATTTTCAAAATGTAAGGAATTATAAAGACGATGAGGCCAAAATGAAATCGCTATTGTACGGGGGAACAGCACAACTAAGAACACAAAAGGCTTTTCATCTTTGTGAAGATTTTGTAAAAGGTGAAATGGTAGGAATTTATAATTAATGGTTATTAAGGGGGCATTGCAAAATGCCCCCTTAATCTTATAAAAAAGCTGCCCCGCAACATTGGGCAGAGTTTGGGAAATGGCGGGGCAGCTTGAGGTTTTTGTTATCTATTATTTGATAAAGACATTTTTAGATAAATATGGATAGGATTGAGCGTTATTCCTGATTTTATTAATATAGGCTTCCACCATTTTAATTTCTCTAAAAAGTTCCAAACTATACTTTTCAATAATATTATTTTCAGGCTCCATCATCAATGCCTCACTAATCTTAATTGCCTGTCTTAAAATAGTGTTTTGATCGAGCTTAAAAGGAGTATTAGCAGTTAATGCTTCCAATAGATAAATGATGATATAACTAAGCCTTACAGATGGGTGCGGATGGCAAGTTTCCTGGTAGTAAATTTTTGAATATCCTTTTGCCCACTTAATGAAATGAGTATAAATGGCCGCCAGCGCCATTGCTGCAATCCCAGATAATACCTCTTTAAAGTCCTTTTCGTCTACAGGATGGCATCGCCCTGCAAAATCTTTTATATGAAATGCTAACTGATTTGATGCAAACCAATCTGCATCATGCTCCCGAATATGTTTTTCCACTACTTTATCCCCTAAACATTTTTCGCCAGCATATTCTTCATGGTCTGTTGACCCAAGACTTCGTTGAATTAAGTGACCAACTTCATGATAATGGAAAAACAAACTGGCATACTGGAAAAGAAAGTAGGCTGCATCAATACCTCCTCGATGAATGACTTTTTCATATTTCAAAAATGGCTCACTTTCAAATAAAGCTTTTTTACTAATATAGAAAGCATTCAGTTCAAAGACTGTTCCTTTAAAAATCTCTATTAATGAGTATTTGCCTTTACGATAGGCTACGCCATTTTCTCCTGTATGTGTATTATAATAAAGCCTGGCAGGAGCTATTCTGAAACCCAGATCGTTCCTCTCCAGGTATTCTTGACAATACTTATAAAATTCGTTAAATTCTTTTTCCAACGGGAAATCCTCAAACTCATAATAATCTCCATAAAGTGGCGTAATGCCGTTTTCTTTTAACTCCTGTATACTGGCTTTGTAATCTTTCATAAAACAGAATTTTGTATGCTTCCATCATTAATTCCTTCCACAAATATCGCCTTTTTGTCTGCTGAAGCGGCCATGAAATTCCGGCATAAAGAAAGCTGTTCCATTAAAGTTTGAGATACTATTTATTCCGTTGCTTCATGGCCTTTATTGCCAAAAGGCGGGGCATGTTCTGTAATTAATTTTTAAACAATTAAAAAATGAGTTATGGAACAGATGACAATGCGGTTACCGGAATGGACAAGAGTAGCTGAAGTGGAATTGGTTTACAAAACAAAAATCAAAGCTTCTGAAAGACCAAAGATTACTTCATCAAGAGATATTTATGAAGTGTTGAAACAAATTTGGGATGAGAATAAAATGGAAATGCAGGAGCAGTTTAAAGTGATTTTACTGAACCGGGCCAACAGGGTAACCGGTGTTTACGAAACATCCACTGGCGGGCTCACCGGTACTGTGGCCGACCCAAGATTGATATTGGCAGCCGCCCTTAAATCATTGGCTGTCTCAATCATCCTCTCCCACAATCATCCCTCTGGCAATTTAAAGCCCAGCCGCGCGGATGAGGAACTGACACAAAAGATTAAAGTAGCGGCTTCTTACCATGATATAAGGGTGATAGACCACATTATCATCAGTTGCGAAGGTTATTATAGTTTTGCTGACGAGGGGTTGCTGTAGCCCCTTTTAATCCCCTATAAGCCATGCACTTAATGCAAAAAAATGTATTTTCGAAGTATGACTTATGAGGAAATTCAACTTCAATTTGAGACTGCAAGGCCGCTTTTGCTTTTAAGGGCAAAAAATGCCCCTTTTATTATTTCTTTCTTTCAAAAAGTATTTTCTGATGCTAACATTACAACCATTTCAAACAGTGAGTTGCGCAGCAAGTTAGAGGGGTACATGGAAGAACTTTCGTATGAAGTAAAGGATGAAGAAGTAGAAGCTGCTACTCTGTTTGATGATTTTTCGGTAAGGGCAGCACAGTATATTGATAAATGGAGCAACAAAGGTTTTCTCAGAAAGTATCCGAATGATGATGGTGAAGATTTACATGAATTAACACCTGATACAATTAAGGTTTTAAAATGGCTGGCAGATTTGGAGCGCCGGGAGTATGTTGGTACCAACAGCCGGTTAAAAGATATTTTCTTTAAACTACAGAAGATGATTGAGCATACCAACGAAGATGCAGAAACAAGAATTGAAGAATTGAATAAAAAGAAATGGGAAATTGAAAACGAAATCAATTTGATTAAAAAAGGGAAAAAGCCTTCTGTATTTGATGAAACGGAAATTCAGGAGCAGTTTTACGAGTTGAATAAAATGGCCAGAGAACTGCTGGCTGATTTTAGCGAAGTAGAGCAAAATTTTGAGCAAATCAGGAAAGATATTCAACGTCAGTACACAGAAAAAGATATTACAAAAGGAACACTGCTTGTTTTTGCGCTCGATGCTTTGGATGAAATTGAACAAAAGCCACAGGGGAAAAGTTTTAAAGCTTTTTGGGAGTTCTTAATGAATGATAAAAGGCAGCAAGAGTTCACCGAGCTTACTGAACGCCTTTATCAATTACTAAACGAGCATAATATTGATTATAACAACGACCGGTTTCTGAAACACCTTAAGCGATACCTGCATGTATCGGGTCGTAAGGTGATTGACTCCAACAGGAAGCTTAGCGAGAAAATTAGCCGGGTACTTTCAGAAAAAAACTTACTGGAAAGAAGAAGGGCTATGGAGTTGATTGGCGATATAAGGCAGATGGCATTCTCTCTCATTGATACTAAAATAAAGGAAGATGAATTTATTGTAATTGAAGATGAACCTAACATTAACTTGTTTGACAGATGGGAGCCCGGAGAGGAAAAAGAAGATTTGACAAATATTTCATTCCCCGATGGAAGTATTGAAGAAGAAAGTGCTGATTTCAAAAGTTTGTTTGACCAGTTTACAATTGATAAGAGGAGACTTCAGCAAAGGATTGATAGTATGCTGGAAACAAGAACGCAAGTTTCATTAAAAGAAATAGTAGACGAATATGGAGTAGAAAATGGCTTGAGTGAAGTCGTAGGTTATTTTTCAATTGCTACATCAGGTACACACAATATTATTATGGAAGAAGTACCAGAACCAATAACAATAGGTGAACGAAAAATAAATGTTCCAATGGTGCTTTACACAAAACCCAATAGTAAATAAATGGAGACAAAAATACCGAGAGCCCCTTTTGCCGCTGTTATTATTAAACTTTTACAGGGGCCAATATATGTTGATGATAAAAATATCTGGCGGGAGCTATTGACGTGGCAATCCGCCATACAAGAATATTTTGCTAAAATAGGCATGGAACTTATAATAACAGACCAGGATGGTTTTGCAAGGGTAATGCAGCCAGAAACGGATGAGTTTGATGAAAACCCGTTGCCACGTCTTATGAAGAAGCAGGCACTTAATTATGAAGCCACCTTACTGGCTGTTATGCTTAGGGAAGGACTTGAAGAATTTGATGTAAAAACTGACGGGACAAAATTTTACCTGACGCAAAAAGAAATAAAGGAACGTATTGAACTATTCTACAAGGAACAAACGAATAAAAGTAAGCTGTGGAGAGATTTATCAAAACCAATTACTGACTTATCTAAAATTGGGGTACTAAAATTAAACCGTGAAGACAATGTAAATAAAGACAACAACCAGTACGAAGTAAAAAGAATTATAAAAGCCTTTATCAGTAACGAGAAGTTGGAAGAAATAAAGAACAAGCTAAGCAACTATGTCAACACTGTTCAGCAATAATACAGATGGTGGATACCGCCTGCGATACCTTGAAGTTTTTAATTGGGGTACATTTAATGGAAAAGTGTATAAGCTTCAGCCTGATGGCAGAACTTCTCTGCTTACCGGGGCTAACGGAAGTGGAAAGACAACTTTGATAGACGCATTGCTTACCATACTTGTTCCAACTAACCAGCGGTTTTACAATCAGTCATCCGGTGCAGAATCAAAAAAAGAAAGGGATGAAAATTCTTACTTCTGGGGATATCACGGCAAAACATTTTCTGATTTAGAAGAGAAATCTAAGACAGAGCAACTGCGTAATAAAGCCGATAATCCTTACTCTGTATTACTTGCTTGCTTTCAGAATTCAGGAACGCAACACACTATTACATTAGTTCAGGTGAGGTGGTTCAGCAATGGTGGGTTACAAAAAGTGTTTATAGTTTCACCATACCAGCTTAATATTGAAGAACATTTTGGGAAAGGGCATTTTGATTTTAAGGGAGATTGGAAGAAAAAGTTGGTAAGGCAATATGCCAAGACAGAAATTTATAACAGTTTTAAAGAATACGCAGCCCGTTTCAGTGAGTTATTTGGCTTGAAAGAAAAAGCGCTGCCTCTTTTTAGTAAAACTGTAGGCATTAAAGTATTAGGCGATTTAACAAATTTCATCCGTCAGGATATGTTAGAGGAGGCTGATGCTGAGGAGCAATTTAAAAACCTATATGAACAGTACAGCAATTTGCTAATCAGCCATAAAGCCATACAGAAAGATGAAAAGCAACTTGAACTGCTTGAACCGGTTATAAAAAACAAACAAAAACTAACTGAACTTCGTAAAAGAAAAGACTTTCTTGAATTTATTGAAAAGCAAATGCCATTTTATTTAAATAAAATTGAATACGGGCTTTTGGAGAAAGATGTACAAAGACTTGAAAGAGATATTTCCTTTGCAAAAAAAGACAAGGAGGTGGTTACTGTCTCTGTCGATAGCTTCACAAAAGAAAAGGAGCAATTACTCATTCAAAAAGCAGCTTTTAATATTGACAGTCGGATAAACCTACTTGAAGCCGAGATAAACAACGAAACAGCAAAAAGAAATGACAAAAATGCCCGCCATATCAGTTATGTTGAATTGTGCAAGCAATTAAACCTTGATACTGATATTAATTCGCCGGTGTTCAGAACTAATAGCGATAAGCTGATTGAATTAAATACTTCGGTTCCGGCAGAAACAGATAAACTTACAGAAAGCAGAACAAGGTTAAAGATTGAACAGGAAAGCAGCAATCAAAAAATTGGCCAGTTTCAGGAACAAATCACATCCCTTTTATCAAGGAAAAACAGAATTCCTGATGACCTGATTACTGCCAGAAAGCGACTATTAGACATACTGGAAGCAAATGAAGATGAGTTACCTTTTGTCGGTGAATTAATCAAAATAAAGGAGGCCGAAAAGAAATGGGAAGATTCAATTGAAAGACTCTTACATAATTTTTCCATGCAACTCTTAGTGCCTGAAAAATTTATCAAAGCTGCAAACCAGTTTATTTACAAAAATGACATGCGTACAAAACTGGTGTATCAAAAGGTAGAACGGAGACCCACAAACAGTGTTGCACGCTGGCCTGCAGACGACGATGCTTTAATCAACAAGCTTGATTTAAAAGAGTCAAACTATAAGCAATGGGTAGAAACTACTTTGCTTGACCGTTTTAATTACTATTGTACAGATGATTTAGAAGTTTTTAACGGCTCTTCAAAAGCTATCACTTCAAACGGATTAATACGCAATATAAACCGTCACGAAAAAGACGACCGCCCCGGAAAATGGGATGAATCCAAGTACCGCCTTGGTTGGGATAATAAAGCAACTGTTCAGTATTACCAGCAGCAGAAGTATAACGAGGAAAAAAAGTATCAAAAAATTTCAGATGAAATAAGAGAGCTTACGCCCCGTATTAGCTCATTACAGAGTAAAGTAAATGCAATAACACAATTGTTGATATATAAAAGTTATGATGATATTAACTGGGGCCAACATGCAGAAAAAATCAACGTTTTAAATAAACAGATACAAGAGCTAAGAAAATCATCGGATGCTTATGAAGTGATTGTGAAGCAGATTAAAGAAGTGGAGGAAAAATTAAAGAAAGAAAGCGAAAAGCGAGATGCCTTAATAAAAGCGGAAAGTAAATTAGAGGAAGAATTCAATAGAAAGAATTTGAAGATGCTGAAGCTCAATTTCGAGGAACTGAAGGATGCCGGGGAAACAGCAAGTATTTCGTTCTTTTCAGAAGAAGGGCTCTCTTTATCAGAAATACAAACACTATCACAGTTTGAAAATGTCATAGGCCAGGCAGGCATTAAGCTGAAGGGCCGCCAAAAAGCAGCGGTTGAAGCGGTAAACAAAATAGAAAAAGATACCATAACTTTTATAGCTGCTTTTGTACACCCAGAAGAAAAAATAATCAGGGAATTCCCTAACTGGAGCGGCGATGTAATGAATATCAAAGCAGACCTTTCAGGACTTGATGATTTGGAAGATTTATACAAAACAATACAAACACAAAGGCTTGTAGAGCATAAGCGGCGCTTTAGGGAGTACATGGATAAAAGTATGCTGGATGCCCTTACCAGTTACCGAACCTGGCTGAATAATGAGTTAAGCCGAATTGAAGATATGATTGAAGAGCTCAATGTGCCGCTTAAAAAGATTACATTCGAACGCAACCCAGATACTTATTTGCAATTGGAGTTTAGACCTGTAAGAGGCGAAAATGAAATCAATATTTTCCGCTCGCAGCTTAACGCTGCAATTCCCAACACCCTGGATTTTGCTATGCAAAAAGAAGACAGTTACAGAGAAGAAGTTTTCAGGAAAATAAAAGATTTAATTACTGAATTGCAGAAAGAGGAAAACTGGCGCAGGAAAGTGACGGATGTGAGGAACTGGTTAACTTTTAGTGCGAGAGAGTACTCAACATCAGAGAATAAACCTGGAAAATACCATGATAATACAGCCAGCTATTCCGGCGGCCAAAAAGCTCAATTTACTTATGCTATTTTAGGTGCTGCCATTGCTCACCAGTTCGGCATATTCCAACAGGGCAGACAGCATAAAAGCCTGCGTTTTATAACTGTTGATGAAGCCTTCAGCAAATTAGACCCTGAAAAGAGCCAGTTTCTTATGGAATTTTGTGCGCAGTTGAATTTGCAGATTTTGGTTGTAACACCGCTGGATAAAATTAATATTGCAGAGCCTTTTATTCATGCTGTTCACTTTGTAGAAATAAAGAATAAGAAAAATTCAGTTCTATACAATCTTACTATGGAGCAGTATTATGAGAAAAAAGAAAGTTTTAAACAATTAGCAGACACAAATGAATGATTACGCCCAAAGAACTCATTAATAAAGCAAATAAACAGTTTTTTAAAATAGTTAGCTCAGAGCTAAAAAGCGAATCTATTTTCCCCCTTCTTATACCCGCCAATAAGAAAATTTCAGGCACTAATTTTAGTGAATTGAGTGCAGCAATTGTTCCGCTATATCAACAGTCAAAGCAGGCAAAGGGGAAAGGTTATTCAGTTGAATGGAAAGAAAAAGTAATTGAAGGAACAAAACATAAAGTACCTGCAAAAATTTATTTTGAAACCATTGAAGATTATCTTTTCTCAACAGGCAGAGCTAATGATTTTGCTTCAATCACTCAATCTTATAAACTACTCACAAATACATTTTCCACACTAAAAGACTGGGCAATTGCAAATACTTCCTTTATTCTGAACAACGCAGCTATTATGGAGGATTTAGTCAGAGTATGTAAGTATTTTCATCAAAATAAGCCGCCGCATAATTTATATCTCCGTGAATTACCTGTTGAAGTTCATTCGAAATTTATAGAGGATAATTCTGGTCAGCTTAGGAAACTGCTTGATATACTTTTGCAGGCAGATTGGATAAATAATTCTGAGACTGATTTCTGCTCCCGGTATTACGTTAAGAAACCGGCTGTTTATGCTCAGATGCGGGTATTAGACGACGCTTTAAAACCGTCTGTAGGCTTTGATGAATTGGCACTTACATTAGATGATTCTGCTTTGTTGGACTGGAAACCTGCGAAAGTTTTTATTATTGAAAACAAAGCTTGTTTTTTGTCGTTCCCTAAAGTAAAAAATGCTGTAGCCATATTTGGGGAAGGATTTAAAAGTCGTATCAGCAAACATATTCCGTGGCTGGAGAAAACCGAACTTTATTGCTGGTTTGACCTTGATGCAGCGGGCTTTGAAATGCTGAATATTATCAGGCAATATTACCCAAATGCAAAAAGCTTTTTGATGGATGAAGAAACTTATAATCAATTCAGTCAATTTTCGGTAAACTCAGCATACAGAAAACTACCATTAGAATATTTAAACACTACAGAGTCGAAACTGTATGAGCTTTTGCTGGCGAATAGTAAACGATTGGAGCAAGAGCGGGTAAGCAATTACTATATTTCAGAGCGGCTAAAAACTATTTAATTTTTCGCTTATTTTAAGGTTATTATGGCAAGATTTCTAATTAGGGATGACTATTACAATATGATGCTTGAAATAGTAGAGCTTGAACGAATAAGTGTTGGCGACTATCTGAAAGCAAGGTTTGCAGAGTTTGGTTCAACAAACCCACATTTCATTGAAATACTATATAAGGATATAAGTAAAGTTCTGGAAGATGTTCTTAAAGACGGGGAAGGTGACCTGGTGATAGAGAATGGAGATTTTGTAGTAGAATATGGCGACTTAAAGCTATCTGGCCCTGTCAATAATCTTCATTTTGCATTATTGGCTTTACATCAAATGAAAGTAGAAAAAGAAACGAAGGCAATAGAATCGCCGCACGAGTTTATACAACGAATGGAAAATTTTGAAAACGGCTTTTTAAATATAGATTATAATACCCCGGAGTATAGCGCAAAATTAGCACAGCTCAACAAAAGATTAAAGAATTTCAGAAGCGGATTAATAACTGAAGCAGATTCAAAGAAAAAGGTCAGAAAAACTATTCCACAAGAAAAGAAAGTCAGGGCTGTTCTTCAAAAAGAAATTAATTCTCAATGCCCCTTTTGTCCTAGTGAAGAAGTAGGACATTTTGAAATACATCATATAGATGAAAACCCATCAAATAATTCTCAAACCAATCTTTTAATGGTGTGCCCAACTTGTCACTCCAAAATCACAAAAAAAGATATCAATCAAAACGAGGTAGTACAAGCTAAAAACTTCCGAATAAACCCTACAAAGCTCATTGAGGTTGCCGCCGTAACAATTGATGAATTATCTTGCTCTTGGTATAATGGAAAACTTAAAAACACTTTTTTCCGAAAGCAAGTACAAACAAAACTTGCCCCGGTACTAAGTATTACGGTCATTAACCATTCAAATAAGACTGCATTATTGTGGCGTATAAAGGCATTCGCCAGACGTGTATTTGTTGGCATCAATGGAATACCTGCTTCATCCCTGCTAAAACCAATAGCTCAATATTTTATTCCTGTTAATTATTCAGAGGAAGGTGTACAGGTAGTTCTTCCTGAACCAATACAAATTCCGGCAAATCAACCTGCTTTATTTCAGGTTACACTTGCAGAAGATGCCGGCTCTGAGTTTCACTATTTTGACCATGCAACCCAGCTAAATTTTGTTTTTGATTTTAATGGGGACGTATTTACTAAATCGCCTGATTTGTTTTTAAATTGTGAAAGCAAACATCAAAAACAGCATGTATGTGTGCTTTCCTAAAATATTTATAAGTAATGCAAATACATACTACCATAAAGTCATTTGTTCCATCAATCATTGTTGATGAGTTTAGAGCTGATTTATCGCAAAACGGATTGACCACAACCGTTGAGATTGAGGATAGCGAATGGGCTCATTTTGACGGAGGTGAAATTGCAGATATAATCGTTTATATAAGGGAACATGCAACGGAATTGGTTGTGACTGGGTTAGCGGCACCATTTGCGTATGATTTATTGAAGTCATCAATTTCAAGAATGTGGAACTTACCCACAAGAGTAAAATTCAGAAAAGAAGATAAAGATGAACCAAGCAAAAAACATATTTCATTGAGAATTCAGGACGCTCAAAACCGGGTTGTCCAAATTGAAATAAATAGTAATCTAACGGCAGAAAATATTGAAGCAATAATTGCATCTGCATTGACCAATTTAGAACTATCAAAAAAAGAGCAACTTTTCGCTAGTAAAGATTTTGTTAGCAATATCAAAAATGAACAAGCAGTACACCTTTATTACAACCCTTTTACAGGTTTTTGGGAACCTTATAATTTTGCAAAATTGAGTCAAGAATGGGATGATTTAATGAAGCAAATAGACGAATTAGAATCGTAAAAAAAAGCTCCGCTTCTTACTTACTATATACATTCATCCTGACTAAATATTAGCCATCCGTATTTCATTATTGGTACAGATTTTACACCTGTTTCACTATGAATTTGCAAGAGTTAAAAATATTCTCAACAGATAGGTTTTACAAGGGCTTAATGTGCCCAGTTTTGCACATGGCAAGATGTACAAACGTTATACGTTTGGGGCATCTTGCCCTTCACTCCGGAGTCGCTTCGGGGTATTGAAACAGAAAACTACAAATGATGAAGAAGTGTGAAAAAGAAGTGAGACGAAAAATGGTAGTTGTTCGGATGAATGAAAATGAGTTTAACCAGCTTGAAAAATTTCAGCAAAAAACTACTGAAAAAGATGTGAGCAGTTACCTGCGGAAAGTTGCATTGCAAAAACCTGTTACTGTAAAGTACAGAAATGAAAGTGCCGATGATTTTTTATTAGATATGCTGAACCTGAAAAAAGAACTCAATGCCATTGGCAATAATTTTAACCAGGCAGTACATAAACTGCACATACTTCACAAGATACCGGAGTTCAGGGTTTGGGTACAGCAGTATGATGGGTTACAAAAAATATTAATCAGCAAAGTGGAAGAAATCAAATTACGAATGAATCAACTCTATGAACAATGGTTGCAAAAATAACAACTCCAAAAAGTATTGAAGCAGCACTCAACTACAATGAAAAGAAAGTCCAGAAAGGAAATGCTGTCTGCCTACATGCAGCCAACTACTTGAAAGAAGCCAGGCAGATGAATTTTTATCAGAAGATTTTGGGATTTGAAAGATTGAACAGTTTGAATGAAAGAGCTACTACCAAAACACTGCATGTTTCACTCAACTTTGACCCATCGGAAAAGCTACCAGAAAATAAACTCTTACAAATTGCATCAGACTACATGCAGAAGATTGGATTCGGTGAACAGCCGTACTTAGTTTACAAACATGAAGACGCCGGGCATCCGCACATACACATCGTAAGTACAACTATCAAACAAGACGGCAGCAGGATTAATACCCATAACATCGGCAGAAACCAAAGTGAAAAAGCAAGAAAAGAAATTGAGAAATCGTATGGGTTAGTAAAAGCAGAAAGGCAGCAGCAATTACTGAAGCCAGATATTAAAAAAGTTGAAGCAGAGAGGGTGATTTATGGAAAGGATGAAACTAAAAGAAGTATTTCAAATGTTGTGGGTGCAGTATTCAGTAGTTACAAGTTTTGTTCTTTACCCGAGTTTAATGCTGCACTCAAACAATTCAATGTAAATGCTGACAGAGGAAAGGAAGAAGGAAGAATTTACAAGAACCGTGGATTGGTTTACCGGGTACTGGATGGTACTGGAAACAAAGTGGGTGTTCCCATTAAAGCAAGCTCTATTTCTTGCAATCCGACTTTAGGTAATCTTGAAAAGAAGTTTACAACAAATGAAACTGCAAAAGAAAGCCTTAAGCCTTTTGTAAAAGTAAAATTGGATGAATGCCTTGCTCAATCACCAACAACAATGAAGGATTTGATTGAAAAATTGAAGCAGAAAAGTATCTATACTGTTCTGCGCCAAAATGCCGAAGGCAGATTGTACGGAATTACGTTTGTTGACAATCAAAACAAAGTTGTTTTTAATGGAAGTGATTTGGGAAAAGGGTATAGTGTGGCGGCGTTGCAAAGCGGGCTGGCTTCAGCTAATGAAAAATCTTTGACACAAGATGAAACAAATGGAGGCAGTTCCGGCAGCTCTATACAAAAGGAAATCAGTTTTCAGAAACAACAGGAAAAAACAATTCCTGCCAATGCAAAAACAGAAAGCTTTTTGGATGTATTGCTTACGGCAAAAGAACAATTTGGAAATACACCTTACTCACTGCTGCAAAAGAAACGGAAGAAAAAGCGGAAAAATCCAAATTCATAATTCAAAAATTAGTTTATGTCAGTTACAGGAGAAAACGAACAGGGGCTGCGGAAAATAATTGACCTCACAAGGTTTGCCAGCATCTTTATTTTGCTGCTGCATTTTTATTATTTCTGTTACCGGGCTTTTGATCAATGGGAAATCACCAGTACAATTACTGACAGGCTGATGAAGAATATTAGCCAGACGGGTTTATTCAACGGCGTATTTACTTCAAAACTCATTGCCATGGGTTTGCTGGTTATTTCTTTGCTTGGAGCACAGGGTAAAAAAGATGAGAAGATAAACAATCGTAGTATAGCTGCTTATCTGCTAATTGGGTTGCTGCTTTTCTTTGGCAGCAGTTGGTTCTTTCAGTTGAATGAGACCATTGAAACAGTCGCATTAGTTTACATGGTGGTTACAGGTACAGGTTTTCTGCTGATATTAGCTGGTGGTAATCTATTGAGCCGGTTAATCAAACTAAATCTATCGGATGATGTATTCAATTCATTGAACGAAACCTTTCCGCAGGAAGAAAGATTAATCACTAACGAATACTCCATTAACCTGCCCGCTAAATACAATTTGAAGCGACAGATGAAAAAAAGTTGGATAAACATCATCAATCCGTTCAGAGGCTTGTTGGTTATAGGCAGCCCCGGCGCCGGCAAGAGTTGGTTTATAATTCAGCATGTCATTAAGCAGCATATTGAAAAGGGCTTTGCGATGTTTGTGTATGACTTTAAGTATGATGATCTGAGCAGGATTGTTTACAACTGGCTTCAGCAAAACAAACACAGCTATACAGTAAAGCCATCTTTCTATGTCATCAACTTTGATAATCTCTCGGTATCTCACCGCTGCAATCCCTTAGACCCATCCACGATGAACGATATAACTGACGCTACAGAAAGTGCCAGAACGATTTTGTTGGGCTTAAACAGGGAATGGATAAACAAGCAGGGAGATTTTTTTGTAGAATCACCCATCAACTTTGTTACCGCCATCATTTGGTTTTTGAGAAAATATGCTGATGGCAAATACTGCACTCTGCCGCATGTAATAGAACTGATGCAGGCTGAATACGATGAACTTTTCCCTGTACTGAATACGCAGCCTGAAATTGAAGTATTGGTAAATCCATTTATTACAGCTTATCAGAATGATGCGATGGAGCAGTTGGAAGGTCAGGTAGCATCTGCAAAAATTGGTATGGCAAGATTGGCTTCGCCTCAGTTGTATTGGGTGCTGAGCGGAAATGATTTTACATTGGACATCAATAACCCTCATCATCCCAAAATTGTTTGTGTAGGTAACAACCCGGAGAAACAACAAATCTATGGTGCTGTATTGTCACTTTATATTTCCCGATTAGTGAGACAGGTAAATAAAAAGGGAATGCATAAATGCAGTTTGGTATTTGATGAATTTCCTACCATCTATTTCAATAACATTGACAGCCTGATTGCCACAGCCCGCAGCAATAAGGTGGCCACTACATTAGCCATGCAGGATTTCAGCCAGTTGAAGAAAGATTATGGAAAAGAACAGGCAGATGTTATTGTAAACATCACCGGCAACATCATCAGCGGCCAGGTAATGGGTGAAACTTCCAAACTCTTATCGGAACGTTTCGGAAAAATTATGCAGGACCGGCAGAGTGTTTCCGTGAATCGTACCGATACTTCCATCAGTCATTCAAAGCAGTTGGACAGTGCCATACCTGCCAGTAAAATTGCCGCACTTTCTTCCGGTGAGTTTGTAGGTATGGTTGCCGATGATCCTCACGAAAAAATAAAACTTAAAATGTTTCATGCTGAGATTATCAATGATTCAGAAAAGCTGAATGCTGAAGTAGCTACTTATAAAAACATCCCGGTTGTTTCTACCGTAACCCAGCAGCAGGTGATGGATAATTTTTACCAGGTGAAAATGGAGGTAAAGAGGTTGATTGAGGAAGAGGTGGAGCGGTTGAAGGCTCTGACTAAATAATAGGAAAGGAATTGCAAATTAATGCACATGTGTGCGGTCAGCTGTTTAAATTTGCAGCATCAATAAGCCCCTTTTCACACAACCAATCTATTGAATCCAATACTTGTTTTTCTGTAAATCTCTTTTTCTTTTCCGACCACTCGTAAAACAAAGATAAAAGCTCATCGTTCTGAACCGGGATGCTTTTCAAACTGAGTTCTTTAAAACAAGCAAACACTGTTGTTGCCAATTCTGTAAAATCGGTGCTTGTCTTGCGGAATAATTCTATAATGTATTGTATGTTCTCATCCTCATTTACAAAATAATTTTGGTAATATTTTTTATACCCATCACAGTTTTCTAATGGCAAATACTTTGTACGGGTAATACCTTTGCTTTCAACTTTCGTTTCTGTAAACCATTTATTTTTTTTGAACTCTTTGGCTATTGAGTGCATAAACTTGTTATCAAAGGGGCCTGCCGCTTGCTTGCTGTATCTTTCCTGAAGATTCATACCTGCGTTATGTTCACACAAATAAACCAGCTTTTGAAACTTAATTCGCCCTAGAGTGGGCTCTTCATATAATTTAGAAACTATTTCAGCAGCCAATACTACCCGGCGGAAATAGGTTTTACTTGAAGTTTGAGCCGAAAGCTCTGTTTCATAGCTTTCCAATGCTTCCCTTTCATTTAGCTCATGTATTGATTCGGGCATAAGATAACCTGCCAGCATCAATCCTTTGGCAAAATCTTCCATAGAGAAATTTTTTTTCTCAGTTTTGATTGATTTCATCTATGGCTTTTTTTAGTTTATCAATTGCTCTTTCACGGATTTTTCGAATTGTATCTTTTTTTACTTTCAGTTCGTCTGCTAAAGTGTCAAGTACATCATCTGGAAGATATTTTTGATGTCGTTTATACTCCATGTCTGTAAGCAGCACCCGTTGTTCTTTGTGAGTTAGCTTTTTGAGAATTTTTATGGAAATGTCCTTTTTCTGTTTCAGGTCTTTAATGTCAAAACTACCATTTACTGTATCTGCAATATCATCAAAGTAAGTTCTGTGGATAATATCCTGTTTACTGTTTTTGGAGTGGTAGCTGTTAAAGAGTCTTACAGAAATTCTGATCAGATATACTAATATGGCTTTACGGTCGTCTGTAATCTTAATTTCATCCTCTTTAAAAGACTTATACCTCCTTATCCGTTCAAATGTTTCATGGGCTATTTCTGTACCAATATGCGGGTCAATCTTACGGTTCTGGCATATTTTCGAGCATTCTTTATCCATATCTGGCCAAAACCGGTTTACAAATTCATTGAAAACTCCTTCATCATCGGCAGTCGAACACAGGAGCCTAAGTAGTTCCCGATCAGTTAGTTTTGAAATTTCGATGGCCGTATTCAATGTTTCTCATTTTTCATACCCTGAAGCGTGACATTTCCGGTTGTCACGCTTGGTGGTAGTATGGGTGGAAATATCATCAATAATAAATCTTTTTTTAAAATGACTGAAAAGAATTTAGAACAGGTTCAGGACAGGAAAGGAGGCGACAATGACGGTAAGCCAGATAAGGAAGATAAGAAAATAACCTTAACTGTTATCGTTAGTGGTACTCCTACCACAGTAGAAGCAAACCCAAAACAAAAGTTGCAGGTTGTAGCCCAAAAAGCTTTGGAGCAAACCGGGAACACAAGCCGACCCTTGTCAGACTGGACCATTAAAACCAGAGAAGGTGTAGTTTTTGATATGAAGAACACGGTTGAAAGCTATGGGTTGATGGACGGTTCGCAATTAGTAATGATTCTCGAAGCTGGCGTTGGAGGGTAAAATATGGATGAATCAGTTGTAGTAAGTCCAGACTCAAAATCTGCGCAGCAGCAGGTTGATCCTGTCGTTTCACGGGCAAAATTTAACCGTGAGCTTGCTACATTTAAAAAAGTGAAAGAATATAACAGGCAAAGAGGCATCATATTGTTTGATGCCGAATTCCCGTATATGAAACTTGCTTTTTATGCTTACCGGATAACACCTCTTATACTTGCCTTTGCTATAAAGCTTGACTTTACTAACTACGACCTTGAAGCGCCATCATTAAAGTTTATCGATTTTCTCTTAGAAAAAGAATTAACAAGGCCAGAATTGAATATACAGTTACTGAGACAGCAAAGTATTCAACCACCCGGTCAACAAGCTGAAGGCATAATCAACACATCCCCGCTGGATTTGATACAATTTCATACGCCGGGTCTTGTGCCATTTGTTTGCATTCCCGGCATCAGAGAATATCATGAGCATCCTGCTCATTCAAATGACCCGTGGCTATCTCATAGAAGAAAGGGAGAAGGGACTTTGGGTTTTATCATTGACCAATTACATAAGTATGGTAGTGAACCGCTCAATGGAATAATGCCAAATATGGCCAACATACAGCAGATAAATCCCGCAGGAATGATGGTACAGTTTCAGGGAATAGTATTTTCAAGAGATAAAATTCCTTTATGACCAATACACCCGGATTTCTTGATATAAAGACAATTTATTTACCTAAAAGCTGTGCTTTTGAAGCATTGGCATGGATGTATAAAGCGGGCAGAAGGCATCTGGAAGGCGTTGCTTTGTGGGCTGGTATTCGTGAGGGCAACACTTTTTATATAAAGCGAACTATAATACCCAAACAAAGTGCTGGCAGTATTGAAGATGGGTTGATATATGTAGTAAATGGAGAAGAGTTACATAGGATAGGCCTTGAATTGTTTGATACAGGCATGCAATTAATAGCGCAAATACACAGTCACCCGGGAGATGCTTATCATTCTGATACAGATGATGCCTACCCTATTGTAACTGTAGCAGGTGGTATATCAATAGTTGTTCCCAATTTTGCCACAGGCGGATTGAATTTTTCAGAGTGGGCGGTATATCGTTTCATACCTGAAGACGGTTGGATGGAGCTTTCGGCAAACCAGAAAGAAACACTTCTGAAAATTGTAGATGATGAAAAATCTGTTGATCAGCTCCCCAATCGTAAACCCTTTAAATTCTGGCCGTGGCGTTAGCAAATTTCTTTGATAAGACAGCATTGGCTGCATCACAAATTCTTCAAGGCTATTGTAAGGAGAAATTTGGAAAACGATTGGAAACCGTTACTATTGAAGTTGCTTTTGATGGTAATGCCATCTCATGTCCGGAAGGGCTATTTACACTTGATTTAACTACTCGTTTATTGTCCCGGTTATACCCCAATTTGTATTTTACAGCATTGGATGAAGTCTCGGGTGGTTATACTGAAAAATTAAACGAATTAGCCAAATCCATAAACCCAGTTATCAATTTAAAAGAGGATTCACCCTTCGCTACGATTATGGTTGGCAGTACAGCACTTTCAAGGAAAGATTTGTTGTTCTATATCGGCTCAGACGAATGGTTGGTATTGTTTTCAAAAACCAAACCAGTTGGCTCAGGGAATTCGGGTAATCCATTTGGAGCAGGCGCTGCGGCCTGTTTTGGTGCAGCCAATGTGTTTCGATCAGTTTTTAAAGATCAATTGGTCAATAGGGAGACGGATAATGAATTTTCCGTTTCATTATATAATTTCCAAAAGCCAGGAGCAGTAGAAAAAATATCTATTGCAGAAAGCCCAATTAAATTCAATGAGGTTTTTTTGGTGGGTTTAGGCGCCATTGGTAATGGTGCTTTATGGGCATTATCCAAATTAAACATAACAGGAGGCAATATTTATATTATTGATCCTGAAAAAATCGAATTATCCAATCTGCAACGCTATGTTCTGGCAACACAGGATGATGTTGACTCAGATAAAATCAAATTATGCGACAGGTACGCTTATAGTACATTTAAACCCTACAAGGGAAGTTGGTCTGATTTTTTAAATGTCCGTCAAGACTGGAATTTACCATTGGTTGCTTTAGCATTAGATAGTGCTGCGGATAGGATTGCAGTTCAGTCTTCATTACCCCAAATAATTCTTAACGCTTGGACACAACCATCCGATTTAGGAATTTCCAGGCACTATGATTTTTTGGAGCATCCTTGTGTGGCATGTTTGTATCCTCCAAAAACCGGCTTACAATCCAAATCACAATTAATTGCAGGAGCAGTAGGGTTACCAGAAAAAGAAGTCCAGATTCGGGAGTTAATTTATAATAATAGTCCGTTGGATGAAACTTGGATAAAAGAAATCGCAGAGGCAAACAAGGTAGCTTTTGCTGAACTAAAGCAATACATTGGCATGCCCGTCTCTGTTTTTTATTCTAAAGTTTTATGTGGAGGGCTTCTTATAACAAACGGGCAGAATCGACAAATGGAAACCCCAATGGCATTTCAGTCTGCGTTAGCTGGCATTCTGCTCGCTTCCGAATTGGTACTCTACACTACTGGCAAGAGGAAGGAAAAGATAGAAACGATGACCAGAATAGATCTACTTAGACCATTGGTGGAATACCTAAATGAACCACTCTTAAAAACTGCTAATGAGTACTGTATTTGTAATGATCCAGATTTTCGAAAACAGTACGAGATAAAATATAGTTGATTCAAAAGGGGAAAAGGTCAATCATTCCTTGCCTTGCATTAAGATTTTAGACGGGTTACACCAAAGCCATAGAATTAATCTAGCTGCTTGATAAATCCACAACTTATTAACAGTCAGCTCAAAAATTATAATTATTTCGATTTTAGCTCTAATTTTATACACTATTATACACTTCGTATTATGAGTGAAGAGCAATTATCAGGTAAGGCAAAAGAGGCTTTACGGTATATCCGCAACTGGATAATGAAATATAGCTTGATGCCGTCCGTAAGGGAGTTAATGCAGGAAATGGGCTATAAATCCCCCAGGTCGGCTATGTTGCTGATGGCAGAGTTAGAGGAAAATAAGTTTCTGGATAGAAAGGCAGACGGCAGCTACAAAATGGTAAAAGACCTGTCCACTAATGAAACCGCCAGAACCGTGGCTGTTCCGCTGGTTGGCAGCATATCCTGTGGTGGTGCCTTGCTGGCAGAAGAAAATGTGGAAGCTTATATTCCAGTATCAACTTCGCTGGTTAAAACAGGATATAAGTATTTTCTCCTCCGGGCTATTGGTGATTCAATGAACGAGGCTGGCATTCAACCCGGAGATTTAGTCCTTGTAAGGCAACAAAGCGTAGCGGAGAACGGGCAAAAGGTTGTTGCATTGATTGATGACGATGCGACGGTGAAAGAATTTCAGCATAGAGGAAATGTGGTGGCATTAGTGCCAAGGTCATCAAATCCTAAACATAAGCCGATAATTCTTGAAAGAGATTTTCAGATACAGGGTGTAATCATCACATCAATTTCGAACGTTAACTTTTAAATTTTATAATTTTTATGTCAAACTATCATGTTTCAAAAAATAAGGACACAGGAAAATGGAATATCCAGAAAGAAGGGGGTGCAAAATCAAGCGGATCTGCCAGTACGCAAAAAGAGGCAGAAAAAATAGCGAAAGGCTATGCTGCAAATTCTGGCGGTGGCGAAGTACGAATTCATGGACTGGATGGAAAAATAAGAGATAGTGATACCGTGGCTCCAGGTAACGATCCCAGTTCAAGCAAGGACACAAAACATTGATCAATAATTTTAAAGGGAGAAAGATATTAACCACTAACTGAAATGGGAATAATTACGAAAGCAAGGCTAACTTCTTTAACCGAAACAAAGCTGGGATACAGAACATTCAATGACCGCATTACCGAGGCAAAAAATGAAATGCGGTATATGGCCACCACCACTATTTTTTTATCACACAGCCATGATGATAAAGAAGAAGTGAAAAAGGCTATAGTTTTTCTTCGAAGCATCGGCGTTAGACTATATATTGATTGGCTCGACCCGTCTATGCCGCCATTTACCAATGCTGAAACAGCTGACAAAATCAAGAGAAAAATAAAGGAGTGCAATAAGTTTATCTCACTTGCTACCAATAGCGCTATTGCGTCAAAGTGGTGCAATTGGGAACTGGGTTTTGGCGATGCACAGAAATACATTGACAGAATTGCCTTATTCCCACTTTCTGAAAACTCCGGCACATGGAACGGCGCCGAGTATCTAAAGATTTATCCAAGAATTGAAGAAAGCAATTACACAAATGAATATTACAAAGTAATATACCCAGACGGGAAAGAAATGTCCGTTTCCGACTGGCTTAAACTCTAACTGAACAATTATACTACTATGGCATTTTCGAAAGAAGTGGAAGCATTTATAAAAGATTTTGTAAACGACCTTTTAGAAAATAACGTTGCGATATTTAGCGGTGCGGGCATGTCAATCCCTGCTGGATTTGTAAGCTGGCCGGATTTGCTCCGTGAGATTGCAGATGAACTTGGTTTAAATGTAGATAAGGAGCATGATCTGATTTCCCTGGCGCAGTATCATGTAAACGAAAACCGGGGAAAAGCCAAAATAAACAGGAAAATTCTGGAAGAGTTTACAGAAGAAGCTGAAATGACGGAAAACCACCGCATACTGGCACGGTTACCCATAACTACATTCTGGACTACTAATTACGATACACTTATTGAGGATTCATTAAAAGCCGCCAATAAAATAGTTGATGTAAAGCATGATGTGAAACAACTCGCCGTTACAAGGCCAAAACGGGATGTAGTAGTGTATAAAATGCATGGAGATGTTGCACATCCTGCAGATGCCATATTAACAAAGGAGCAGTATGAATCATATCATATTTCGCATCGCCCCTTTGTAACTGCATTGAGTGGTGATTTAATATCGAAAACATTTTTATTTATTGGGTTTAGTTTCACTGATCCCAATCTTGATTATGTTCTTAGCCGGTTAAACATTCAGTTTGGTGAAAACACCCGCCAACACTATTGCTTCATTAAGCGAAAAACGAAAGCAGTAAAAGAAGACGAAGAACTGCATAAATACGGAGTAAGGAAACAGGAGTTAATGATTAATGATTTAAAGCGGTACAAGATTAAAGCCCTCCTGATTGAAGATTATACCGACATTACCACTATATTAAAAGAGATTGAACGTAGGTATCGTAAGAAAACTGTTTTTATTTCCGGCAGTGCAGAGGAGTATGGAACCTGGGACAGAAATAAAGCTCAGAGTTTTATTCATCAGTTAAGTAAGAAAATAGTTGGTTCCGGGTTCACCATTGTAAATGGTTTTGGTTGGGGTGTTGGCAGCGCAGTTATAAATGGTGCACTGGAAATGATTTACGAACGACCTGATAAACATTCAGAAGACCAGTTAATCATGCGGCCTTTTCCGCAATTTGAAACCGGGGCTAAAAAGTTACCTGAATTATGGGATGAATACCGTTATAAAATGATTTCGTTAGCTGGTATTGGAATTTTCATTTTTGGTAATAAAAAAGACAAAGATGGAAAATTAATAGAGGCCAATGGGGTGAAACGGGAATTTGATATTGCTGTTGAGAAAGGCCTTATACCAATACCCGTCGGTGCAACGGGCTATGTTAGCAAGATAATATCTGAAGAAGTGTTAAAGGATGCTGAGAAGTACTATCTCAATCACAAAGAGATAATACCTGTAATTGAGGAACTGGCTGATGAAAAACTGGAGCCAGATACAATCATTGAAAAAATCATTAAAATTATTCAAATAATAAACAAATAAACTATGGCAAGGAGAGCATTTTTCAGTTTTCATTACGAAAATGATGTATGGCGGGCAAATATTGTACGCAATAGCTGGGTAACGAAAGAAGACCGTGAAGCAGCAGGTTTTGTAGATGCAGCCGACTTTGAAGAGGTTAAAAAAGGCGGGGACGCAGCAATAAAGAGATGGATTGATAACCAACTCGTCGGCACTTCTGTAACTGTTGTGCTTATTGGTTCAGAAACAAGCAACCGCCCTTATGTGCAATATGAATTGCAGCAAAGCTATTCCCGTGGCAACGGGCTTCTGGGAATTTACATTCACCAGTTGAAAGACAGAAACGGAAATACATCCTCAAAAGGCTCTAACGCTTTTGGCGAAATAGGTAAAGATAGTAATGGAAACACAGTATATTTCAGTGTAAACTATCCATGTTATGACTGGGTAGATGATGATGGCTACAATAATCTTGGGAAATGGATTGAAGAAGCAGCCAAAAAAGCAGGTAAATAATGGCAAGGTTTGTATTTTTCAGTTTTGATTATGCTGATGTAGGTAACTTCCGGGTAAATGTTGTCCGAAATAGCTGGCTATTGAAGAATAAACAGGAAACTTTTGTTGATGGCTCTATTTGGGAAACAGCTAAAGGGAAAGGTGATTCTTATCTTAAAAAATTAATTGAAAAAGGATTAAACAGAACTTCTGTAACTGCAGTACTAATTGGTCAGGGAACTGCCAACCGCCGTTGGGTAAACTATGAAATAGTAAAAAGTTTTGAGCGGGGCAATGGTATTTTGGGGGTACATATAAACAGAATAAGTGGAAAAGATGGCTATATAGTATCAAGGGGAACCAACCCGTTAGACCGGTTAGGATTTAAAATTTCTGACGAAGGGAAAAAAGTAAACTTCTGCGAATTAAAAAATGGAAGGTGGGTTGAGTACGATGACCTGCCTCAAATAAATAACAAGAAGTCAAATACTTTGTATTTTGAGGATAGCTTTTGGTTTGGCAACGATTATGGCAAGTTCTATACTTTTTCCGAAAAATTCAAAACCTATTGCTGGGACTTTAACGGAGGTAATAAAAACTTTACCGACTGGGTAGATGATGCTGCAGTAGAAGCTGGAAGATAATAGTTCAATAACTGAAATATCAACATGCCTCAAATAAAATGTAATCTTTTATATAGCATGATAAATAAGTAATTTATGGGAAAAGCAATTTTCGTTTCGTATAAATATTCAGATGCCAATGTTTTTCAATTGCCCGATGTTATTGGGACAACTACTGCCCGACATTATGTTGATAAACTTGCCGGCTTGTTAGAGCAAGGAGATTATTTATATAAGGGAGAAGATGACGGAGAAAGTATGGAAACGCTGCAAGATTCTACAATCGCTTCAAAGCTTGGCGATAAAATTTTCCGGAGCTCAGTTACTATTGTTCTTATTTCAAAAGGTATGAAAACCGATGCATTGGCCGATAAAGACCAATGGATACCCTGGGAGATTTCCTATTCGCTTAAGGAGCAATCCAGAGAAGGCGGCAATAGTAAGACCAATGCTGTGCTTGCAGTTGTTTTACCAGATGAATTAGCCAGTTACAGTTATTATATCACAGAAAACCCTTTATGTAATAGTATCACCTATCACACAAATACTCTTTTTCAAATTCTTCGGCTTAATATGTTCAACCACAAGAAAAAAGAAGATAATATTCGTCATTGTAATGGACAAAAAATTTATGAAGGTAGCCCAAGCTTTATACCTTCAGTAAAATGGGAGAATTTCAAGAATAGCATAGATTATTATATAGGTCTTGCTGTTACTACTCGTCAAAACATTAATGAATATGATTTAGTAAAGACCGTGTAGGGCATATGATAAAATAAAAAAAGTAAACTTTACTTCAATAAATTTATTATCAACCCGGTATCAGGAAGTACTCTTTTAATCTTTTCTGGTGTAGTTCTTGAAATTTTATAAGTGGCCACACCCATAGCTTTATCAAAACTTTTAATAGCAAACTCAACCACGGTATTATTTTTCTCTTTGCAAAGTACGATGCCAATACTGGAATTTTCTTGCTCCAGTTTCACCTGTTCATCAAGTACATTCAGGTAAAAGTTTAACTGTCCTGCATCAGCCGGTTTAAATTTTCCTTTCTTAAGTTCAAAAGCCACCAGGCATTGCAGATGTCGGTTAAAAAATAGCAGGTCAATAAAAAACTCATCGCCATCCACCTCAAGCCGATATTGGTTGCCAATAAAGCAAAATCCTTTGCCCATCTGCAAAATAAAGTTGCGGATGTTTAATACCACCTGCTGCTCAATATGGCGTTCATCATCCAGTTCCTCTCCCACAATAAAATCTAGCAGGTATTCATCCTTAAAAGCTTTGAGGGCGGATGGCTTTAAGTTCTCCGCTAAAGTGCCGTCAAAGTTATTTGGCAGTTTACCTTCCTTGCTGTATAAGTCATTTTCAATGTGGTGCTCCAGCACCGTAAGCGACCAGAAATTGGCTGCCGCCGACTGGATGTAGAATATCCGGGCTTCCCAGACTTTTATTTTCGTGATAATCGTAAAATGGTGGGAGAAACTGATGCCTGTAAAAGCCTCATAGAAAGTCTTATTTTCAATTAGGTTCGACAGCGTCGAACTAATTGAAAAACCCTCTCTCGAGCCAGCTAATCCTAATTGGTTTGGAGCCGTCGAACCAATTACCAAGCAGGGTGAATAAGCCTCAGCAAACAGCCTTATTTTTTTGAGATTCCCCGATGAAAAGCCTTTTAGACCAGGTAACTCCTTTTGCAGGTCTGAGGAAATTTGGTCAAGCACTTTGGCACCCCACTTTTGAGCTTTAATCTTCTCCGAAATCATAAGCCCGGTTTTAAAATAGAGCAGCAGTTGCTCCCGGTTGGCAAGCCTTGCTGCAGCATAGCGGCTTTTTATAATTTGCTTTTATAAGATTGTGAATGAACTCCATATAATTTTTATCCGTTTTCATAATCATGCCTTTTGTTTATCTATGATTTCACTAAGTCAGCTTGCAATACATTTTCTTTTTTAAAACCCAATAGCTTTCCTGCCATCTCTTTCTTCATTTCTTTACCAAAACTGTCTAAATAGCTTTCCGTTGTTTTTAAGTCAGTATGACCGAGTGCTTCCTGGATAAATTCAGTGCTGGCACCGGAACGCTTTAAAACGGTAGAGAAAGTATGACGGGCCACATAGGTGGTTGCTTTTTTATCAATACCGAGATTCGCCATTATCCGTTTCATCCAGCCATTGATAAAGCCTACAAAGTTTTGAAGTAACTCATATTGCCGAAGCGGAGTCAGGCCATGTTCCAGAACAGGAAAGATGTAATTGTTGGAAGATGTGTTTTTGTTGCCACATCTTTTGATGATGGCTTTCATATCGTCATTGAGAAAGACGGTGATGATTTTTGGGTCGCTTCTTAATGAATTTTCTGTTTTGCTTCGTTCAAATGTGAGATAATCACCATCAATATTTTTATACCTGAGATTGGCAATGTCTTTTGGGTTCATGCCATTGCCAAAGTAGCTAAAGAACCAATAATCTTTTGCCTGTTGTTCGCCGGGTTCATCGGGATTGCACTGATAAAAATATATTTTCTCTACATCAGATAATTCCAGGGCCTTCTTTACATTTTTAGAAGTTGGAATACGGTATTTGCGTTTGCCAAAGGGATAACATTTTTCTCTCTTGATGATTCCATCTTCAATTGCTTCATTGAAAATGGCCCTTAATGGCCTGATATAAATACCAATAGTTGATTTGGAAAGCTCCTGCTGTTTCAACCAGTTTTCATACTCTACCAAATAAGAAGGCGTAATTTGATTGAAAGGAACATCACCCCGGAATTTTCTCAGTGATACATAGCTGCAATGATAATTCACAGCACTGCTGATACGTCCTTCTCTTATCAGCTTTCTTATTTGAACAGAGTAGGAATAGGAAATAGAACCGGGAGTGCCAGCCGGCTCCATTATCAAAGGAAATTTTTTATAAAAGAGAGAATAATCAAATGTGTCTCCATGTTGAGCAGGTAGCGCCTGTTTTGTTTTTCGTTGTTTGAATAAGGGATTATCCCGGACAATCGTCTTTTCAAATTCATCAAAAGTAAATGGCGAAATATCCTTTGCTACAGTGTCAGCCATTCTTTCGATTTCCTTCAGCTTATCTTTTACCAATTGCAATTCATTACTTACCCTTGTTGCCGATAACTTAGCCCACTCAGATTGGCAGAGGTCATAGATAGTGGTGTAATACTCTGTGCTCCGTTTAAAAGTAACCCTCATTTTTACAGGGTACTTGTTTTCTTGTTTCATTCTCCTGGTGTCGAGAATAACAGAAATTGTAGCTGACATACTTTATGATTTTACATTTTCACAATCCGTTCCCACATCATAAACCATCCATGCATTTGCAAACAATTTGCAAACAAAACGCAGTTAAAACGGCTTAAAGGTGCATTAAGCCAGAAGAACAACTTTCATGCAACAAATTGAAAACCTGATTTTTAGGTTAAAATCAGTTAAAGCAGATTAAATCAAGAAAGGTATTTTTTCCCTCTACGGATCAGAAGGTTTCAGGTTTGAATCCTGACGGAGTCACGAAAGCCCCTCAAATTTGAGGGGTTTTTTATTCCACTCCCGGCTGTTTCAGTTTCCAGCCGCTTTTCTTTTTCTCTTCATCCACCATACGTTTTACATCTGCCAGTAATTTTTTGGAGTCATAAATAATTCCATCCTTAATGGTGTACTTCACACCTCCGGCTCTTATGATCTTATTATCAGCCGTTAAACGAATAGCACCGGTACCGTATAACAGTTGAAAGTTTTCTAATGGGTTCACATCGATCACCACAAAATCAGCCAATTTTCCAACCTCAATTGTTCCCAGGTCTTTTTCCATTCCCAGCGCCTGTGCTCCATATAAAGTAGCTGAGCGAATAACTTCTAAAGGATGAAACCCGGCCTCCCGTAACAGCTCCAGTTCACGAATGTATCCAAAGCCATAGGTTTGATAAATGAAGCCGTTATCACTGCCGGCAGTAACACGACCACCACGATTTTTGTATTCATTTACAAAGGTCATCCAGAGGCGATAATTTTCTTTCCATGCTACTTCCTGTTCTGTTCCCCAGCTATGCCAATAGCTGCCATGACTGATCATACTTGGTTCATAAAATTTCCATAAGCTGGGCAATGTATAATCTTCATGCCACTCTGCACGGCGGGCACGCATGAGATCTCTGTTGGCATCATAAATGTTGAAGGTGGGATCAAGTGTAAAATCCAAACTCAGCAATTCATTCATTACTTTATTCCAATGATCACTGTAAGGAGCGGCTGCCTGCTTCCATAATTTTCCTGCTTCTTCAAAACGGTGTTGCTCGTTGCTGTAGTTATAAGTGAGCGGATAGTTCTGAATAGTTCTGTCAGTAAACAATGCTTCCGGCAAACCATACCAATGTTCCATACTCGTTAAACCACTGCGGGCTGAGTTCACCACATTCCACCTGGCTACATCCATTTGTGCATGGTGACAGGCGCTTCTTAATCCCAACTTTTTATTTTCTCTCAAGGCTGCATCCATGATCTGTGGAGCTGCGCCAAAAAACTTAATACCATCAGCACCATTCTTTGCATTTTGGCGAACCCATTCAATGGCCTGCTCAGGTGTTGCAATCGGTTGTTTACTTCCCTGTCCAAAGGCAGTGTATGCAAAAATTCGGGGCGCAGTAATTTTATTTTCAGCACTCAGGCGTTTTTCTTCCAGTACCCAATCCAAACCATTACCACAAGATGGATCACGAACTGTAGTAATACCATGGGCCATCCAAAGTTTAAACACATACTCAGCATAAGCGCCTTGTCCTGTGCCACCAATATGTCCATGCATATCAATAAAGCCGGGCATAATATAATGACCTGTTAGATCCACTTCTCTTCCACCCTCTTTTAATTTGGGTCTCCTGGAATCGTTGATAGGAATGCCGCTTCCAACACCTGCAATTTGTATAATACGATTTCCTTCCACCACAATATCCATGGGGCCTGTGGGCGGGGCACCCGTTCCATTGATCATCATGACACCCCGAAGAATGAGTTGTGGATAAGGCCCCTCTCCTTCCTTTTTAAGAGGCGCTTTCGCAACCTGTGCCAATGCCGAAAATCCAAACAAAAAAGAAACGAATAAAACAAAGATTGTTCTCATGCAGTTGAATTTAAAATGTGCTGTAAAATTACAGATACAAGTACTCCAGAAATGTACGAAAAATGAACTTCTGGTAATTTAGAATTTTAAATCAGGAAAATAAATGTTCACGAGTTTCCTGAAAGAATCTTTCTTACGCAGATCACTAAACTCTTTTTGATCTATCAAATCTTCCTTCTCAGGATACTTGAGTTTTAAAGCAATTTCAAGATTCTGTAAAGCCAGTTTTTCATCATTTACGCCTGCATAACAAACAGCGAGATAATAATAACTGCCTCCATTTTTATCGTTCTTTTGTTGTAACCTGTTGAGGTATGTAATTGCTTTGAGATACTCCTTTTTGTTGATATAAATCAAACCCATGAACAAGAGAGGATTTTCATAGGAAGAGTCTAGTGAAAGCGCTTTCTCATAGTATGGTATGGACTGATCATACTTTTCAAGAATGAAAAACATACTTCCGAGGTTATTATAAGCTCTTATGTAAGAAGAATCAATTGCAAGACACTGGAAAAAATAAACAGCTGCAGAATCATATTGATCATTCAGCATATGCACCACACCAAGGCTGTTATACAAACTTGCATTATCAGGCTTTAAATCAATAGCCCTATTGAGATATTTTACGGCAGAATCCGTTTTATACATATCTCTGTACAGATCAGCAATGTCGATCAACACAGAAATGTTTTCATTATTGTAGCTCAAAGCCTGCTTATAATTAAAGAGTGCAGAATCAAATAAGTTCCTTTTTTTATAAAGAAGGGCAATACTATTATACACCTGGGCATTACCGGGACTTAAGGTCAGCGCTTTGTATTGATAGTAAAAAGCTGAATCGAACATTCGTTTCCGTTCATATGCAGCAGCAAGATTGGTGACATATGAAGTATTCAATGAATCAATTGTTACTGCTTTCAGAAAATATTTTTGAGCTGAATCAGGCTGACTGTTCCTGTAGAAATAAACACCAATTGAATTATAGGTACCTGCATCGTTTTGATCCAGTGCAATTGCTTTATTGAAATAATGCCATGCAGAATCAAACTTATACCTGTTTTGATAAAAAGAAGCCAGGCTGATATAGGCACTTTTTGAAGATGGATTCAGGCTGATGATCCTGTTATAAAACGAAGCTGCAGAATCAGCATATCCTGCCCGTTCATATAGTTTTGCCAGGTCAAGATATGGTTGAATGTAGGATCTGTCTGTTTGGATGGACAACTTGAAATAGTGAATAGCAGAATCTCCCAAATTGATCTCTTTGTAAAAATTTCCCAGCAGATCATAAACATATGCCTGGTCAGGATAATACTGTACACTCAGCAAATAATAGTTTCTGGCCGCATCATAATTTTTCAATGCTGCATAAACCCGTGCCAGTCCGTTATAAGCAGAAACAAAGGAGGAATCTTTCCGGATGCAGGTATTGAAATAGCTAATGGCTTCATCATACCGCTTCTTATCTTTCATGAGCCATCCCATGTTATTGAGGGCTGAAATATTGGAAGAATCAATCTCGAGTGCCCGTTGGTATAAATGAAACGCTGCATCGGCTTTATTTTGCTGAAACTTGAAATAGCCGAAATCAACATATGCATCTGCATTTTTGGTATCAATTTCAATGGCCTTTTGAAAATATTGTTCAGCCAAATCGAAGCGAAGCAATTGCTGGTAGGCAAACGCAGCTGTGGAATAAGGATACCGCCATTTTGGTGCCTTGGCGATGGCTTTCAAACTGTATACAACGGCACTGTCGGGCTGTTTCATTTGCATATAAATTGCTGAAACAGTGTGCAAAATATAAGCAGCATTACTGTCCAATGCATATGCCTGAAAAATGAGGTTCCTTGCTTCAGATACATTCACTGCATGATTATTCTCATCAAATAAATTACGGGCTTTGAAAAAGTAATACTTCCCCTTTAAACCTTTCACCAATTGATCATCAGACGAATCAATCAATAGTATGGCTTTTTGTACCATATTGGCAAGTCGGCCAAAATCCATACTGGCTATGTATTGAATGCGGTTTATACCCGCCTCAATTTCTTCTGAGCGCTGGCTTTCATCCAACTGTGTTCTCATTTGCTGAACACCGGCAGCATCTCTTCCGCTAAGAAACAAATTGATTTTGCGTTGAGCAAAATTGATGAACTCTGCTGCCAATGTTTCCTTCGCATCCTGGGTAAGAATATTATCAGGATACCGAACTTTCATTTGCTCATAAAAAAAATCTGCCGAACTATCCCCTGTTAATTTCAGTTTCTTGATGGCTAGGACAAACGAGTTATACAGGGTTGCAATATTACTGTCAACCAGCGCCACACCTCTTCCTCTTGAATTACGAACCATAGTACCCATTTCTCCATTATCAATCATGCCATTGATGTTTTTACCCATTTCCCACTTCTTATAAAAAGCGCTATCAACTTTCGAAACAATCAATTTGGGTCCATTATCATCACAGCAAATGAAGGGCTCCTGTTTCTTTTTATATTTTTTTTGAGCAAATTCCGGCACTTTACTTAAGATATAAGATCGCAACTCAACCAACGTGATCTTTCCATCTCTCCCTTCATAACCATCTGCATTACCACTCATTCCATCTACCAAAAAGTAGGTAAATAATCCATGGCCATTGCCAATCGTTGGGTCTTCCATGGATTCCTGGCCGGCCCCGGTTGCCAGCATAATTACTTCACCTGCTCTTCGTTCTGAAATACCGTTATTCAGAATTTCCTGGCCATCAGCACCACCCGGCAGTTCATTGGTTCTGCAGGCATCCATGATCAAATACACATCTACATTTTTCCTGCTCAGCTCTGCAATACGGCTTTTAAGATTGTACAGTTGAATACTTCCGGTAACGATGTAATTGTTCTTATCCCCGGCAGGATTACAATCATACGTAAGAAAAAAATATTCATCCTGGTTAATAGCATCGCCATGCCCGGCCAGGTAAATAAATAATTTATCCCCGGCCTGTAATTTTTTTTGCCGTAGCCAGGACATTCCTTTCACCCAAAAATTGGCAGCGGTGGCATCTTCATTCACTAAGTACAAAATGTGATCATCCGGAAAACTGCCGGCATCAGCTGACTTTAAAAATTCCCGAAACAGGGAGGCATCACTATCGGCAAAGGATAGTGGCCGAATGTTCTTGTAATTCGAAATCCCTAATATCATGGCAAAACTTCGGGGACCTGTGGTAGTTATGGGTGTATCAGTTTTCACAGGATTTTGAGCCTGTAAGTTGAAGCTGCATGTTTGAATTAATAAAATTGCAAACAACAAAATGACCGATACAATGCATTTTCTCATATCTTGGGTTACCAATTTAGGAAACAATCTTCAACGAGCAAGGTTACAACCAAATGCACAAAAACCCAAAACCAATCATTTCCAAAAAAAGATCAGTATTCAAGCGGATCTACAGGTGGCTGTATCATTTTTACTTTGTCTATCTTTTTAAGAGAGATACTATACTTGCTACAATTTCTGTGTTTCTTTTTATTTGGCTGCTTAGTTTAATCCCCGTTAATACAAGCATTTTAAATCCATTTAAAACCGCATTGAAAGATCTTGATTTCAATGATATTTCCTATTCGGTTTTAAAAAAGAATGAGAGTAATCCGATTGATAAGCGAATTGTAATTGTAAACATTGGCTCAGCCGACAGAGGCGGCCTTGCTTTGCTGATTGAAAAGATACGAGCAGCCGAACCAACCGTAATAGGCCTGGATGTAACCTTCGACGGAGCCCGTGAGACTGAAAAGGATTCTTTATTACGACAAATGATCGTCAGCACTTCAAACCTGGTTGTTGTATCAAAAATAAACTGGCAAAACAAAAACGAACCGGAAGACATTGGTTATTTCGGTGAATACACGCATAACAGGGGGTATTCCAATTTTATAGCGGAAGATGGCGGAACCATACGGATATTCTCCTCCTCCGAACAGATTAATAATAAAAAAAGTCTCAGTTTTCCTTCAGCTATAATGGCGAGAGCAGACAGCAATGCCTATGCAGAGCTTTTGGAAAGAAAAAATGAATATGAATTCATTAATTATACCCGCAATCAAGATCAATATATGATTGTGGATGGCATTGATCTTTTATCAGGAAATGCAACAGATTTATTATTCAAAGGAAAAATCGTGCTTTTAGGATATATCAGCAGCGGTCCTTACGATATTGAAGACAAACATTTTACACCGCTGAACACAAGGTTTGCAGGCAAATCAGTTCCTGATATGAACGGGATTGTGATCCATGCCAATATTCTTTCCATGATCCTTGACAGGAATTATATACACTATGTGCCCGGCACTATATACTGGTTTCTTACCATACTTATTGCGTGGCTGCATGTAGCTCTTTTTATGCGGTATTATATTGAACAGCATATTTGGTTTCACTTGGTAGCAAAATTAGCACAGATATTCTTCTCAATCCTTTCTGTATATTTTGGAATTCTTTGCTTTGACTGGTTCAATTTAATTCTGGATACAAAATCTTCTCTAATTATAATTATTTTGGCAGTTGATATCATCTATTTCTATGAAGCCTTTGCAGTTTGGCTGCATCAAAAATTCGGTTTTCAAACAAACTTTCACTCAAAATCACACTAATTATGAAATGGCTTCCTTTTTTTCTGCTCACATTGGTTCAGTTTCTGCAAATACAAGCACAAAAAGCAAATAGTTTTCTGATCTATTCTGTAAAAGGCAATGTAACTGTAACCGATGGTTCCGGTAACAAAAAAGCACAAGTAGGTACACTTCTAAATGAGAGTTCAAAACTTGCGGTTGGCCCCAACTCACTTGTGGGTATTATTTGTAATGAAAATACACTTTTCAATGTTGTAAAGCCCGGAAACTACGCCATGGGGCAGTTTAAAGACTCGTGTATTACAAATAAAAGTTCCATTACTGGAAACTATTTAAAGTTTATCTGGAATCAATTAACTGCACCAAAAGGCAGTCCTGAAAAAAACAGGAAGAGCTTTATGAACAATGTTGGAGCTGTAGGCAGAGGTAACATCAGTATTTGGATCGATTCAAGATTAGATACCATCAACTATTATTCAGGTGAATTTCCTGTTTCCTGGAAATGCTATTCAGATGCTCCTGAATTTCTCTTCCAGATTTTTGACAGACCGGAAGGTGGCACACCTCTCTTTGAGAAAACAACAAAAAACAACCAGGTATTATTTAGTGAATTCGCTTCTAAACTAAGCAAGAACACTCCTTACTACTGGCAGGTAACCATTCCATCAGAAGAACCTGAACCAAGAAGAGTAATCAATTTTTGGTCAAAAACCGAGTTCGAAGCACTACTTACATCCATCAGGAAAACAAATAAAAGTGGAGAAGTGGAAGGTGAAGCAGAATTAAATTTCCGGTTAGGATTTATGCTGGAATCAGCAAGATTTTATTCTGATGCATATCCATACTACCTGAAAGCAAGCCAATTAAACCCGGAACTGGAGCTCTACAAAAAAACAGTTGATGCATTTTGCAAAGACTATAATATTGCCAGATAACAACAAATACAAATAGCAAAAAGGCTGTATGATTACAGCCTTTTTTTATTATTTACTGGCTAAGAGGCATATGTTATGCGTTACTTTTACAAATAAATAGTTTCCGCAAACATGAAAATACATTTCTGGAGTGTAGGTAAAAATCATGAGCCTTATGTAAAAGCGGGTGTGGAAGAATTCACCAAACGCATCTCTAATTATTACCCGGTGGAATGGACGATTATTCCCCTTCCTAAAAACAGTGGCACGCTGAGTGAAGCTGACCTGAAAAAGAAAGAAGGTGAAATGATCCTCAACTGGCTGCAAAAGGACGATTACTTAATTGCACTGGATGAACGTGGAAAACAATTGAACAGTGAAGGCCTGGCTGATTTTATTATGAAACGCACCAATGAAAGCACAAAGAACCTTGTGTTTTTAATAGGCGGATCTTACGGAATTGATGAAGCAGTGATGAAACGTGCCAATTTTAAATGGAGTTTATCATCATTGGTATTTCCGCATCAGTTGGTGCGTTTGATATTGGCTGAGCAGGTGTACAGGGCCTGCAGCATCTTGAGAAATGAAAAATACCACCACAGTTAAACAACAAAGCTGAATCCTTATTTTCAATTAGATTTGAATAAAATAAAGCATCATGGAGCTATCAATAACGCTGATCATTATTATCATTACTTCACTTATTTCTTTCAGTGCATTTTCAAATGAGCGGTTGATGGACAGCCTCATTTTTTATCCTCCTGCCATTCATAAAAACAATCAATGGTATCGTTTCTTCAGCAATGGTTTGTTGCATGCTGATCTGACACACTTACTATTCAACATGTTTGCCCTGTACATTTTTGGAAGAGTTGTAGAATCACAATTCGGCCAGATTTTCGGAGACAGCGGAAGGATATTATATTTTAGTATGTATGTGCTGGCACTTGGTGCTTGTCTTATTCCTACGTACAATAAAAACAAGAACAATCATCAATACAGAAGCCTGGGAGCATCCGGTGCTGTATCTGCCGTTATTTTTGCCAGCATATTATTAAACCCGCTCATGGGAATGGGTTTGTTGTTTATACCCATTTACATAGCAGGATTCCTGTTCGGATTTATTTACCTGGCTATTTCATCATGGCTGGACAGAAAAGGTGGTGATAACATTAACCATTCTGCACACATTTTTGGAGCCCTGTTCGGTATCATTTTTCTTGTTATTGCCAGCCGCTTATTTTCTCCTTATCCCGTGCTTGAAAATTTTATTGAGCAAATAAAGAACATGAATCCGGGAGACATCATCAGGTTTGGCAGTTCTTATTAAAACAAACTGTTGACTGCTCAGGAGATGAGAGCAGTTATTTCAATTGCTGTAGTGGTGGATGCAGTTATTTTGAAGCGATCATCAATACGCATGCCCACTACCCAAATGATCTTTTGATTGCTTTCCAGCACCCACACATTTTCTTTTTGTGTTTTGGAAAGTTTCTGATCAATAAAAAAACGGGCCAGTTTTTTCTTTTTATTCATGCCAAGCGGATAGAAATAATCTCCCTGCTTCCATTTACGCAGCAGTAGTGGAAATTCGATTGTAGATGCATCCAGTACAGCAATGTTGGGAGCATTTGGAATGGATGTCTGTGAATTGTTGAACGTCTTCACCTGAATGTTTCCAATTCCTAACTCCCAATTACCGACTCCATCAATTGCAAAATGCTGAGCACTGCTGTCAGCCGCAGGTGCAACAATGAGCCAATGACGGTGTTTGATGATTCGATAATAAAAAGCTGGTGAGTCGATGAATTTTCCTGATTCAGCAGTACAAAGTTTCAATACTTCATCAATTTGCTTTTCAGCAAAACCATATTCTTTGATGATCTCATAGATCAATGCCCTGTTATTGTATTGCAGCAATTGTTTGATGGGAATATGAACCTCTGCTACTTTTTGTTTGCACAGTTTTTTGATGATGAGTTGTGTGGAGATCTTGTACAACTGCTCAATTTCTTTAAAGCGGTTGATATTATCCTGCAAATTTTCCTTCACCTGCGGATATACTTTTTCAATCATGGGAATGATCTCATTCCTGAAAAAGTTACGGGTGTACTTGGAACTTTGATTGGACGCATCTTCTCTCCACTCCAATTGATGTTCTTTCGCATAAGTAATCAACTCTTCTTTTGTAAAACTCAGTAATGGCCGTTTGACATCACCATAACTCACGGGAATACCCGTTAATCCATGCAAGCCTGTACCACGAAAGAAATTCATGAGCAGGGTTTCATTGTTGTCATCGGCATGGTGGGCTGTGAGGACTGTTGACTGTTGACCGTTGACCGTTGACAGTTCATCAAACCATTCATACCGCAACACTCTTGCTGCTTCCTGGATGGAAAGCTTCTGATCAAATGCATAAGCAACTGTATCAAACTTTTTTACATGAACCACCACATTGTATGTAGTGCCGAGTGATCGTACCAATGCTTCATCAGCATCACTTTCTGCTCCTCTCAATTGAAAATTACAATGAGCTATAGAAAATGAGTAGCCTGCTTTTGCACACAGATCAACCAGTACGACACTATCCACACCTCCGCTTACTGCCAGAATGAGTTGATGATCTTTGGTGAAAAGATGATGTTGAGAAATGTATTGTTGAAATTTATCAGAAAGATTCATTAGATATTAAGTATACAGTTAAAACGTCAACTCCTCCCATGCACTTCTCAATTCATTGAACGCATGCTGCTCGCCTTTTTCTTTCGCCATATGCATTCCTTTTTCGTAAATGGCGATGGCTTCCTGCTCTTTACCGTTTCGTTCCAGCAGTTTGGCCAAATGATAATAACTGCCCACATAACCGGGCTCCCGCTGCAGCAACTGTTCAAATAAAAGCTGTGCACCGGCATCATCGCCTGCCTTGATGTATTCCAGTGCCAGCGCATGATTCAAAAAGCTGTCATGGGGATTTGTTGTGAGCATTTCTTTGATTCGTTCAACCCTGTCCATCATACAAAATATTTTCTTTGCAAACTTTTGTTAGTGTAACCTATTTTGCCATTATCTTTGTATAGTTGCATAAACAACTAATTTTCAAATCTCATAAATTCGATTGCATGAAGATTTTAGTCTGCATCAGTAAAACGCCGGACACCACGGCAAAAATAGCCTTCACAGATAACAACACAAAGTTTGCACAGGACGGTGTGCAGTGGATCATTAATCCTTACGATGAATGGTATGCATTGGTACGTGCCATTGAACTCAAGGAAAAAGATGCGTCTGCCGTGATTCATTTGATCACTGTAGGTGGTGCTGATACAGAACCCATCATCCGTAAAGCGTTGGCACTGGGCGGTGATGAGGCTATTCGTGTAAATACAGATAGCGCTGACAGTTTCACCATTGCAACACAAATTGCAGAAGTAGCAAAAAGCGGTGGCTATGATCTGATATTCACCGGTAAAGAAACCATTGATTACAACGGTTCATCCATTGGCGGTATGGTGGCAGAATTGCTGGATATGCCGTATGTATCACTGGCTACAAAATTTGACTTGAACGGAACAACAGCAACTATCAACCGTGAAATTGAGGGTGGCGAAGAAACCTGCGAAGTGAGTTTGCCTGTAGTAGTTAGCTGTCAAAAAGGAATGGCAGAACAACGCATCCCTAACATGAAAGGCATTATGGGTGCACGTACCAAACCATTGAAAGTAACAGAACCTGTTGCCGTAGATGCATTAACATCCATAGCATCTTTTGAATTACCGCCGGCCAAAGCAGGTGTAAAGCTGGTAGATGCAGAGAATGTAGGTGAACTTGTACGATTGCTGCACGAAGAAGCCAAAGTGTTCTGAGCCCCCATCCCCTAAAGGGGAGTTTGTAAGACTTAAATAAATTTTCAAATCCTCAAATCTTCAAATAATGTCTGTTTTAATTTTCATAGATGCCGCCGATGGTCATGTAAAAAAATCTTCTTTTGAAGCATTAACCTATGGTGCACAATTAGCAAAACAGTTAGGTACAGGTGCCGAAGCGGTTTTATTGGGAACCGTAAGTGATGATGTGGCTGCGTTGGGTAAATATGGTGTTTCAAAAATTCATCATGCAGCCAGTGATGTGTTCAACCATGTAGATGCACAGCTTTATACAAAAGCAATTGCAGATGCAGCAACAGCAAGCAACGCAACTGTGATCGTCATTTCTAATAATCTAACAGGCAAAGCAGTAGCTCCACGTTTGAGTGCCAAACTCAAAGCAGGGTTGGTGAGTGGCGCAGTTGGTTTGCCCAATACCTCATCAGGATTTGTTGTGAAGAAAGCCGTGTTCAGCGGTAAAGCATTTGCACACATCAATGTAAACACGCCTGTAAAGATTTTAGCCATCAGTCCTAATTCTTTTTCAACGGTGGCAGGTGAAGGAACAGCTGAAGTAATTGCATTCAATCCATCTGTTGATGCAGCTAAAGTAAAAGTAACGGCTACGAATAAGGTAACCGGGCAGGTGCCGTTGAGTGAAGCAGAGTTGGTGGTAAGCGGCGGCCGTGGTTTAAAAGGTCCTGAGAACTGGGGCATGATCGAAGAACTTGCAGGATTATTGGGTGCAGCTACAGCCTGCAGCCGTGCCGTAGCAGATGCCCATTGGCGCCCTCATCATGAGCATGTAGGCCAAACAGGTGGTGCCATCGCTCCCAATCTTTACCTTGCCATTGGCATCAGCGGTGCTATTCAGCACCTGGCGGGCGTGAACAGAAGTAAGGTGATTGTTGTGATCAATAAAGACCCTGAAGCTCCTTTCTTTAAAGCTGCTGATTACGGTATTGTGGGTGATGCGTTTGAAGTGGTTCCCAAAATGATACAGGAAGTAAAAAAGCTGAAGGGAGTGGCTTGATAACCCCGACAGCGGTTGCAAATCCTGTTGGCGGTTAATAAAGAAAATAATTTCAAAAAAATATTGGGGCAGTCAACAAAAGCCGGAACATCAACAGGTGTTCCGGCTTTTTGCTATACCTCCGCTTCGCTTCGGTGCCGCTTCAATCCGGCAGCCTTTCAACCATTGTACTACTATCAGCAACCAAGCGATACCAACAATATCAGCAATCAATTTCTTTGTGCTTTGGTGTCTTAGCGGTAAAAACATCTTCCTTTCTTTTATTCAAACCAAAGCCCTTAAATTTGCCCGAAGGTTATGAAAAAGATTGAACTGGAAATCATTGCACTGTCTCACAGCATCACCCAAACACACAGTTATGCCGTTGTATTGGGTGAAGTAAATGGCCTCCGCCGTTTGCCAATTGTGATCGGTGGTTTTGAAGCCCAGGCCATTGCCGTGGCTTTGGAACGCATGCAGCCAAGCCGCCCCCTCACACATGACCTGATGAAGAATTTCATGCTGGCCTTTAATGTAGAGTTGCATGAAATTGTGATCAACGATCTGCAGGAAGGTATCTTCTACTCCAAACTGCTTTGCTCCACAGATAATGATACTGTGGAAATTGACAGCCGCACCAGCGATGCACTGGCTCTTGCCGTTCGTTTTGGATGCCCCATTTATACGTACGAACATATTTTGGAAAGTGCCGGTATTATGATGGAAGATGAGGACGAAAAGAAAAAGAAAGAAGAAGTAACGGTAAGTAGCGGTGGTGATGATAAAAGCGACCTCAAAAACATGAGCATTGAAGAACTGCAAAGCCTCCTCAACGAGGTGCTGGAGCAGGAAGATTATCTTCGTGCCATTGCCATAAGGGATGAAATAAGTCAACGCAAGAAGTAATGGATAATTGAATAATGCATAAATGATAATTGGTCACATGTATTAGCGGTTTTCAAAATTATCCACCCTCAATTAACCAATTATCCATTCAAATGCTTTCCTTCCCCAACTGTAAAATCAATCTTGGCTTACAGATCCTCCATAAACGGGAAGATGGTTTTCACAATTTAGCTACCGTATTTTATCCTGCAGGTTGGAAAGATGTGGTGGAAGTAATAAGAAGAGACGACGGACGACAGACCACAGACGACAGCAATGAACCAAACTCACGACTCACAACTCACGACATTTCTTTCTCAAGTACAGGGTTAGCAGTAGCGGGCGAACCGCAAAACAATCTCTGCATAAAAGCTTACGGGTTATTAAAAAAAGATTTCCCTTCTCTCCCACCCGTCCAGATGCATTTGCATAAAACCATTCCCATGGGTGCAGGGCTGGGCGGAGGCAGTGCTGATGGTGCTTTTACTTTAAAATTGCTGAATGAAAAATTTCAACTGGGATTAACAGTACAACAGTTGATGGATTATGCATTACAGTTGGGCAGTGATTGCCCGTTCTTTATTTTGAATCAACCCTGTTATGCTACCGGAAGAGGTGAAGTATTGGAACCAATAGCATTAGATTTAAGTGCTTATCAATTGGTGTTGGTGAACCCGGGCATTCATGTCAATACCGGTTGGGCGTTTGCACAGTTAGAGTTGAAGGATGCACCAAGACCGGATTTAAGAACCATTGTTCAACAACCCATCACTACCTGGAAAGATCAACTCATCAATGATTTTGAAGCGCCTGTTTGCAAAGCCCATCCTGAAATTGCTGCCATTAAAGAAGAACTATATAATGAAGGTGCTTTGTATGCAAGTATGACGGGAAGTGGAAGTACGGTGTTTGGGGTGTTTGAGAATCGGGGGAAAATTAATATCCCAATATCTAGAAATTACTTATCAAAATCAGTATTAATAATTTAAAATAAATGACACAAGAAGAACTTAGAGATATTTTTAAAAAATACTGTTTGTCGTCAGACTTAAGTTCCCAAAAAGAAATACTTGATTGCTTTGCAAATTTTTTTCTTAAAATAATTCATAAGCATCACTTAGAGCCGCCTAATACACCATCACTAATTCAGGCTAAATTAGTCCTTCAAATGATTTTGACTAAAGTTCTTAATTTAAGAAGCTTGATAGAAGGATTCGCATTTACATCATATGAAGGAGTTCATTTAAACAGAATCATTGACCCTACAATTGTAGGCATATCGTTGAGAAATTTGTACGAAACTGTCTCTATGTTCCATATAGTTTATGTTAATCCAAAAAACGATGAAGAAAAAAATTTTCTTCATTTAATGTGGGTTATCTCGGGCTTAAAGTATAGACAAAGATTTGAAACAAACATCATATCGAATGAAGCAAAAGAAAAGTATTTGTTTGAAAAGGAACAAATTGAAAGTTTAAGTAAATCACTTGAAGAAACTGACTTATTTAAGTCTTTAAGTATTAAAAACAAAGAAAAAGTAAGAAACCGATTAGAAAAAAGAGAATATCTAATCGCTCTCGATGACCAAAATGTAAAATTCCTTTCTTGGCAAGATTGTGCAAAAACAATGGGAATAAAACACTCTTTTTTTGATAATATCTATACTTTTTTTTCATTGTATGCCCATCCATCTAATGTATCAGTTTTTCAATTTGGAGAAATGTTTAGCAATGACAAAAAGCCCTTTTTGCAGTTCTCTCAAACCAAAATCGAATATTCAATAATTTTATTAAGTATTTTTTTGGCTGACTTTATAAAATTATTTCCATCAGTAAGAACTACTTTTGAAGAAATTCCTCAATCTGAACAACTTATTCTTAGCTATCCTAACTATCTAGCAAGAGGCGAATCTTATAAAATAAACAACATAATAGAGAAATTGGGATAAATTTTATTTACTACCTTTTAAAAGTGATTTATTCCACTTCGCTCAACAACCCCTCCACATCCAACCGTTCCGTTACCATCATCAAATTACCTTCTTCATCCAAAGGCCATTCTTCTTTCGGTTTGTCCCAATACAATTCTACACCATTACGATCCGGATCGTTCAGATAAATCGCTTCACTCACACCATGATCACTGGCACCTGTTAATGGATAGTTGGTATCCATCAATCGTTTTAAAATAACAGCCAGGTCTTTTCTTGTGGGATAAACAATAGCTGTATGATACAAACCCGGGGCATTTACGGGAGCCGGTCCTGCACCTTTACTATGCCAGGTGTTCAACCCAATATGATGATGATAACCACCTGCAGAAATAAACACGGCACTATCTCCATAATACTGCATTACTTCAAAGCCCAGCAGGTCACGGTAGAATGTTAATGATTTTTCGATATCACTCACTTTTAAATGCACATGCCCGATACGGGTTTGAGGGGGAATGGTGTAACTCATGAACTAATTTTTTTTAGTGTGATTCTCAGGTCTGACGGCTTGCAGCCGTACCGACCAATGTTCGCTCTCATTTTGCCATCTCAAATTAAGAAACTATTTTTGCCCTGATGAATCCCGGAATGCACTTTCTCCATTTCAACTTAGATTTCCTCAACCACCGAGGATAAGAAATCCCTATCCCCTAAAGGGGGACTTTGAAACAGTTTCACTGTTTTCATCACTTTTCATTTTTAATTTCTTATTTCTCATTTTTTATTTCTAATTCCCATGCATTCAACTATTGCCGTTTCGGCCAATACACAATCCTATATTGATCGTGAAGAACAATTTGGCGCTCACAATTATCATCCCCTACCCGTAGTACTCAAACGTGGCGAAGGTGTTTTTATGTGGGACGTGGATGATCAGCGTTATTATGATTTTCTCAGCGGTTATTCTGCCGTGAACCAGGGTCATTGTCATCCAAAAATTATAGAGGCGTTAGTGCAGCAGGCACAACAACTCACATTAACATCCAGGGCTTTTCATAACAACCTCCTGGGTGAATATGAAGAATACATCACCAAGTATTTTGGTTATGATAAAGTGTTGCCCATGAACACCGGTGTGGAAGCAGTGGAAACAGCCATCAAACTGGCTCGCCGCTGGGGCTATGCTGTAAAAGGCATTGAAGACAATAAAGCAAAGATCATTGTATGTGCCCAAAACTTTCATGGTCGCACCAGCACTGTCATTTCTTTTAGTACTGATCCCGGTTCTTATTCAAAGTTTGGTCCTTATATGCCGGGCTTCAAAGTTATTCCCTACAATGACCCGGAAGCATTGAAAGAAGCACTGGATGATAACAATGTATGCGGCTTTTTGGTAGAGCCCATACAGGGTGAAGCAGGAGTCGTGGTTCCTGATGAAGGTTATCTCTCCACAGCCAAACAATACTGTGAGCAGGCGAATGTGCTGTTCATTGCTGATGAAATACAAACAGGTTTATGCCGTACCGGAAAAATGCTGGCCTGTGACCATGAAAATGTTCGTCCTGATATTTTGATCTTAGGGAAAGCATTAAGCGGTGGTACCATCCCGGTAAGTGCTGTATTGGCTGATAATGAAATGATGATGACCATCAAACCGGGTGAACATGGAAGTACCTATGGTGGTAATCCTTTGGCTTGTGCTGTTGCCATGGCCTCGTTACAGGTGTTGAAGGACGAACAAATGGCGGAGAATGCAGAACGCCTGGGCAAATTGTTGAGGGCTGAATTAAAAGCATTGAATTCACCCTATATCAGTTTAGTGCGTGGTAAAGGTTTATTGAATGCGATCGTCATTAAGCATAGCAATCCGGAAGCAGCATGGGAACTTTGTATAGAAATGAAAGAAAACGGGTTGCTGGCCAAACCTACGCATGGTGATAAGATACGCCTGGCGCCACCATTAGTGATTACTGAAGAACAAATTCACGAATGCGTAAGCATCATTGAAAAAAGTTTGAAGGTGCTGGGATAGAGTTTTCACGCAAAGACAAAACAAAGATGAATAGCTTAAGGTAAAACACCTTTGCACCTTATTTACTTTGCGTTCTTTGCCTGCCCGAATGGTTCAGGCGGGCGTGAAATGTATTTTCTTCTACTTTACATGAAACTGTATTTCTTTGCAACGTGCAATCAAAGAACATTACATCATCACTCATCATTGGTTTAATTGATGGTATCCGTAGCCCGTTGATATTGGCTGCCACCATGACCTTTTTGCAAATTTCCCAGCAACTTTTTCAATGGGTATTTGCAATTTACCTGATGGTGAGTGCATTGATATTGGGTTTGGGTCATTGGTTCACCATCCGCAGTGAAAACAGATCGGCTACAGGTGAAACATTGCAAAAAGAAAAAGAGATCTATCAAAACATCGGGTTGACGATTGAAGATGATGGCACACAACATCATCAACCGGAGTTCACCAATGATGCTATTACTCCATCATTAAGAGTTGGTGTATTCTATCTTTCAGGAGGCGGATTGGTATTTTTTCCTTTTCTTTTATTCACTCCGCTTGAAAAAGCATTACTCATTTCATTAAGTATTTCATTGCCGCTTCTCTCCGTTTGCGCCTTTGCCAAAGCCAGGTATTACAAAGTTCCTGTGGCTATGGAAATGGTGAGAACAACGCTCCTTCCCTTTATTGCAATCGGTCTTATCTATGGCATTCTGCAATTTTTAAAATAAGCTTGCGGTCTGTCTGCCAACAGGCAGGTTTGCGTCTTTGCCTGCCCGAATGGTTCAGGCGGGAGGTAAACCAGCGCCGAACCCTTAAATTTGCAGCCAATTCATCAACACCATGAGCGAAGAGAAAAGCCTGAATTTTATTGAAGAAATTATTGAAGAGGATCTTAAGAGCGGCAAGCATCAATCCATTCTCACCCGTTTCCCTCCGGAGCCAAATGGTTACCTGCATATTGGCCATAGTAAAAGTATTTGTTTAAATTTTGGACTGGGTATTAAGTATGGCGGCAAAACCAATCTCCGTTTTGATGATACCAATCCTGTTACAGAGGATACTGAATATGTGGAAAGTATCAAGGATGATATCCGCTGGCTGGGTTTTGAATGGGCTAATGAATTTTATGCATCAGACTACTTTGAACAGTTGTATGGATTTGCTGTAACACTCATCAAAAAAGGATTGGCCTATGTAGATGACAGCACAAGTGAAGAAATTGCACAGCAAAAAGGCACTCCTACTACTCCCGGTGTTCGAAACAAATTTTCTGAAAGAACGGTTGAAGAAAACCTGCAACTGTTTGCTGATATGCGTGCAGGCAAGTATAAAGACGGCGAAAAAGTGTTGCGTGCAAAGATTGATATGACGAGCCCTAACATGCACATGCGTGATCCAATTTTGTACCGCATCAAACATGCACACCACCATCGTACGGGTGATGCATGGTGCATTTATCCCATGTATGATTTTGCACATGGTCAAAGTGATTCCATTGAAAAGATCACCCACAGCATTTGTACACTCGAGTTCATCCCTCATCGTCCTTTGTATGATTGGTGTATTGAAAAATTAGAAATATTCCCCTCCAAACAATATGAGTTTGCCCGTTTGAATCTGAATTATACAGTGATGAGCAAACGTAAATTGTTGCAACTGGTGAATGAAAAACATGTAAGTGGCTGGGATGATCCACGCATGCCCACCATCAGCGGTTTGAGAAGAAGAGGTTATACACCTGAAAGCATCCGTGATTTTGCAGAACGTGTGGGTGTAGCCAGGAGGGATAATTTAATTGAATTCAGTTTGCTGGAGTTTTGTGTGAGAGAACATCTTAACAAAATTGCATTGAGAAGAATGGTGGTATTTAATCCCATCAAAGTGGTGATCACCAATTACCCTGAAGGACAAACAGAACAATTGAGTACAGAAAACAATCCGGAAGATGTAAATGGTGGTGTTCGTCACCTTCCTTTCAGCAGAGAAATCTTGATAGAGGCTGATGACTTCATGGAAAACCCGCCCAAGAAGTATTTCCGTTTATCACCCGGTGGTAAAGTAAGATTGAAAAGTGCTTATATTATTCAATGCGATGAAGTGGTGAAGAATGATGATGGAAGTATTAAAGAACTGCGTTGCTCTTATATCCCTGAAAGCAGAAGCGGCAGTGATACCAGCGGCATCAAAGTACAGGGTACCCTGCACTGGGTAAATGCAGCAGATGCGGTGGAAGTAGAAGTAAGGGAATATGACAGATTATTTCGTGTAGAAAACCCTGCCAGTGAAGAAGGTGATTTTAAAGACTACATCAACCCCAACAGTTTAACCGTGGTAACAGGCTTTGCAGAACCATCTATTAAAGAAGCAACCGCACAAGACCGCTTCCAGTTTTTACGGAAAGGGTATTACTCCTTAGATAAAGATACAACTGATGGTAAACTCATTTTCAACAGAACCGTTACATTGAAAGACGGGTGGAGTAAGGGAAAGTAACCTGAAAGTTTTTAGTAATAAGTTCTGAGTTGTTGATTACGGCTTGGAACTTTTTATTTTTATATCGGGCAGTACCGTCATCACCAGCAAAACAAAAGCGGCTATAACATACACATACAACCACCATGTCCTGTCGGGGCATTCCCCATTTCTGCAGGTAGAAAGCAAGAACATGTTCCGCAATGCCCAAGCAAAGTTGATAGCTCCCAAAAATGGGTTGATGCGTTTGGCCCACAGAAAAGGCAATACAAAGAATAGAGTAATAGGCACCATCAGGTAGGCATTCATTAAAGCCGGCTTACCAAAGAGTGTTTGCGTATCAGACCCAAAACCTGTAACAGTAGCTTGTACACTTGGAATATAAATCCAGGGCATAGAAGCGACTGCCAGCATGATGGCTCCTGCTAAAATTCCGATATAGTTTGAATACTTCATTGATGAATAGAATTAAGGACGTAAACGTGTGCGACGCAACAGAAGCTAAATACCCGAACCCCGGCTGGCAACACCAAAATTAAAAAAGGATTACAAAGTAATCCCTTTCCTTTTGAGGTCCCGATCCCCCCTCAAAGCAGGATGCAGAAGCTTTGCAGAGCTCTGCCTATCCGCCCAAAACCGGGCGGACACAGGACATCAAAATTCAATTTCAAATAACTGCATAAAAAAAGCGAAGATGTTGTATCAACGCTTTTTTTGATGAGGTCCCGAGCGGATTCGAAC
>Ga0208492_1000258_pt1 | contig 50408 bp, 39 predicted proteins | sample Subbioar_CSW14AB_FD_184820 | JGI IMG/M metagenome (GOLD analysis project Ga0208492, IMG submission 184820) | Serpentinite rock and fluid subsurface biosphere microbial communities from McLaughlin Reserve, California, USA - CR12Mar_CSW14AB (SPAdes) | ecosystem: Environmental > Terrestrial > Deep... | reverse complement strand
ACGGACCGGAGGGCGACGCAGGCGTACTGGCAGTACGTCGAGGAGACCGGAGGGAGTACGACGCGAAGATCGCGCAAGATCGCGGGTTGCAGCAGGATTCAAACCGTTCGGTGCTCTAGAATCCGTCGCAATGCTTCGCGTTCGTGCGCTCGCGTGTTCCCTTCTCGTCGCCGGTTGCGTGCCTGGCTGCGTGCTCGACGCGCGCGAGGCTCCCTCGGAGGAGCTCGGCGTTTCGCGCTCCGCGCTCACGGTGGACCAGGAGATCGCCGCGGCGAGCTGCTCCACCTCGAGCGCGGTGGTGCAAGGGCTCTCGCAGCAGATCCTCGACGAGATCACCACCTGCCTGAAGCCGGGCGTGCTGGTGAAGGTGCCGAGCGATCCGAAGATCGCGAACGACTCGGTCCACCCCTACCTGCTCAAGCCCGCGTACGACGCGCTGAAGAAGGCCGCGGCATCGCGCACCGACGTGCTGAACGTCAGCTCGATGTTCCGAACGGTGGTGCAGCAGTACTTCTTGTACCGCCGTTCGTCGTGCTACCCGGCCGTCGCTTCGCCGGGCACGAGCAACCACGAGACGGGCATCGCGATCGACGTGTCCGATCCCGACAACGCGAACTGGCGCTCCGTGCTCGAGGCGAACGGCTTCAAGTGGCTCGGCTCCTTCGATCGCTACCACTTCGACTACCTCGGGGCCGGGTCGGTGAACCTCCGCGGCCAGGACGTGCTCGCGTTCCAACGACTCTGGAACCGCAACAATCCCGGCGACAAGATCGCCGAAGACGGCGGCTGGGGACCGCAGACCGAAGCGCGACTGAAGAAGTCGCCTGCGGGAGGGTTTCCGCTCGGCGCCGACTGCGGCCCTGCGCCGCCGACGACCAAGCCGTGGCCGAACCTGCAGGTCGACGCCGAAGCGGAGGGCGAGGATCGGTTCGCGGACGGCCCCTCGACCGCCATCGTCGACGTGATGGAGGGTGACGAATACGTCGTGAACCTGGTGGTGAAGAACGCCGGCAACGACGTCGCCAAGGACGTGTCGCTCGGCGTGTGGCTCGAGGCCCCCTTCGTTCTCGCGGTGCACTACGACATCGAATCGGACTGGGGACACAAGGGAACCTTCACGATCAACGACGCCAACACCCGCGTCGACAACCCACCGCACGACGCGCCGGGACAGAGCTTCACGGTCAAGATCAACAACGTCTCGCCGGACGAGACCAAGCGCGTGCGCCTCAAGACCAAGGCGCTGAGGTACTCGATCGGTGCGGCCGACGCCCCCGACGTCCGCGTGTGGGTGAAGGACGTGCCCGGCGTCTACGCCAAGGAAGACTTCGGTGCGAAGGCGACGAACGTCGACGGTCGCCAGACCAACAACGGCGGCGATCTCAAGGCGTGGGCTCCGGTGGACATCTACTCGCGCGTCCGCTGGAGCTTCGACGGCGGAATGCTCGAGGGCTGGACCGAGGACGGTGCGGCGGGGATCTCTGCCGAAGACAAGACCAGGGGCCTCGTGTTGACCGCGAAGGGCGACGCGCCGCGGGCCGTCGGCCCCGAGACGTCGTTCGCGGCAACCGACTGGCCGAGCCTGAAACTGAAGGCTGCGAGCGATCTCGGCGGCACGGTCACGATCTGGTTCACCACCAAGGACGCACCGGAGTTCGATGCGTCCCGGAGCGTGGACGTGGTGCTGCCTGCGGGAGCTGCGCAGGACGTCCAGGTCCAGATGGCTCGGAACCCCGCCTGGTCGGGAACCATCACCCGCTTGCGGATCGACGTGGCGAAGAGCGGGAGCGGTACAGTGGTCTTCGACGACATCCGCATGGTCAACGGCACGGAGCCCGGCCCGGTGACCCCCGCGGACGAAACCTCGGAAGACCCGGCCGGTTGTGGCTGCCGGGCGCAGCGCACGTCCTCCGCCGAGTGGTGGGCCGGGCTCGCTGCCCTGGGCTTCGTCGCACTGCGTCGACGTCGTGCACACGTGAATTCGGGATCGCGGCGGCCTCCGCGCTGATGGACCGCACCCGGCGATCAGGCTACCTAGGATTCGCCGACATGCTTCGAAACAAGCTGGTGCTGGGTGCCTTCGCGTCGTCGTTCGTTCTCGCGCTCGCGGCCACGCACGGCTGCGGCAAAGACCCCGACACACCGACGCCCACGCGCAAGCAGTACCCGGCCGACGAGATCGACAAGGTCACGACGACCGAGCGGCTCGTGATCCCGTCGTTGCAGGAGCCGGTGCGCGTCATCCGCGACAAGCGCGGCATGGTCCACATCTATGCGCGCAACCTGCACGACGCGTCGGTCGCTCAGGGGTTCCTCATGGCGCGCGACCGCGCCCCGCAGATGGAGCTGATCCGCCGGGTCGCCGAAGGACGGCTGGCCGACGTGTTCGGCAACCTCGATCCCTCGCTCGCCAACCGCGACGTCGGCATGCGGATGATGGGTCTGCGACGCGTCGCGGATCAGTACTACGCCACGATGAAAGAGGGCTCGGACGCCAAGACGGCCGTCGACGGCTTCGCGGCCGGCGTGACCGCGTTCTATCGATTGATCCGCGAGGAAGACCCGAAGAAGCGCGCACAGGTCCCCAACGGCTGGCTCGCGATCAAGCGCGAGAAGTACACCGACTGGGAGCCGCAATCGACGCTGGCGATCGCACGCCTGCAGACCTGGTCGCTCTCGTACTGGGGAGACGACGAGATCGACGCGAGCGAGATGCTCCAGAAGGCGCACGACACGTTCAAGGCGGACGCCGCGGATCCTGCGCTCGCCAAGCGCGCCGGGTTCGTCCTCGATGGACTGCGGTTCGATCCGTTGGCCAAGCGGCCCGTGCTCGACACGCCCGCGCCCACGTCGCCGTCGTTCAAGGACCTGAAGCCCTGGCCCACCGCCAAGGCGCCGCGCCTCTCGAGCGCGCTGCTCGACTCGGTCCGCGGCACCCTCCGCGGGTTCCGCGAGACGCGCGATTTCATCGGCAGGGGCGGGCAAATCGGCTCGAACAACTGGGTCGTCTCGCCGGGCAAGAGCGCGACCGGCCATGTGCTCGTGGCGAGCGATCCTCACCTCGGGCTCCCCGCGCCGTCGATCTTCTACATGAACGCGCTGCACGTGCTCTCGGACGACGCGCAGAAGCAGCTCGATGTCGCTGGCATGGCGTTCTCGGGCATTCCGGGCGTGGTCCTCGGGTTCAACAAGAACATCGCCTGGGGCGCGACCGTCGCGTACTTCGACGTGCAGGACGTGTATCGGGACGTCATCAAGGACGGCAAGGTCACGATGAAGGCCGAGGATGGCTCGACCAAGCAGGTCGCCATCGTCCCCATCAAAGAGAAGATCAATTACGGCAACGGCCCCGACGTCGAGATCACCCTCGAATCGATCCCCGGCCACGGCATCGTCATGCCGACGATCGAGAACGACAAATGGGTGCCCCGCAAGACCGACGAGGTGCTCGCGGTGCGGTGGACCGGCATGGAGCCGAGCGCGGAGCTCGAGGCGTTCGTCGGTCTGAACAAGGCGAAGAACGTCGACGAGGCAGTGACCGCGCTGCAGCCGTTCCAGGTCGGCGCGCAGAACTTCGTCATCGGCGACACCGCCGGACACATCGCGTACACCACGCACAGCCGCGTGCCGATTCGTCCGAAGGGCGCGCTGGCCTGGGACGCGACGAAAGGCACCGGCACCCTGCCCTGCATGGTGCTTCCGGGCGACCAGGGTCTCGAGTGGACCGGCCAGCTCTCGGACGCCCAGCTGCCCCACGCGAAGGATCCCGTGACGGGCTACGTCGCCACCGCGAACAGCGATCAGTACGGGTTCGCGTTCGACAACGATCCGAGCAACGACCCGTTCTACCTCGCGTGCTCGTGGGACTACGGCCTCCGCGAGCAGCGCGCCCGCAGCCTGCTCGACGCGAAGGAGAAGCTCGACCTCACCGACCTGGCGAAGATCCAGGGTGACGCGAAGAGCCCGATCGGCGGGCGCGTCCAGCCGTTCCTCGTCGCCGCCATCGAGCGCGCCGAGGCCTCGCGCCTCGGCACCAAGCCCGCCGCCGAGCTCGACGGCGTCGTGAAGGACAAGCGCTGGGACGTCGCGCGCATCCAGTTCGTGCTCTCGATCCTCAAGGCCTGGAAAGAGAAGTCCGACTTCGACACCCCGGCCGCCGTTCCGATCGGTTCGGACACCCCGCCGACCAACGACGAGCTCGCCGCGAGCCAGGCCACGCTGGTGGTCAACGCCGCGATGGTCGCGCTCCACAACCGCGCCCTCGACGACGAGTGGACCGCGATGGGCAAGCCACCGTGGCCCCGCGATCAGCGCACCAAGACGCTGCTCCGCATGCTCGAGAAGCCCGAGAAGCTCGCGACCGACGATGGCTCGGGCGAGTCCATCCTCTGGGACGACCTGTCGACCAAGGAGGTCGTCGAGACCCGCGATCAGGTGATCCTCCTTTCGCTGCTCGACGCGCTCGACTTCGTCGTGAAGACCTACGGCGAGAACCCCGACAAGTGGCGTTGGGGCATGGCGCACGCCATCCGGTTCACCTCGATGCTCACCGGCACCGAGGGCTCGATGTCGATCCCCGGCTCGGGTGACGGTTTCCCCGAGAAGGGCTTCCCGCGCCACGGCGACGAGGGCGTGCTCGACGCCTGCCAGTACGGGCTCGGCCGCAGCAACGGCGGCTTCAACTTCACCTACTCGAGCGGCCCCGCGCAGCGGTTCGTCGCGGAGATGAAGAAGGACGCCCTCGAGATCCGCAACGCACTGCCCGGCGGCAACGTGTGGAACCCGAGCGAGAAGTTCTACGACAACGAGGCGCAGCTCTGGCGCAAGAACGAGAACAAGAAGGTCGTCTTCACCCCGGGTGAGGTCGTGCCGGAAGCCGATAGCCGGATCGATCTCGAGCCGTTTTGATCGAACGAATCGAGTCTCTGGGGCCGTTCATCCTGACGCCGGGCTCAGACGGACGTTTCGACATCGAAACGCCCGGGAGCGGCGCGACGTCAGCCTCGAGCGGCCTGTGCCGCTGCTACTTCGCCGCGTCGTGTGCGTCGGGGCAGATGCCCTTCCTCTTTCCCCAATCGTCGCGGTCGACAACCTCAGCGCAGAACGGCCCCGCCTTGATTGGCGCGTTCGTAGGCGGCGACGGAACGGTCGATACCGAAGCGCGGCCGCTCGGCTCGACAGTTTCGTCTGCGGCGAGCGACGGATGTGGCCCGCCCGCGGGGCGCGGCGTCGTCGCGCACGCCGTCGCGACAGCGCCGATCACGACAACCCACCGAAGGCCCACGAAGATCGAGCGTAGCGCGTCGGCGCGGACGAACAACGCGACGCTCCGCCTCGCGCCCCGCATGGCACGGCAGCGCCGGGTGAACGTCGTCGAGCACAAGTGCGGGACGACGACTTCTTCACCGAGGAGCGAGCCCCGCTGCCCTGGGGCGCGGAGTGTCTTGTCCAGCGCCGAAGCATGCCAGCTTCGACGCCAACCCGACCTTTGCAGCCGGTGGATCCGCAAGATGTCGGCGGTAACAAGCAATTGTGCGCCGACAAGATGCTTTCCCGGCAACTGCCCGAGAGACACGTTGCAAGGGAGGCTCGGTCCCTGCTGTTCTTGCCGCATGAACAGGGAGGTTCGCGATCCGTTTCGTGATCGGGTGGGTGCCGGCGGAGAGCGCGGGCACCGTGCCCGCACCTCCGTTATCGCGACCCCCTTGATTGTTGCGGTTCTGGCTCTTGCGCTGGTTGCGGTTGCCGTCACATAGCGCATTCTACGGTGGCCGAAGCCGACACGGGCGAGCGCAGGGCACGCCTTCAACGCAGGCGCGAGCGGTACCTCGAAGCCTACGCCGACGAGCACATGACCCGCGACGAGCTACGCGATGCCATGGCCAAGCTGGACGCTGAGTTGGTGCGACTCGATGGTGCCGACGCCGCGACCCGTCGTCCCGACCCCTTGGCGGACCCGGGGAGGCGCCGCGCGATGCTGCGCGAAGTGGGAGCGATCCGCCGCGCGTGGGCGAGCGCGCGCCCGGAAGCGAAGCGGCGCATCGTGGGGCACCTTGCGACCGCTGCACGCATGGCCGCCGGGCAGGCGGTATCGTTTGTCTGGCGAACGACGGAAGAGCTGGCGGATCGGACGTGAATCCCGACAACCGTCACGTCGATTCACCTAGAAAAACCGGCACTTCCGCGCCCAGGACTATCCTTTGAATTACGTTTCGAATAAAGTTATTCGGAACCGAATGAGAAGGCCGGTATGCACTTGAAACAACTAGAAAAACTCCGCCTTCAAGTTGCGCGAAAACTGCGCAAACTGCGCGAAGCTCGGCATCTGACTCAGGCTCAGCTTGCACGGCAGCTCGGAATGTCGCAACCACGGCTCAGCCAGATCGAGTCTGGTTCGGCCTCGCTAACAGCAGAGCAGTTCATCCTGGTACTCCGAACGTTCAAAACCAGCGTCAGCGACTTCGTTGCACCGGCAGATTCGAGCAGTGAACTCCAAGTCACGCTCGCACGTCTCGGCGCTGCGCAGCTACAGGAGGACACCACGAGCCTCCCGAGCGAGCGGCTGGAGCGAGCAACGGACGCCATCCGTGAAACGCTGATCGACGCCAACGAGCCGCGCCTCATCACGGCGCTCGCTCCGGTCATCGTTCAGAACCTCGAACACATCCACTGGCAGCGACTCGCGTTCGATTTGTTCTCCGCCGGAGCAGGGCGGCGCTTTCACTGGCTCATCGACAACGTTCTGGATGCCGCACGCGCTCAGGCGAGCGACCCATCCATTCCGCTTAGCGACCGCCGACGATACCGTCGCGCGGAGAGAATCCTTGAAGATGTCCAGCAGTTCGCCCCACGTCACGAGAACCCGCAGCAGACTGGGGTGCCAGACGTGCTGGAGCGGGACATCCGGACGAAACGCAGTCGCGATGAGGTCTTTGCACGATCGTCGGAGATCTCGCGGCGGTACAACATCATCTCGTCGCTACAGCCGGCTGACTTCGTCGAAGCGCTGAGGGGGGCTCGTGTCGTCAGTTGAGTCCTTCTTCGAAGCGATCGATCTCGCGTGGACGCGAGCCGCGCATCCACCAACGACCCTTTCAATCATCGGGTCGACCGCGTTGATGCTCCAGACGAAGTACAGCCGCACCACCAAGGACAGCGACGTCATCGAGACGAGCGATCTCACCGAGACGGCGCAGCACGCGCTGCTGGAGATCGCGGGACCGGAGACGCCGCTGTTCAAGCGTCATCGTCTGTACATCGACATCGTCAAACCCGGGCTACCGTTCCTACCGCAGGAACCGCGTTGGCACCCCTTCATCAAGCAGGGTGCACCGTTCAAGCGACTAACCACAGCGTGCTCGACGTCGTTGATGTCGTCGTGAGCAAGCTCTGCCGGTTCAATGCGAACGATCGACGCGACATCACGGCGATGGTGGAACTGGAGCACGTTCCGCATGAACGGTTCCTCGAACGCTTCCAGAATGCGCTCAACCTGCGCTTCTCGGACGAAGAGTCGCCGTCGTACGCCTTGAACTTCAACGCAATCGAACGAGACGCGTTCCTCTGCGAGGAGACCAAGTTCGAGTTTCCCGACTGGATGTAGCGCCCTGCGACGCCTCAGGTGCGCGAACCCCGCCGCGCCGATACCCGTGCGGTCAACGCACGCGGCGTGAATGAGTCGGCGTGAAGAACAAGTGCGCTCCGCCGTTCACCGCGGCGGGCGGCGCGACCGGGACCTCGCAAACGGTCCGCGAGAGCCCGGCCCTGGCCGGGCTTCAAAGGAATGCCGTGGCCTTCAGGCCGCGGACCCCAGGGATCCATCCGCCTCACTGCCCTCAGGACTCGACCAGCCCATCCCAGAACCTCGCGAGGTCCCCCGGCAGCTGAGAGGTGATCGTCACCCGCTCCGCGTGGTTCCGCGGATCCGGCAGCACCAGCTCGTGCGCATGCAGCGCATGCCGCGGCAGCTCCAGGACCGTCAAATCCTCCTCGGTCAGCGTCCCATCCGCCCCCCGCGCGAACAGCTCCTCGTCGGGCCCGTACAGCTTGTCGCCGACGATCGGCGTCCCGATCGCCGCGAGGTGCGCGCGGATCTGGTGCTGCCGCCCTGTCTCGAGCTCGCATCGGACCAACGCATAACGTCGTGATGGATCGCTCGGGTGAGCGCGCACCCCGAGCACCGCGAAGCGCGTGGCCGCCGAGAGCGCGTCGACCTCGCCGTCGCCGACGCGCATCTTGACGCGGTAGCGGTGACGCTCGTCGAGCTTGAGCGCGAAATCGAGGCGAAAGCGCTCCTCGGCGGGCACACCCCAGGTGATCGCGAGGTAGGTCTTGTCGACCTTGTACCGACCGTCGTCGCGCTCCTCGAGGATCCGCTTGATGAACCGTTCGGTGTCGCGATCTTTCGCGAGGAGCAGGACCCCCGAGGTCTCACGGTCGATGCGGTGGCAGAGCGCGAGCATTTCGCCCGGGCGCGTGCGCGCGAGCACCGCGGTGACCGTCTTGTGGTGGTAGCGCGCGGTCGGGTGCACCGGCAGGCCCGAGGGCTTGTCGATGGCGAGCAGCCGCTCGTCCTCGTGCACCACCGGGCAGTCGAGCGGCACGTCGGGCTCCTCGAACGGCGGGCGCCAGAGCAGGATGACGTCGCCCTCGCGCACGCGGTCGTTCGATCGGAGCTTGCGTCCCTTGGGGGTGTACGCGCCGGTGGTGACCACGACCTGGGCGCGGGTGCGGCTCATGCGCTGGAACGTCTGGACCACCACCCGATCGAGCCGCCAGCGGGCCCACTCCCGGGGGACGCGCACCACCGTCAGCGTCGCGGCGGGATCGACCGCGGGCGGGCGGACGAAGCTCTCGTCGCCGGCGATCGCCCTCGCTGTCTCCTTGTCCCGCATCTCCGCCGCTCGCCGACTAGATACTCTGCGCGCGCGTTCGGTGCTAACGAACGGCGCGTGAACATCCGCTCGGCCGCGTCTTCCCTCCCGCCCCCGTTCCCCAACGCGCTGCGAATCGCGGTGATCCAGGGAGGTCCGTCGTCCGAGGCCGAGGTCAGCCGTGTGTCCGCCGCCGGGGTCGCCGCCGCCCTCGCCCGCAGGGGCCACGACGTCACCCGCCTCGAGCTCGACGACAAGCTGCCGGCCAACCTGATGACGGCGCCCTACCAGGTGGTGTTTCCCGTCGTCCACGGGGCCATCGGCGAGGACGGTTGCCTGCAGGGCCTGCTCGAGCTGCTCCGCCTGCCGTACGTCGGCGCCGGCGTCCTCGCCTCCGCGCTCGCGAACGACAAGGTGCAAGCGAAGGTGGCGTTCCGCGCCGCGGGCCTGCCCGTCGCCGAGGAGCTCGTGCTCGTCGACGACACCAAACGCGAGACGCTCGCTGCACGCGCGCTCGAGGCGCTCGGCACGTCGGTGGTGATCAAGCCGGCGACCCAGGGCTCGGGCCTCGGCGTGACGCTGCTGCCCGACCTGTCGGGGCCGGCCGATGCGCGGTTGCTCGCGGCGCTCGACACCGCCTTCGGCCTCGACGACGCCGTGCTGGTCGAGCGGTTTCACCGCGGTCGCGAGGTGACCTGCGGCGTGCTGCACCTCCACGGCAAGACGCCCTTCGCGCTTCCCCCGACCGAGATCCGCGCCAAGGCCGCCGACTGGTACGACTTCCAATCGCGCTACGGCAAGGGCGGTTCGGAGCACCTGTGTCCCGCCCCGCTCGATCCGGTCACCACGGCGCGCATCCAGGAGATCGCCGTCGCTGCACATCGGGCGCTCGGCGTCCGTGATCTTTGTCGTTGCGACTTCGTCGTCGGACCGGGCGGAGCCGACGCAGAGGTGGTCCTGCTCGAGGTCAACACGATCCCGGGCATGACTCCGACCAGCCTCTACCCCGAGGCCGCCGGGGTCGCGGGCACGCCGTTCGACGAGCTCTGTGACGCGCTCGCCCACAGCGCCAAACGCCGCGGTACGCGACGCGTCAACGCCGCCGTTCCCTTCCCCACGTGACGCGATCCGGGCTCGACCACCACGAGCGCGAGATGGTTCGCGAGAGCGGTGCGACAAGGGTACGCTCCGCCTGATGGCAGCGGCCGACCACACTCCGAGCACGGCGCCCAAAGGCGACGCGCCGGGATCGATCCCGCCGCCGGTCTCCGAGCGCGCCGTGCGACTGAAGACCCTTCCCGGTCTAGGTGGCGCCGTGCCCGCGCCCACGCCCCGATTCTCGGCGACCGGATCGCAGCAAAAGAGCTATCGGCCCGATGCGCTCAAGAGCCGTCGGTTCCTCAAGGCCTACTACGTCACGTTCGTCGTCATCGCGAGCTACCTCTGGCTCAAGTTCAAAGCGAAGTTGTTCGGCAGCACCTACAGCGATCGGGAGATCGCCGAGGTCCACCGGCGCAACGCCAAACGCATCGAGCGCGCGCTCCTCGAGCTCCAGGGTCTCTTCATCAAGGTCGGCCAGGCGCTGTCGATCCTCGCGGGGTTCTTGCCGGCGGAGTTCCGCGAGGAGCTCGAGGGCATGCAGGACAACGTCCCGCCCCGCCCGTTCAGCGAGATCGAGGCGCGGATCGTAAAGGAGCTCGGCAAGCTTCCCGACGAGGCCTACGCCCGGTTCAACCGCACGCCGCTCGCCTCGGCGTCGCTCGGTCAGGTGCACGAAGCCATCCTCCACGACGGTCGGCGCGTCGCGGTGAAGGTGCAGCACCACGGCATCGAGGAGGTGGTGCGGCTCGACCTCCTCACCATCCGACAGATCATGCGGATCGTGCAGTGGTTCGTGCCCGTGCAAGGGCTCGACAACTACTACCGCGAGATCCGTCAGCTGCTCCTCGAGGAGCTCGACTTCGCGCGCGAGGCGCAGAACATCCTCCGCATCCGCGCGAACTTCCAGCCCGGGGCCCATGCGGACGCCGAGATGGCGACGAACGCCGACACGCCGGAGGTGATCGCCGAGCTCTCGACCTCGCGCGTGCTCACCTTGAGCTTCGTCGACGGTGTGAAGGTCGGCGCGGTCGACGAGCTCGATCGACTCGGCATCAATCGACCCGAGCTCGCCAAGCAGATCGTCCACGCGTTCTGCCAGATGATCTTCGTCGACGGCGTCTATCACGCCGATCCGCACCCCGGAAACCTGCTCGTCCAGCGCATGCCGGACGGCACCGCGCGGCTCGTGCTCATCGACTTCGGCGCGGTCGCCGAGCTCTCGCAGCCGATGCGCGAGGGCATCCCCGAGTTCCTCGAGGGCGTGCTCCGGCGCGACACCGACCGCCTGATCAAGGCGATGCGGAAGATGGGCTTCCTCGGGATCGGCAGCGATCAGGCCGTCGTCGAGAAGGTCATCGATCACTTCCACCGCAAGTTCCAGGACGAGGTGAAGATCGAGTCGTTGAACCTCAAGGACATCAAGATCGACCCGCAGCGCGGGTTCGAGAACCTGATGGACCTCCGCGCGATGAACGTCGGGCTCAAGGAGCTGAGCTCGTCGATCCACGTCCCGCGCGACTGGGTGCTCCTCGAGCGCACGCTGCTCCTGCTCACCGGCACGTGCACGCTGCTCGACCCGGACATGAACCCGATGCAGATCGTCCGGCCGTATCTGCAGAAATTCGTGCTCGGCAACCGCGACTGGACGCAGATCGCCATCGAGGCCGTACGCGACACCGCGCTCAAGGCGGTCGGGCTTCCCGAAGCGATCGACAACTACATCAAGCGCGCCGTGCGGGGCGACCTCGAGCTGAAGGTCCGCGGGGTGCGCGAGGGGCTCGACGGCATCTATGCGCTCGGGCGCCAGGCGATGTACCTGGCCACCGCGCTCTCGTTCGGCGCAGCGGCGCTCTGGCTGCACGTGCAGCACGGCCGTGATCAGCTCGCCCGCACGCTGCTCTGGCCCGCCGGCGTTTTCGGCCTGCTGTTCGTGCTCATGTCGCTCAGGGATCGGCCGCGTCGTCGGTGATCCCGATCACGCGCGGGCGCCGATGGGCGACCGTGTGGGAGGACACCACCAGCGGCAACCAGGCTGGACGCGTGCTTTACTCGCGCGATGTCCGCGCGCGCGCTTTTCTTCCTGGTTCTCGCAGCTCCCCTCGCCGCGTGCTCGGCCGCCGATGGCGGCGGCGATCCGACGACGATCGCCGGTGACGACACCGGCTCGCTCGACGACACGGGCGGCACCGACGACGGCGGCGCGACCGACACGGGCTCCACCACCGACACGGGACCCAAGGACACGGCGCCCCTGCCCGATCCGCCCCCCGTGCCTGGTGCCGTGTACGGCGCGAAGTGCACGACGATGACGGCCGACGATTTCAAGGCGTGGGAGGACATCGCCATCCTCCGCGGCAAGGCCAAGATGGGCGCGCTCGACTGCATCGACACCATCCAGAAGGCATCGAACGCACACGCGAGCTACATGCAGCTGAACGGCGGCCTCACCCACAAGGAGGTGGACGGCAAGCCTGGCTTCACCGGCGTCAACTTCTGGGATCGGATGAAGGCCGCTGGCTTCACCGGTCCCGGCGGCGCGATGTTCGAGGTCATCCACTCGATCGGCGACGGCCACGGCTCGATCCTCGGCGAGTCCGGCTGGGTCAACACGCTCTACCACCGCATCCCGTTCGTCTCGTTCGGCGCAAAGGGCTACGGCTTCGGGAACAACTCGGGCAAGTGGGCCACCGTCGACTTCTCCTCGGGCGGCGCCACGCCCGCGGCCACGACCGTCGCGATGTGGCCGGTCGATGGCGACAAGGACGTCTGGACCACGTTCCGGTGCGCGTCGGAGATCCCCAACCCGCTGCCGGGCCAGACCAACGCGGGCTACCCCGTGTCGATCACCGGCGCCAAGGCGCTCGCGATCACCGAGCACGTGATCACGCAGGGCGGGACGACGGTCGACCACGTCACCCTCACCAAGACGACCGACTCGTCGGGTCTCATCCCCGATACGCAGGCCTACTTCATTCCGAAGGCCCCGCTGCTCAAGAGCACCCGTTACGACGTCAAGGTGAGCGGCACCGTCGGCGGCGCCGCGTTCTCGCAGACGTGGTCGTTCACCACCGGCGCGAAGTGATCGGTCGGGGTCTAGAGTCTAGGGTCTAGGGGTCTAGAGTCCGAGAGCAATCGAGGTCGAAGGTCGAAGGTTCGAGGTCGAAAGTCGAAGGCAACGAGATGCGTCTCGTTCGACCTTCGACCTTCGACCAAGGGGTCAAGGCTGCGGCTCGCCTTCGGCTCTAGACTCTAGACTCTAGACCCTAGACGGCGCCGAAGGCGCCTCTTCACTTGCACTGACCGTCGACGCAGCTCTTGTCGCCGCAGTCCGCCTTGCTCGTGCACTTGGCGGTGATCTCCTCGGGAGCGCGGCAGATCTTCTCGGTGGGCGAGCACGCGCCGATTCGGCTGTCGATCGCCTTGCAGGCGTCGTCACCCGTGCAGGTGTACTTGCAGAAGCCGTCGACGCACTTCTGCGAGCCGGTCGCGCATTGAGTGTCGCCCGAGCACTTCGGGTCGGTGCGCACATCGGGGATGCACGCGCCGCCCACGCAGCGCTGCGTGGGGTCGGGCTTGCCGTCGGCGCCGAGGCACTGGTCGTCGCTCGCGCAGCCCGCCGAACACCGTCCGTCGACGCACTTCTGACCGCTCGGGCAGGCTGCGCCCCCCGCGGCCACACCGCAGGTCGGCTTGCCCTCGACGCAGTAGCCCTTGTCGCTGCAATCGAAGCCGGTCGGGCACGGCGAAGCGGTGCTGCACGCCGTCGCGCACTTGGCGTCGACGCAGATGCGCCCGGTACCGCAGTCGCTCGAGTACTTGCAGGTGCAGGAGGTGCCCTCGCAGGGCGGCGCGGCGACGCACTTGCCGTCGACGCACAGCGCACCGGCGCCGAGCTTGGTGCAGTCCTTGGCGCTGCCGCACGTCAGCGGGGAGGTTCCGCTGATGGTCGGCGGCGTGCACAGGTCCTTCTTGCAAACGAGGCCCTTGGCGCACTCGCCGTCGGTCTTGCACGGGTTGAGGCAACCGAGCTCGGTGCACACCGCCCCGCCGAGACACGCGGTGTCACCCGCGTAGCCGCAGGGCGTGATGCTCGGCGTCGGCACCGGCTTGCACCCGTACCCGTCGCAGTCGAAGCAACCGGTGGAGTCGCAGCGGTACTCGGTGTCGCTCGGGCCACACCCTGGCGCGGTGAACGCCAGGCCGCCGAGAGCGAACATCACCGCGCCCATGCCGTACCGCAGGACGGAACGGTTCGAGGAGCGCGAGGAAGAAAGCGACTGCCGGCTGGACATGCGGGAACCTCCGAAGGGTTGGGCTCGATGGCGAGTATTCACGTACCGTGCCGGCTCGGCAAATCGCCGTCCCCCGTCAAGACTCGCAGGTTTCTCCGCGGTTCTTCCGTTCGCCTCGGCCTTTCGTGTCGGAGTGGGCGTGAACGGCGCATCACGGTGTCGTGAAGCAGGAGCGCGGCATTCCGACGCACCGCGACGGGGCTGGCCGCTTTGCGGTCGCGCAATGAAACCTTCGACACGAGCGCAGAGCTACACGTCCGCGTTCCACCGGGGCGAGTGTTAGGCTAACCGGGTCGAGCGAACCGATGTCGAATCGTAGCGACCACCCCCAGACGGACCGCGCGGGCAACCCTGCGCCGTTCGAATCGGACCGTCCTACGAAGACCAAGACGGTCGTCACGGTCATCCAGCCGCCCACGCCTGCGCCCGTTTCGAGCTCTGCGGCGGCGTGCCTGGTCATCATCTACGGCGCCGACCTCGGCCGTCGCGTCGTGCTCGACGGAAGCCCACTCGAGATCGGGCGTTCGGTGAAGTGCGACCTGTCGATCGATCAGGAGTCGGTCTCGCGCAAGCACGCGCGGCTCGCGTGGGACGGCGCGCGCTACAAGATCTCCGATCTCGGCTCGACGAACGGCTCGTACGTCAACGACGAGCTCTGCACCGAGCGCTACTTGAACGATGGCGACCAGCTCAAGATCGGTCGAACCATCCTCAAGTTCATGACCGGCGACAACATCGAGACCGCCTACCACGAAGAGATCTACCGGCTGATGACCTTCGATGGTCTCACCCAGGTGCACAACAAGCGACACTTCCACGAGACCCTGGACCGCGAGGTCTCCCGCAGCTCGCGCTACGAGCGGCCGATGTCGCTCGTCGTGTTCGACATCGATCACTTCAAGAAGGTGAACGACACGCACGGACATCTCGCCGGCGATGCGCTCCTCCGCCAGCTGGCCTCGCTCGTGCGCGGTCGCATCCGTCGCGAGGACCTCTTCGCGCGCGTGGGTGGCGAGGAGTTCGCGGTGCTGCTGCCCGAAATCGACGCGCAGGGCGCGGCGCAGTTCGCCGAGAAGATCCGCAAGCTGGTCGAGCTGCAGATCTTCCACTTCGAGGACGTGAACATCTCCGTCACGCTCTCGCTGGGAATTGCCGAGCTCCGGCCGCCCTATGCGACGGGCGAGCAGCTCTACAAGGCCGCCGACGCGGCGCTGTACGTCGCCAAGCAGAGCGGCCGCAACCGCGTCGAGATCGACCAGACGTGAGTCATCCGTCGAGCAGGACGCCGGTCTTCAGGGCCTTGGACACGAGACCACGCAGCTCGCTGTAGGTGTCGTCGAGCGCGGGCGCGAGCGCCTCTGCGCCGAACAGGTGGCGCAGTGCGGCCTTGAGAGACGGGGTCGCGGTGGCGGCGACGGCCGCGCGTGCGAGCGCATCGCGCACCTCGGGCGCGAGCGCGGTGCTCGCGGCCATGGCGTCGTTCGGAATCGGCCCGAAGGTGGCGAGCACTTTGATCGGCCGCGGGTTGCTGCCGTCGGGATCGGTCCAGCCGCCGCGGATGATGCGACCGTCCTTCTGGATGGTGGCGAACGTCGCGCCGACGTCCGCGCTGCCCTCGACCACCGCGCGCACGACCTCGGCGTGGCTCTGCGCGAAGGTCTCCTGCGAGAACGCGCTGGCCGGATCGAGCCCGTGGGCCGCGAGCAGGAGACGAGGAAAGACGTACCCGGCTGCCGAGCTGCGATCGACCCAGACGGCGCGCTTGCCCTGCACCTCGGCGACCGTGGAGATCGGCGAGCTCGCGCTGACGAAGAGGCACGCGTGATAGGACGCCGCGCCGCCGCGGACGCATTGGGCGATGGGGATGACCCGGCCCGAGAGCTCGAGGCGGGCGAGGATTACCGGGGGGAACCAACCGAAGCTCGCCCGGCCATCGAGGATCGCTCGCTCGAGCGCGGAGTAGGACGCGACGCGCATCGGCGCGATGTCGAGCCCCACGGCGTCCCCGAGCACGCGACAGAGGTCGACGAGGGCCTGCCTCGTCCGGTCCCCCTCGACCGACGGCGCGAAGCCGAAGACGAGCCGTGTCGTATCGGGAATGGGCGGGTTCGATCCGGGGCGGTCTTCGGACGACAACTGGCCTGCGAGTATCCACGGCGCCACCGAAAGTCGGAAGTCGAAACTTCACCTCCGCTTCGGCGGATTTCGGGAATCGAACTTCGCTAGAATCGCCGCCATGGCATCGCGCGCTCCGAACCGCCTCCAGATTCCCGTCGTTGCTCTCGTCGTGCTCGCTCCCATTGCGCTCGCCGTCGCATTCGCTGGCGGATGCGGAGGTGGAGGCGGGAGCAACGGCGCAACGGCTCCGTCGAGCAGCGTCAGCACGAGCCCGTCGCCAACGCCCTCTCCGGTCGTCGTGCCCGATGCCGGGCCTGCCGACGTTGCGGTGGCCCATCCCGATGCCATGGGCGACGGCAACCTCTGGCAACCGGTCCTCGTCGACGCGGGCGTCGCCACCGTCAGCGACGCGCCCGCCCCGCCCTGCTGGAAGGGCTTCACGCCGACCGGCAACGCCGAGGCCGACGTCGCCGATCTCGGCTCGCGCTGTGCGCAGGGCATGTCGCCGCTCGTGCCTCCGGTCAAACACACGTTCAAGGCCGGCGAGTCCAAATCGATCCCGGTGCCGATCGTGCCGGGCTGCTACCGCGTGATCGCGGTCGGCGGCAAGGGCGTCAAAGACGTCGACCTCGCGCTCAAGGACGCGTCCGGCAAGGTCGTCGCGGCCGACATGACCCCCGACGACGTGTTCCCGATGATCCACCCGAACAAGGAGTTCTGCGCCGAAGCGGTGCAGTTCCTCAACCTGGTCATCTCCGTGAAGAAGGGCTCCGGCGACGTCGCTGGCGGCGTGTGGAAGCGTTGATCACATACCCCGGTCCCGCCCGCGCGCGAGCCTCGGCGCGCACGAGGCATCTGATCGCTCCAGTGCTTCGCCGTACCCTCCCCCTCGTCGCGTTCGCGCTCGCTTCCGGCCCCGCGTTCGCGCAGGGCCAGTCCATCGAGGAGCGTCCGCCGCGCATCATGCCGCCGGGTCGTTCGCTCGCCGGAACGGACGACAGCGACGCGCTCGCCCTCAATCCCTCGCAGATCGCGTTCATGCCGTCGTGGGAGATGCGCTACACGCACGTCGATCTCCCCGAGAAGTCTCCGGTCGTCTCGCCCGCCCAGGGTGACGCCTTCGGCCTCGCGTTTCCGCTGTTCTTCGGGTTCGCGACGGGCTTCCGCTTCGAGTCGATCCGGCCGCCCGGGCAGGCGCCGCTCGGTGCGGTGCAGACGTGGGGCTGGAGCCTCGCGTTCAAGCTCGGCGACGTCGTCAGCTACGCGTTCGACGTGCGCAGGTGGCGCCCCGACGACGACTTGCGCAGCGGCGCGACCACGTTCGGCCTCTCGACCGCGGTGCGCCTGTCGCGACACCTCGGCGTGGCGATCGTCGCGCGCGACCTCACCGGAGCGACCGGCGACGTGCTCTATCCCGGCGTGGGCGTGCGGCGCTCGTTCGACTTCGGCCTGGCGATCCGCCCGTGGGCGACGCGCGCCTTCGAGGTCGGGCTCGAGACCAGCCTCTGGCCCAACGCGCCCAAAGGCGACGTGTGGGCCCCGCGGGCGACCCTCGCTGCCGACGTACCGTTCGTCGGCCGCGCCTCGCTCGCGATGCAGGTCGCCGATCCGATCGGCAACAATTCCTTCGGCAAGTCGTGGTCGGTCACCGCCGGCCTCGAGGTCGGTCTGGTCAAGGCACGCGCCGGCGGCGGCGTGATCTTCGGCAAGGGCCTCCAGACCGGCGGCAAGCCGGGGTGGTACGCGACAGCTTCGCTCGCCGGGTTCACCCAGCCGGGCGTCCCCGAGACCTCGCGCGGCGTCACCATTCGCATGGAGGACACACCGGGCGCACGCGGACACGTTCGCCTGCTCCGTCGGCTCGCGCGGCTCGGTCGCGACGAGACGGTGAAGGGCATCGCGTTCATCCTCAAGGCCGAGCCCGCGTCGTCCACCGCCCACGCCGAGGAGCTCGCCGACGCGATCGGCAAGCTGCGCGAGAAGGGCATCAAGGTCATCTGCCACCTCGAAGACGGCGGCGGCCGCGGCCTGCTCGCCTGCTCGGCCGCCGACCGCATCCTCGTGCACCCTGCGGGAGGCTTGCGCTTCGCAGGCCTGCGTACCCAGTCGATGTACTTCGGCGAGGCGCTCCACAAGATCGGCATCGAGCCCGATTTCCTGCGCATCAAGGAGCACAAGAGCGCGCCCGAGGCCTTCGTGCGCGAGGGCCCCACGCCCGTCAGCGAGCAAGACCAGAAGGACTTCCTCGCGGCGATCGAGGGCGTCTACCTCGATCGCATCTCCAAGGGCCGGCGACTCCCGCGCGACGTGGTCAAGGCGAACATCGCCAAGGGGCCGTTCGTCGCCGACGAGGCGGTCGCCGCAGGGTTCTTCGACGGCAAGGCATTCGACGACGAGATCAACCGCGAGCTCCGCAAGGAGATCGGCAAGGTCGTGCGCATCGAGGAGGACGAGCCGGAGCCCAAGGCCGCCCAGTCGTTCGGCCGCGCGCCGCGCATCGCCGTGGTCTACCTCGACGGCGACATCGTCGACGGTCGGAGCCAGAAGATCCCGCTCCTGGGCACCAAGCTCGCCGGCTCGTACACGCTCCGCGACACCCTCGAGCAGGTGAAGAACGACCCCTCCGTTCGCGGCGTGGTCTTCCGCATCGAGAGCCCCGGCGGCTCGTCGCTGGCATCCGACGTCATCTGGCGGGAGGCCGAGCTCCTCGCGAAGGTGAAGCCGGTCGTCGTCTCGATGGGCAGCGTCGCCGCGAGCGGCGGCTACTACTCGGCGGCGTTCGGCGCACCGATCTACGCCAACGCGTCGACAGTCACCGGCAGCATCGGCATCTTCTACGGCAAGGCCGACATCAGTCCGCTCCTGAACAAGCTCGGCATCCACGTGGTCACCCACAAGACCGCGCCTCACGCCGACTCCGAGTCGCTCTACCGCCCCTTCACCGAGGAGGAGCACATCGAGCTCGGGAAGAAGATCGCCCAGTTCTACGCGGTGTTCCTCGATCGCGTCGCGCGCGGCCGCGGATGGACGATCGAGAAGGTCGACGCCGTGGGCCGCGGCAAGGTTTGGACGGGCGCCAAGGCCAAGGAGGTCGGCCTCGTCGACGTGATCGGCGGGTTCGACGAGGCGCTCGCGGCGGTGCGGTTGAAGGCGGGCCTGCCGCCCGATTGCGCGGTCAGCGAGTTGCCGGCCGACAAGGGCGGATTGCTCGACCTCGTCCTCGACATGTTCGGCGTCGCCGACAACACCCCGCAGGTCGCCGCCCTCCCCAAGGCGCTCGCGCCCTACGCCGATGCCATCGCCCCATTCGCGGTCTACGCCCCCGATCAGCCGCTTGCGCTGTACGAGGGCATCGGCGCGCCCTGACCACTGGACAACGGCTCAGCAGAGCAATCTCCGGGCCGCCCAGGTTGACCACTCGCAAACGCCGCGCTAAACCGCGCGCCCCCGTAGAGGCCCTCGATCCGACCCGAGCGCTCGCTCTCGATTTCCACGATGGCCGTGGAACCGAGCCCGAGGCCGCGGCGGCGCTGGTGTCCCCTTCGGTCCGAAAGAACTACGAATGTCGCAGACCGAAACGTTCCACCAGGGCTCCGCAGGCGGAGCCGACTCCTTCGCCGCTCTCTTCGAGGCCCAGATGGCCGGCGGCGATCTCGGCCGCGAGGGCGAGATCGTTCAGGGCACCGTCGTCAAAGTCCAGCGCGACCAGGTCGTCGTGGACATCGGCGGCAAGTCAGAAGGCGTCATCTCGCTGAGCGAGTTCGCCGACGCGACCGGCCAGGTCGAAGTCAAGCCGGGCGACAAGGTCGACGTCTTCATCGAGGCCCGCGAGAACGACGACGGGCTCGTCACGCTTTCCAAGGAGAAGGCGGACAAGATGAAGGTGTGGGACGAGATCAGCAGCGCGTGTGAGCGCGACGAGCTGATCGAGGGCACCATCTCGCAGCGCGTGAAGGGCGGCCTCTCGGTCACCATCCGCGGCGGCGTGAAGGCCTTCCTCCCGGGGTCGCAGGTCGACCTCCGCCCGATCCGCAACTTGGACAAGCTGATCGGCCAGACCTACCAATTCAAGGTCATCAAGTTCAACAAGAAGCGCGGCAACATCGTCCTGTCGCGCCGCGTGCTCCTCGAGAAGGAGCGCGACGAGATGAAGGCCTCGACGCTTGCGAACCTCGAAGAGGGCAAGATCGTCAAGGGCGTCATCAAGAACATCACCGAGTACGGCGCCTTCGTCGATCTCGGTGGCATCGACGGCCTGCTCCACATCACGGACATGTCGTGGGGCCGCGTCAACCACCCGTCGGAGCTGTTCCAGGTGGGCGACGAGGTCACCGTCAAGGTCCTCAAGTACAACCCCGAGACCGAGCGCGTCAGCCTCGGCCTCAAGCAGACCCAGGACGATCCGTGGCACCACGCCGAAGAGGCGTACCCGCCCGGCAAGCGCGTCCGCGGCAAGGTCATGTCGATCGCGGACTACGGCGCCTTCATCGAGCTCGAGCCCGGTGTCGAGGGCCTCGTCCACGTCAGCGAGATGTCCTGGACCCGCAAGGTCAAGAAGCCCCAGCAGATCCTCGAGGTCGGCCAGGAGATCGAGTGCCAGGTGCTCGAGGTCGACGCGAAGGCCAAGCGCATCTCGCTCGGTCTCAAGCAGCTCGAGCCCGATCCCTGGACGCTCTTCACCGACAAGTACAAGCCGGGTGACAAGGTCTCGGGCAAGGTCCGCAGCCTCACCGATTACGGCGCGTTCGTCGGGATCGAAGAGGGCGTCGACGGCATGGTGCACAAGAGCGATCTCTCGTGGACCATCAAGGTCAACGTCCCCGGCGACCTCGTCCACAAGGGCGACGACGTCGAGGCGATCATTCTCTCGATCAACCACGACGAGAAGAAGGTCTCCCTCGGCATCAAGCAGCTGTTCGACGATCCGTGGGCGCGCCTGGTGTACGACTACCCGTCGGGCCAGGTCCTCGAAGCCAAGATCCTCTCGGCCTGCGAGTACGCGATCTTCGTCGAGCTCCGCCAGGGCGTCGAAGCGCAGATCAACATCAACTCGGCCGAAGAGGCCGCGGCGACCAAGCGTGGCGAGATGATCAAGGTCGCGGTCGACAGCGTCGACCCGGTCGATCGTCGCGTCATCGTGACCAAGGCCGACGCCACCGCCGAAGTCGGAACCAAGGTCGAAGCGACCGAGGCTCCCGCTGGCGAGGGCGGCACTCCGGCGGCCCCGAAGGCCAAGGCCGCCCCCAAGGCTGCCAAGGCCAAGGAGTCGATCGCTCCGGCCGCGTCCAAGTCGGGCAGCACGCTCGGCGAGCTGATCAAGCAGAAGCTCGGCGACATCGAAGTGAAGAAGTGATCGCCCGCGTCGCCCTGCGACGCTGACGGTCTCACCGAGGCCCCGCGCACCGAAAGGTTCGCGGGGCTTCGTCTTTGCCGCGTCATCAGTCGTCAGTCGTCAGTCATCAGTCATCAGTCATCGACGCAGAGATCAGGAGGCGAGACCGAGATGGGTCTGCCGACTCAGGGTGCTGCGTCGTTGCTGCCGTCGATGCCGGAACGGCGGCGCCAGCAGGAGCTACGTTTTGTGGTTGCCACCATCGGTAGGCGCTTATGTAGAGCAGTTCTCGATCGCGTTGATTCTGGTGACCCGTTCCCCCCGGCTTGAAAAGCCGGGGCCCTTTCGCGAACCTCACGAACGCACGCGTCTTCAGCTTGAAGCCCTTACGGGCTCCTTGCGTGGAACCAGCGGTGAATCGCGACTCCGCTGAGAACTGCGCAAAGGAGCCCGCGGGAGCGGGCTTCAATCGAAACGAGCGATAGGGCCCCGGCTTTCAAGCCGGGGGGAACGGGATCCCATCGAATCGATCCGGGTGAGAAGTGCTCGAGGCGGACCCAGGCGGGAATCGGCGAGATTTCGGCTCTCGACTGACGACTGACGACTGACGACTGACGACTCACTAGCCGCGAGACGGCGGTCAAGGTATCTCCGGCCACGTGTCGAGCGACGAACAGATGCCGCTCTGGGCGCCTTGGCGGATGGAGTACATCCTCGCGCCCAAGGACAAGGACGCGGGCGCGCGACCGGGAGCCTGCATCTTCTGCAACTTCCCGTCGGCGCCGAGTCACTACCGCGAGAACCTGGTGCTCGTGTCCAACGAGCATTACGCGGTGATGCTCAATCGGTACCCGTTCGCGGCGGGTCACCTCCTGGTGATGCCGCGCAAGCACCTCCCCCAGACCGGTGACCTCACCCTCGAGGAGAACGACGCGCTGTTCCGCGCGGTCCGGGACGTGGGCATGCGCATGCGTGCGCTGATGAAGCCGCACGGCCTCAACTACGGGATCAACGAGGGGGTCGCGGCCGGAGCCGGCATCGCCGATCACCTGCACGTGCACCTCGTGCCCCGCTGGAGCGGCGACACCAACTTCATGCCGGTCATCGCCGACGTTCGCGTGATGCCCGAGTACCTCGACGAGGCGTATCGACGCCTCCACCCCGCGTTCGCGGACCTCCCCGGCGCGGCGCCGGCGCCGTGACCGACCCCCGCGACGTCCCTCCGCCGGCGGAGCGTTCCGCGCTCAGCATGCCCGGCCGCCCCGAACGGGTGTCCCGACGCGGCTGGCTGCTCGGCCTCACGGCGTTGCTCGTGCTCGCGGTCTTGATCGCGGCGCGCGAGGTGCTGCTCCCGTTCATCCTCGCGATGGTCATCGCGTTCGTGTTCACGCCGAGCGTGCTCTCGATCGAGCGCCGGGGCGTGCCTCGATGGGTCGCGATCGTCGGCATCTACGCGGTGACCCTCGGGTCGATGTACGGATTCGGCGCGCTCGCTGCGCCGCGGATCGCGGCCGAGGGCAAGGCACTCGCGCGCGAGGTCCCGCGCATGCTCAAGCGCGTGCAAGAGGACGTCATTCCCGCGTGGGAAGAGCGGCTACGCGGATTCTCCGAGGGCGCCGCCGCCGAGGGGCCGCAGCCTCCGCCGCCCGCGACGAGCGCGTCGATCAAGCCTCCGACCACCGAGGAGCTCAAACCCGCCGTCACCGTCGAGAAGAACGCCGACGGCTCGTACGAGGTGGAGATCGGCAGCGGCGTCGAGCTGGTGCCGAACGAGTCCGGTGGATACCGCGTCGAGGCGGCCGAGGCGCGCAAGAAGGGCAGCATGCAGCGCGCGGTGCACTACGTGCAGCGCAACTACGTGGAGCTCCTGCGAGGCGGCGTGGCGGTCGTGAGCAACGTCGCGCGAGGCATCTTCCTCTTCTTCATGACGCTGATGCTCGCGGCGTACTTGATGCTCACCCACGAGAACATCCTCGGATTCTTCCGCGGCCTCGTGCGCGCGCCGGCCCGGCAGGATTTCGATCGCCTGCTCGATCGGATCGACACCGGCCTTTCGGGCGTCGTTCGCGGGCAGCTGATGATCTGTCTGGTGAACGGCGTCCTCAGCGCGATCGGCTTTGCGCTGATCGGCCTGAAATACTGGCCGGTGATGGCCCTGGTCGCCGCGGTCGGCTCGCTGATCCCGATCTTCGGCTCCATCCTCTCGAGCGTCCCCGCGGTGGCCATCGGCCTCACGCAGTCTCCCGCGACCGCATTCCTCGTGCTCGGGTGGATCCTCCTCATCCACCAGATCGAGGCGAACTTCCTCAACCCGAAGATCATCGGCACCGCGGCGCAGCTGCATCCGGTGCTGGTGGTGTTCGTCCTGCTCGTGGGCGAGCACTGGTTCCACGCAGCCGGCGCGCTGCTCGCGGTGCCGTGCCTCTCGATCGCCCAGTCGCTGTTCGTGCACTTCCGCGAGGTCGCCGACCGCGACGAGGTGATGGGCATCGGGTCGCCGCCGCCGCCGTCGTCGTGAGGGGTCTAGAGTCTTGGGTCTAGAGTCTAGGGTCCGAGACCGAGACCGTCACCACGGAGGCCCGGAGATCAGGAGCCGAGAACGAGACGGGTGCTGCCGCTCGCTTCGCGCCGAGGTCTCGTCCGCCGTGGCTGACACAGCGTCCTTGCGAGAGATCGGCAGACCATCTTCATCTCCCGATCTCCGTGCCTCCGCGGTGAGATTCTCGTCTCGCTCTCGTCTCTCTCTAGACTCTAGACCCTAGACCAAGGCGGGATCAGCTCTGGGGCAGGCGCGCGCGCGCGGCGGCGAGGCCCTCTTCGTCGGTGACCGCGAGCTCGATGTGGATCGGGGCGTAGGGCTCGCTCTGGTAGACGCGGGTCATCCGGAGGCGGGTCATCTCGAGCATCGCGAGGAACGTGATGACGTAGTCGAACCGCGTGGTCGCGCCCTCGAAGATCTCTTCGAACAGCATCTTCGGCCGGAGGCGCATCATCTCGACCAGCTCGTGGATGCGCTCGGTGATCGTGATCCGATCGGCGGTGACCTCGTGTTGGATCTTGACCTTCGAGCTCGAGAGGACCGCCTGGAACGCCTCGATCAGCTTGAACACGCTGAACTCGGCGAGCGGGGCGTCGTCGGACGACACGGTGGGCAAAGGCGGGCGCACGAACACGTCGCGGCCGATGACCTCGCGTGAACCCAGGTGCTCGGCGGCGTCCTTGTACTTCTGGTACTGGAGCAACCGCCGGATGAGCTCCTCGCGCGGGTCGAGCTCCTCGCCGTCCTCGCCCTCTTCGCCGTCCTGACGGGGGTCGGGCGGCAGGAGCGTCTTGCTCTTGAGATGCGCGAGCGTCGCCGCCATCACCAGGTACTCGCTGGCGATGTCGATCTGCAGCTCCTTCATCAGCGTGATGTACTCGAGGTACTTCTCGGTGATGAACGAGATGGGCAGCTCGGTGATCGGGAGCTCGTGCTTCTGCACGAGGTGCAACAAGAGGTCGAGCGGCCCCTCGAAGACCGGAAGCGTGACGCGGTAGGTGGCCTCCCCGAGGTCGCGGAAGGGCTCCGCCACCTCTTGGGCGGCCTCCTTCCGGCCCGAGGCCTTCCCCGACGTCCCCGACATGGAAGGCTTTTTCTACTTTCGTTTTGCCGGCGAAGAAAGGCCGCGGGCGCCCTCCGGACCGCGATCGAGTACGAGAGTACGAGGAGCCGTGGCTGCGAACGACACGAAACGACCCGCGAAGCCTGGCTTGGTCGAGCGGGCCCGGGCGTGGATCTCGACGCTCGCGCACGAGCACGCGTCGCCCCGTCGGCTGTTCGCTGCCTGTGTGGTGGGCGCGATCCTCGGGAGCACCCCGTTCTTCGGGTTCCACCTCCCGCTCTGCATCGGCGCCGCCCGGCTGCTCCGGCTGAACCAGGTCGCTGTCTACGGCGCCGCCAACATCTCCATCCCGCCGATCGCCCCGTTCCTCGCCTTTGCGTGCGTCGAGGCGGGGAGTCGGGTGCTCTTCGGGCACGGCGCGCCGCTCACGCCCGAGGCACTGCGACACGTCTCGCCCTGGACGCTCGCGGGGAACGTGTTCTCGGCATGGGTCGCCGGTGCGCCGATCGTCGGCGGCCTGATCGGCGTGGTCCTCGGCCTGGTGGTGGCACAGACGGCGTCGCGGGCCGCGCGCAAGTCGACCGATCCGTTCGAGCAGGCGGCGCGCGAGACCGTCGAGCGGTTCGCGCACGCCTCGCGCTACCACCGTCACTACGTGCCGTGGAAGATCCGCCTCGACCCGGTCTACCGCGCGATCTGCGCGGAGCTGCCCGATCGGGTGGAGGTGGTCGAGCTCGGATGTGGTCTCGGCATCCTCCCGCTCCTCCTGGTCGCGCTCGGCGCGCACCGGCGGGTGCACGGCATCGATTGGGACGAGGCGAAGGTCCGCGATGCGCAACGCGCGTGCGAGGGCCTGCCCATCACGATCGAGCGCGCGGACGTGCGGACGTGGGAGCCGCCGCCGTGTGACGCGCTCGCGATCGTCGACGTGCTCCACTACTTCGACGTGGCCACGCAGGATGCCATTCTCGAGCGCGCGGCCCAGGCCCTGCGCCCGTCGGGAACGCTGTTCGTCCGCGAGGGCGAGGCCGGCAACGGCGGCTCCCGGTGGACGCGCACGGTCGAGTCGTGGGCCGTCGCGATCGGGTGGAACCGAAGCGCGCAACGGCCGAAATTCCGGCCCATCGCCGACATCGTGGCGACCCTCGAGCGCTCGGGGCTGACCTGCGAGGTCGCCCCGGTGGCCGGCAAGCTCCACCCGGGAAACGTGCTGGTGCGCGCGACCCGCCCCTCGTGCTAGCAAACAAGCATGGCCACGGCGCAGAGCGCGGTGCTCGGATCGCTGCTCCTGTCGGCCATCCGCCCGGGCGCCGATGCGCTCGTGCGTCGGGCCCTCGGCTGGGCACGCGATCTCGATCGCCTGGGCGTCGACGTGCCCCTGCCCGTCGTCCACGACCTCGGCATCCTCCTCGCCGCGCAGTCCACGCAGTACGTCATCGGCCCACGCCGGGCCATGTCCGCCGCGCTCTCAGGCCGTCCGGCCGCGATCGCGGTGCATGCTCGGTACGTGGAGGCGATCAAGACCCTGGCAGCCGAGCCGACGGTCGAGCAGATCCGTGCGCTCCGCCCCGCCGACGATCTCGTGGTCGTGCTGCTCGGACGCTTGCTCGGCGGCGGTCGTGACGGCCGTGCGACGACGCGCGGCCCGCTGCTCGAGAACATCGCCGCGTCGGAGATCGCCGAGCTCGAGCGTCGGCTCCCGGCGATGTTCGCCGAAGCCCCACGCGATGCAGACCTCGCTGGGCTCGGGCGGTTCGTCGACGATTCGCTACGGCTCCGCGTCATCCTCGACACCATCGATCTCGACACGCTCGAGCTGCTGTCGGTGTTCGGCCACGGCGCCAACGACGCTGCCGCACCGGGCGCCGGAGCGCTCTCGGGCATCGCGCAGGTCGAGCTCTTCGCGGCGCTGTCGTCGTTGCAGGCGAACGACGTCGTGAACTTCTCGCTCGAGCTGTTGCCATCAGTGCTCGAGACCACGCGGCGCGCGGCGCCGGGGACCTATGCGGTCGGCGGTTATCAGGGGCTCACGCGTCGGGGCTCCCTCGACTCGATGGTGCTCACCGAGCTCGCGTGGGACGACGACGAGCTCGCGCGCCGTCTGCTCGACGACGAGGTCCTCTACCACGCGCGCGAGCGCAGCGAGGACGAGGCCGCGCGCGTTCACCTCGTGCTGGTCGACGCCTCGGCGTCGATGCGCGGCGACCGCACGACCTTCGCGCGTGGAGTCGCCATCGCGCTCGCCAAACGGCTCGAGCTCGAGGGCGAGGAGGCCCGCATCCGATTCTTCGACGCGCGTCTCTACGAGCCGTTCGGCGGCGCCCTCGCCCGCGGCGGCGGCAAGCGCGGCACCCTGGCCGCATCGTTGCCCCACATCCTCGCGTTCCGCGGCGAGCGCGGTCGCAGCCCCGAGCGCGTGCTGAGGCAGCTCGTCGCCGAGCTCGACGTCCTGCGCACGCGCGACAAACGCTCGCCGGTCGTTCATCTGATCACCCACGCGGCCTTCTATGCGCCGCGCTCGCTGGTGCTCGAGGTGCACGCGCGCGCGGCACTGTTCGGCGTGTTCATCACCCCGCGGAGCGACCCCGACGACAAGACCGAGCGCGCGCTGGACCTCGACTGGCTCGACGTGCTCGACGGTCATTTCACCGTGGACCAGGCCACGCTGGCGAAGAAGGACGACCGCGCCGCTCGCGGCAAGGAAATCGTGCGCGGCATGCCCAAGGAAGCGGCCGTCGAAGCGCCTCCGCCGTCGATCCGCGCGGCGACCGTCGGTCCACCGTCGAGCCGTCGCCTCTCCGAGCTGCCCGACCCGCCGCCCCCGCCGAGAGGTGGCCCGTGAGCGATTCGCTCCACGACGCGATCAACCGCGGGGTGCAGTTGGTCTCCCGTGGCTCCCCCGAGGAGGGGCTCGGCCTCTTGTTGTCCGCCGCGTGGGAGGTCGACGCCGATCCGCGCGATTACGACGCCGCGGTCGCCGCCTTGCGGCGCGCGTACGGCACGCTCGAGCGGCCACGCGCCATCGCGACGTTGGCCTGGTACCAGGGCAGCGCCGCGGGTGAGCTCGGCGCGATCCGCAACGCCTCGGCGATCGACGTCGCACGCACCCACCGCCTGTTGGGCGACGAGGCGATGGCCGCACGACTGTTCGAAGAGGGCGGTTCGCTCGCGCACGCTGCGGTGGCACGAGAACGCGCGACGGACTACACGGGCGCGCGCGCGCTGTGGTCCCGGCTCGCGCACCGCCTTTCGGGCGGCGCGCTCTCTCCGGTGGGGAGCGGGGCCGCCGCCCTGGCCGAGCAGACCTACGTGCTCGGGCTGATTCGCTACAACGTCGCGCGCAATTCTCCGGCGAGCCGCAGCGACCGGGCACGACGCGACGCGATCGTCAGCGCGGTGGCCGCCCTCGAAGACGCCGCGGGCCGGTTCGAGGCGCTCGGGATGCGCGAGCGCGCGTTCGACTGTTACAACGCGCTCTCGGCGATCGGGCAGACCGCGACCACGTTCGAGCACGTGCTCGAGGGGCGGGTGAACGCCATCCGCATCCTCCGCGAGGACCACCTCCAGCAGTACGCGCTGCAGCAGTTCGACGAATCGATCGCCGCCGCCGAGGCCTCGGGCGAGTACGCCGCGGCCGCTACGTTCGCGCGCGAGGCGGTCGCCTACGCCCGGACCCTGGGCCTCGAGGCCGATGCCCACGGGTATGCGCGCAGGGCCATCGATCTCCACGTCGGCACCGCCCGGGCGCTGGTCCGGTCGAACGGCCCGCCCGAGCTCGCCGAGAACGCGATCCTCGCGTCGATCGCGCTCGCCGCCGATCTCGGCCTCCTGGCAAAGGTCCGCGAGCTCTACCGCGAGACGATCGACATTCCCGGGCTCGACGAGGCACGGAAGCTCCGCCACCAACGCGCGTTCGATCGGCTGACCGGGCAGGAGGACGGCGGCTCGCGGTTCGACGCCAAACCCACCGCGCGCCCGCCGGGCCCCCCGCTCGAGGTGTGGATCGTCGACGTGCTCGAATGGGAGCAAGCCGGTCGTGCCGAAGAGGCCTGCGCCGAGATCCTCTTCGACGCCATCGGCGCGGCCAAAGGCAGACGCGACGGCGGATCGCTACCGCTCCGTCGTCGCGCCATGGTCGCGCGCTTGTGGGCCCTCTCGCTCGCCGAGCTCGCCCCGGGGCCCCCGCAGAGCTCGGCGCCCGTCGCGGTCGAGCTCGCGCGCAAGCTCGCCGAGATCACCGACTACCGCGTGCTCGCCTCGCTCGAGCTCCTCTATCTGCACCCCGCCCCCGAGGTTCGCGCGCGCACGGCCGAGGCCGCGGGCCAGATGCCCTTCAAACGAAGCGCGCAGCTGCTCCGCCGCGCGGCGCACGACTCCGACGGCAACGTGCTCGCCGCCGTCGCGCGCGCCGTCGCCCGCAAACAGTCCCCGGTGTTCGTCGATCCATTGCGTCGCCTCGCGCGTGACGCGCCGACCCTCGACGTGCGGGCCGCTGCGCTCCGTGCGCTCGCCGCGATCGACAACGCCGAGGCCGCCGACGCCGTCCTCGAGGCGCTCGAGGCCGGCTCCCGCGACGAACGACAGGCGGTGATCGAGGCGCTCCGCAAGCGTCGCCCCGATCGGAACGGACGCCTGGTCCAGGCCGCGCGTGAGCGAATCGCGCGCGGGGTGAGCCCCGACGTCGCCGAGGATTTCCAATCGGCACTGGGGTTGGGATGAGAATGCGATTCATGCTCGCGATCGCCACGCTGCTAGCCCTCGCGGCCTCGCCTCCCGTGCGCGCCGCGAGCCCGGTGCTGCACGCGTCGGCCACGTGCGCGCCGGCCGCCAAACCAGGGCGAATCCGTTGTCGCGCAGTGCTCGAGCTGCCGCTCGATCGAGTGGCCGCCACGCGCATCGCCTGGGCGGAGCTCCGCGTGGTCGGTGGTCACGCGAGCGTGACCCCGCTGCGGGGTCGGCTCGGCGTGTTCGACGCCGAAACACGCGAGGATTCGCGCGTCGTCTGGTCCTTCTCGGTGGCCGCGTCGGCGACGGGCGAATACCCGATGGACGTTCGCATGCTCGCGACGCTGGAACCGAAGAACGGCCCCCAAGCGTCGCTCGAGAGCACCGATCAGCGCCTCACCGTTTCGGTCCGCGTCGCCGCCGACAAGTAGCGAAGTTCTTGGCCCGGCTCGCAGGGGAACGATAGCCGTCCCCCATGCGCCGCAGTCTCGGGTCGTTGATCGTCGCGATCGCCGCGTTCACCGTGGCCGTCGCGCACGCGGCGCCCGTCGGCTCGAAGGCTCCCAAGCGAGCATCGAAGTCGATCGGCGCTCCCAACCACGGCAAGCTCACCGACGGTGTGCACCTCGAGATGGGCCCGCACCTCCGGGTCGTCGGCGCCTATGTGCCGGGGGATGCGCGGTGGGGCGTGCGCGAGCTGGTCGAGGCGATCGACCGGTCTGCGCGCGAGGTGCGCAAGCGCTACCCCGACGCGATCCTCGGTGTCGGACACCTGTCGCACAAAGACGGCGGAGAGATCGAGCGCCACCACTCGCACGAGAGCGGACGCGACGCGGATCTCGCGTTCTACCTGGTCGATGTCGCGGGTCGTCCAATCGCGCGCGATCGATTCCTCACCATCCTCCCGAACGGCATCGCCGCGGCCGACTCCCACGTCCGGTTCGACGACGGTCGCAACTGGGCGCTGGTGAGCGCGCTGGTGAACGATCCCAAGGCGCGCGTGACGCACATCTTCGCGGCCAACTACCTGCGCACGCGACTGCTCGCGTACGCCGCGCGGGTCGGCGCACCGGCCGCCCTGCGCGCGCGGGTCGCAGAGGTGCTGATGCAGCCGCACCACGCCCTGCCCCACGACGATCACTTCCACGTCCGCGTCGCCTGCCCGATGGGCTCGGCCGATTGCGTGGAGTGGCCGATGTCGAGCACCGGCAAGACCAAGGGACCGACCGCGCTCGCCAAGGCCAAGCCGCCCAAGGCGCCCAAGCCTCCGACCAAGAAGCTGGTCCGCGCCCGCTCCACCGGCCACGTGGGCCCGCAGCCGGTGCTGCCTACCGCGCCGCCGATCGCGCCTTCCGCGGCACCGTCGGTGCTCCCGTCGATCGCGCCCGCGACGCCCCCGCCGCCGCCCTCCGGCGCCTGATCACTTCGACATCACGCGGTCACTTCACGATTGTCTGGACGGTCTTCGGCATGGTCGGCACCGGCGCGTTCCGCAGGTCCTTCGAGCGCTGCGTCGCCCACCACGTGAGGACGATCAAGAGTGCCAGCGTCGTGCCGAGCAGGATGCGAGCGATCTTGGGCGGCTCGATGCGCTCCCGGAGATCGCGCGCGGCCGCGGCGACCTTCGGGTCCTTGGTCTTGGTGGCGAGGTCCTCGGCGCCATCGCGCACGACGCGGTGGTTCCCTCTCACGAAATACGCGAGTAGACGGTCGAGCTCGGCGTCGCGCGGATACTCCTCCGCGAAGGGCGGCCTCTTGAACGACGGATCCGCCGAAGGCGGGGAGTGGGTAGGAGAATTCTTGTCGGAATCGTCACTCACCCCGGCTCGTTCGCCCCGTGGCCCGCGGGCCGCAACGTCCATGGGTAGCGTCCGGGCCGTTCCACGTGCACGCTTGTAGGTCAGGAATCCGATGCTGATCGCCGCCGGGACGATGTTGGAGGGGAAGTACCGCGTCGAGCGGCTCCTCGGCGCCGGCGGCATGGGCTCGGTGTGGATCGCCGAGCACACCACCCTCCACCGCCCCGTCGCCGTGAAGGTGCTCGATTCCTCGGCGACGACGCGCGACGCGACGGCCGTCCAACGGTTCCTCCGCGAGGCGCAGACGGCCGCGCGGCTTCGCTCCGATCACATCGTCGACGTGCTCGACATGGGCAAGTTCGACGACGGCACGCCGTTCCTGGTGATGGAGCTGCTCGAAGGCGAGGCCCTCTCGGCGCGGATTCGTCGCGTGACGAGGCTCCCGCAGGGCGAGGCTGCGCTCCTGGTCGACCAGCTGCTCGCCGGCCTCGCCGCCGCGCATGCCGCCGGCGTCATCCACCGCGACATCAAGCCCGACAACTGTTTCATCATCCAGAAGAACGGACGCGACCACCTCAAGCTGCTCGACTTCGGCATCTCGAAGGTCGCGCCGACCTCACCAGAAGCGCCCGAGATGCGCATGACCCGCACCGGTGTGGTCATGGGCACGCCGTACTACATGGCGCCCGAGCAAGCGCGCGGCGCCAAGGAGATCGACCACCGCTGCGACCTCTACGCGGCAGGCTCGATTCTCTACGAGTGCGTCACGGGCCGCGTTCCGTTCGACGCCGAGAGCGTGAACGAGCTGCTGTTCAAGATCGTTCTCGAACCGCTGGTCCCGCCGCGCGCGCTCGTTCCGGAGCTCGACGAGACGTTCGAGGCGGTCATCCTCCGCGGCATGGGCCGCGAGGCCAACGCGCGCTACCAGACCGCCGAAGAATTCCGCGCCGCGCTCACCCCGTTCATCGGCCGCATTTCCACGGGCACCGTGGTGGTCGTCTCCCAGCCGCCACCTGGCATGCGGCAGACGCCCGTCGGTGGCAACGATCAGACTGCCCCGGTCGACTCCGATGCAGTGCGCGCCATCGGGCTGGCCAAGCCGAGCACCCAGACCCCGAGCGGACTGCAGGGTCTCTCGGCCACCGGTCCGCTGCACCTCTCCGAGGCGCCCCCGGCCCGTCGTCGTGCCCCCTGGGCCGCCGTCGGGGGGATCGCGGCGATCGGCGCCATCGGAGCCCTCGCGTGGGGTCTCTCGCGCGGTCCGTCGACCGCGGCAGCGAGCGGCAGCGCGAGCGAGATCCAGACCGCGCCAGCCACCAGCATCGCCCCTCCGAGCGAGACCAAGGCGCAACCCGAGAAGACCGCGGTCAAACCGGTGGAAGCTCCTCCCGAGCCGGTGAATTCACCTACCCACCTCCCGCCTTCGGCGGATCCGACGAGCCCCGCGAAGGGCAAGACCGGCAAGAAGCCGGTGGCCTCCGCGGCAGCGACGACCGCCGTGGTGAACGTCCCACCGCCACCACCTCCTCCTCTTCCTCCGACCACGACCACGACCGCGACGACCTCGAAGACCGGGTCTCCTCGGCCGATCGACACCGCGTTGTGACAAGCGCGGCGTACGATGGCGAGGATGCGTCACACGCTCTTCCGCTCTTGGCTCTGGCTCGCGCCACTCGCCTGCTCGTCGCTCGCCTGTTCGAGTGATCGCTCCGAGCCGGAGCCCCAGAAGGACGCGGCTCCCGCCATCGACCTGGACGACTTCGTCCGTGCGCTTCCCGCGTCGTGTGCGTTCGACTGCAAGAACGGCTGCCCCGACGAGAAGATCGGCCCGTTCGTCTGTCCCGCGATGGCGCCGTGGAACGAGGTTCCGCACGCCGACGAGTGCGCCCCGCCGAGCACCCCGGCACCGATCACCGGAAAGTGCGACGTCGCCGCCCCGACCGGTGAAGCGCTGTGGCGCGCGGGCGCGGTGTCGGGCGATCCGTCGACGTTCGTGCTGCCCGACGGCCATCGGCTGACGCCCGTCGGTCGCGCCGCCGTGTTGAACGACGACACGCATCACGGCGGCTTCCCGGTGTCGCTCGCGAAGGTCGCCGGCACCCGCTTCGCCGTGGTCGTCGAGGCCGGGTTCGGCGATCACCTGGTGCGCACGATCGATCTCGACAAGCTCGCCGCCGGAACGCCGCCGATCGTCTCGACGGTGAAGGTCGACCGCGCGAACTGGGGCGTGGTCGTCGTGCCCGGGGCCACCGGCACCCATCGCGTGCACGTCTCGGGTGGCGCGAGCGGCAAGCTGTGGACGCTCTCGGTCGATGACGCGACTGGCACGCTCACGCTCGACGCGACGCGCACCATCGATCTCGGCACGATCTCCACGGGCGGCGAGACCGCACCGTATTTCTCGGCCGGGCTCGCGATCACGCCCGACGGCAAACGCCTGGTGACCACCGCCGTCCGCTCGAGCGAGGCGAAGATCGTCTCGGTCGACGGCGCCGACTTCGGCAAGGTGATCGCATCGGCCACGCCCGGTGGAAACGAGCAGTTCGGTGTCGCGATCGATCCAGCCGACACCACCGGCGAGCTCGCCTGGATCGCGATGTGGGAGGACGCGAAGGTCGTCGCCATCGACACCCGCAGCGGCGAGGTGAAGGCGTCGGTGCCCACGGGCAAGAACCCCGAAGGCATGGCGTTCCTCGACACGCGGTACATGGTCGTCGCTGCCGCCGACGGCGACACCCTCACCCTCGTCGATCGGGTGGCCAAGAGCGCGGTGGCCACCGTGCCGATCGACAAAGGGGCCGCGGGCCCGACCCATGGTTGGTCGCCGACCTCGATCGCGTGGGACGCTCCCAGCAAGCGGCTGTACGTCGCCGAGGCCGTGATCAACGCGATCGAGGTCTTCGACGTCGCGTTCCCGACCGATGCGGTGCCCACCATCGCCACGCGAGGGCGCATCCCGACGGCGTGGTGGCCGACCGACGTCGCCGTCGACGGAGGCAGCCTGCTCGTGCTCGATGGGCGCGGCTTCGGCACCGGCGTGGGCGAGACGGGCAAGCCGTTCGGCCCCGGCTATGGCGAGATCGCCGAGAGCATGCGGGGGACGGTCCGCACCATCGATCTCGGCGGCGTCGACCTCGCCACAGCGACCGCCAAGGTGCAGAAGAACGCCGCGCTCGCCGACACGCCGGGCTACCCGGTGCCCACCTGCCCGAGCGGCGCTGCGTACGACTTCCCGATCCCCAAGACCAACACCGAGGGCCCCTCCAAGCAGATCAAGCACGTGGTGCTGGCGGTCCGCGAGAACAAGAACTTCGACGGCGTGTTCGGTGACCTGGCGGGGGTCGAGGGCGATCCGAAAAACGTGCTCGTCCCGGGCAAGATGGACGAGCTCTATCGGAACTTCCGCGGCATCGGCAAGAAGTGGGCGCTCGCCGACAACTACTACACCGACGCGGAGTACTCGTCGCAGGGCCACGTCTGGACGACCTACGGCCGCACCACCGACTTCACCGAGCGCGTCTGGATGATCGGCGCCGGAGGCAAGGGTCGCGAGGTCGGCGGCGGCGTCACCGAGGCCGGTCGTGCCGCCGAAGGCTCGATCTTCGAGTGGCTCCTCGCACAGAACGTGGAGTTCGACATCATGGGAGAAGGCACCGGCCTGCCTCCCGTGCCCAAGGACAAGCGCAACCCCTTCGACCGCGGCTACCCCGGTATCGCGCAGAACGTCGGCATCGAGGATGTGACCAAGGCCTGCTACATCGCGGCCCGCGCTCGGGCACGCTGTGATTTGCACGATTTCGTGTACCTCACGTTCCCCAACGACCACACGTTCGGCGGTGGTTCTGGCCGCCCCACGCCCGAGACGATGATCGCGGTGAACGACGAGGCGACCGGCATGCTTCTCGATTCACTCGGTGACTCGCAGTTCTGGGCCAGCACGCTGGTGATCGTCACCGAGGACGATCCGCAGGACGGCGCCGACCACGTCGACTTGCACCGCACGCCCATCCTCTTCGCGGGTCCGTGGGTGAAGCGCGGCTACGTCGCCAAGGGACACTACGACGTGGCCTCGCTGATGAAGCTGCTCGCGCACGTGCGCGGCCTGCCCTACCCCAACGAGGTCGTCGCGCGCGCGCCGCTCCCCTTCGAGCTCTTCACCTCGACCCCCGATTGGTCGACCTGGAAGTCGCTGCCCCGCACCTGGCCACGGGCCTGCAACGGAGGCGGCAGCTCGTTCTCGACGACGGCCGCGCACTGGGACTTCGACGAAATCGACGAGCAACCAGGCCTCGGGATGCACGTCCGCGCGATGCTTCGCGCGAGCGCCGAGGCCCGAGGCCCGCTCCTCGACAAGTCCCCCTGATCCGCTCAGCCGCCGAGCGTCGCGGTCGCGGCCGGGTACGTGTCGACGAGCAGGTGCACGCGCGTCTTGGCCGGCAGCACCTTGCCCCTGAGCGGGATGCGCACGGCGGTGAGCTTCCCTCCGTCGACGGTGCGCGTGGTGTCGAGACCGTAGTCGAGGGTGATCGGCCTCCCGGTGGTCGCGTCGACGAGCAGGAGCGAGACGACGTGGGTCGCCGCATCGAGCGTGCTCCCCTCGATCGTGGCCGCCACGGCGTCCGCCTCGGCTGCGACCTTCACGGTTCCAATCGCGCCCGGTCCCTTGCTCTCGCCGGTTCCGAGCGGGAGGAGCTTCGCCGCGCCGACGACGCCGAGCAGATCGGTCTGCGGGTTGCACAGACCGAGGGTCTGGAGGAACGGCCCGTAGAACGGGATCTTCGCGCAGACCGAGCTGCCGCTGAGGGTCGTCTCGTCGATCGCCAGACCCTTGTCGTCGATCGCCGTCGCGATACGGAACGTGCGGAACGGGATGACGGCGTTCATCACCTCGACCTTGAGCCCGTCCTCGTTGCGCATCGTGAGCAGGCCACCCTCGTACGACCACTCGAGCGGCATCAGCGCCTTGCTGGTCGGGTCGACGTGCACCTGCCCCGCCTCGTCGAGCAGCGCGCCGGCCATCCAGGCGATGCCGTGTTTCGCGTCGCCCTCGACCACGCCGATCGCGTAGTGGAGCGAGTCGAAGCCGATTTGGTTGTAGCTCGGCATCATGGTCGGCATCGGCAGCGCGAGGCGCGCGATCTGCCAGGTGGTCGCGGCGTCGCCTGCGGCCTTCGGAACTGCGATCGGGGCGGAGGACTTGGGCGGCTCGACGAGCGACAGCGAGAGCTCGGTCCTCACGTCGCCGCCCACGGTGCCCTTCTTCAGGCGCAGCCCTTCGCGTTCGTGATCGACCAGGTATTTCCCGGTGGCGGTGATCTTCAGCTTGCCATCGGCCCCGGCGCTGAACGGGACGTTCGGCGTGATCGTGACGAACCGACCGTCGCCGGAGATCTCGACCGTCGCGTCGCTCTTCGGCGCGAGGTCGACCGCGAAGGTCGACGCGTCGAGGGTCGCGAGCCGCGTGTCGCCGGCCGCGCGTACCACCAGGCTGAGGGTGATCGGCCGATTGGCATGGTGCGTCGGCAGTTTGTCGGCAGGCGCGCCATGCGCGGTCGTGTACCGAAGGAGTGCTCCGTCCCGCGGAAGCGCTTCCTCGCCGCCCACACGACACCGGGCATCGGCGGCGCCGGCCGGCGAGACGCAGTACTCGTAGGGAACCCCGAACACCTCGCCGCTCTCGCCCGCGAGATAGACCGCATGCGCACCGAGGGCCGGCGAAGCGTTGAGATCGTTGCGCGTCTCGGTGATCAACTGGATCGACCAGCGCTGCTTGCCGTCGGGTCCGAGCACGGTCAACCGGCCATCGCCCCCGCCGAAGTACACGTTTCCCGCGCCATCGACCGCGGGCGAGGAGCGAATCGGCTCGCCGGCGTCGAACGCCCACCGCTGCTTGCCGGTCTTCGCCTCGAGCGCGTACACCGTGCCGTCGCACGAGGGCACGACGACCGCGCCGTCGGGAAGGAGCGAAGCGCTCGAGTACACGTGGTCGCGGGTCGCGAAGGCCCACTTCTCGTCGCCGTTCTTGGCGTCGTAGGCACGAACCCATCCGTCGAACCCGCCGACGAAGACCATGCCGTCGGCGTAGAGCGGGCTCGCCGCGATGGTCCCGAGGGTGCTCGTCTCCCACAGCGCGTCGCCGTTCGCCGGGTCGAGCGCGAACGTGTTGCGACCGAGCGCCGGTAGGAGGTTGTTGTTCCCGACGAACACAGTGCCGCTCTCCGCGTCCACGGCGGGCAGAGACCAGGTCTGGTCGGGCATCTTCCGACGCCAGCGCACGGAGCCGTCTTCGCGATTGATCGCGTAGAGGAAGAAGTTGTCGTTCGGCACGAAGAGGGTGCCGTCGCGACCGATGGCGACATTGCCCTCGAACCAGTTGATGAACGCCTTATTGACCTTCGGATCGTCGGCGGTCATCGTCCAGACGACGCTCCCGCTCGCCGCGTCCAGGGCGCGGAGCTTCCCGTCGCCCGAGCCGAAGTACACGCGGCCCTTGTCGTCGAGCAGCCCCGACGAGTCGATGATCTCGCCCGTCTGCACCTTCCAACGGAGCGTGCCGTCGGCTGCGAGCGCATAGAAGTGCCGGTCGGCCGAACCGAGGTAGATGGTGCCGTCGGCGCCGACGATCGGCGAGCTGAAGATGCCCTTGCCGGTCTTGAACGACCACGGCTTGCTGCCGTCGTACACCGGCACGATCGCGCTCCGACCGTCCTGCGCGGCGTTGCCGCGGAACTTCGGCCACGGGCTCTTCGCCTGCAGCGGAACGCTCGCTGGCGTCATCGGCGTATCCGACGACGACGAGCAACCGAGGAACACGAGTGAGGTCAGGAAGAGCGAGCGGGGCTTGATCACGGGCAAGACAATGCCCCACCGCGCCCTACTTGGTTACTCGCAATCCGACCCTTCACGGATCGGCCACAAGTGCTGGAGATTCCGTGCGAAACTGGCTTTCGACGGTCCATCTCGCTCAGCTTGCTCGAATTCGCGCCCCAGCTCATGCCGCGTCGGCCTCGAACCTCTCCACGACGAACGCCCCGCCAGCGGCGCGCCGAAGACACCGTGGGCGTGCTGCTCGAGGCCACCGAGCGCGTGATGGCCGAACGCGGGTTCGCCGGCGCGACGACCAATCACATCGCCGAGGTCGCCGGCGTGAGCATCGGCACGCTCTATCACTACTTCCCGACCAAGGAGGCGCTGGTCGAAGCCGTCGTGCACCGCATGTGGCGCGACGAGCTCGAAGCCATCGCCGGCAAAGCCGCCCTCCTCGAGTCCGAGCCGCTCGAAGTCGCGATCCGCGCGTTGGTGCGCGCGTTGGCCGAGGTCACCGCGCGGAAGATGGAGCTCTATCGACGCTGGTATGGCGAGGCCTCGAACCTCGGACAGCTCGGGGTCGGTCTCGACATGACCAACCAGGCAGTCGCCATGGTCCGCACCGCCCTCGAACGCTCCCGCGCCCGCGTGCGCCCGAAGAACCTCGACTTCGCCGCCGACCTCGTGGTCAAGACCGTGCTCGCCCTGGTCCGCACCGGCACCCGCGACTACCGCAAGGAGCTCGCGAGCGGGGAGCTCTCCGACGAGTTGTCGGACATGATCGCCCGGTATCTGCTCGTCGACGGATGACGAGACCCGGAAGAACGAGATTCACAGGGAGGCACGGAGACACGGAGCTGTGAATGGTGCTGCCGCGAGCTTCGCGCCGAAGCCTGGCCAAGCAAATGAGGCGTTCGCGGAGCTATCGGCAGACAACTCTCGACCTCCGTGTCTCCGTGCCTCCCTGTGAATTCTCGATTCTTGGCAATCCGGCGGAAGACGCCCAAAAGACGGCGTCCCCCGCTCCCGAGAGAGGAAGCGAGGGACGACGCGCAGCGAACGGTCGATCAGCTCTTGGCGGCTTTGACGGCCGAGGTGAGCTCCGGGATCGCCGTGAAGAGATCGGCGACGAGGCCGTAGTCGGCGACCTGGAAGATCGGCGCCTCTGGGTCCTTGTTGACCGCGACGATGACCTTGCTGCCCTTCATGCCGGCGAGGTGCTGGATGGCGCCGCTGATGCCGACGGCGATGTAGAGCTGCGGGGCGACGACCTTGCCGGTCTGGCCGACCTGGAGCTCGGTCGCGGCGTACCCCGCGTCGCAGGCCGCTCGGCTCGCGCCGATGGCCGCGCCGAACGTGTCGGCGAGCGGCGAGAGGATGTCCATGAACTTCTCTTTGATCGAGCGGCCGCCGGCGATGACGACCTTGGCCTCGGTGAGGTCCGGACGCTCGCTCTTGACGGTCTCGAACGCGACGAACTCGACCTGCGACGCCGACGGATCGGCGACGATGGCGACCTTCTCGACCGAGCTCGCCCCACCGCTCGGCTCTGCCGGGGTGAAGTCGGTCTGACGCACGCTGACCACCTGGATCGGCGTGTTGACCTTCATCCAACCGAACGCGTTGCCCGCGTACATCGGACGCTTGTACTGGAGCCCGCCGTCGGCCTTGAAGCCGGTGATGTCGGGCGCGTAGCCCGCACCGAGCTTCGCGGCGACGCGCGGAGCGAGGTCCTTGCCGTTGGTCGTCGCCGTCATCGCAATGACGGCGTAGGCCTTGCCGGCCGCAGCGACGATCGGCGCGAAGCGCTCGGTGACGTAGCCCGCGAGCGACGCGTCGTCGGCCACGAGCACCTTCTTGGCGCCGAACTGACCGAGCTCGGCCGCGAGCTTCTCGGCGCCCTGCCCGATGGCAAGGATGTCGAAGCCGCCGCCGAGGGCCTTGCTGGCCTCGCGCGCGAACGTGACGGCGCTGAAGGTGGCCTTCTTGACCTGGCCCCCAACGATCTCTGCAACCACGAGAATGTCAGCCATCTGTGTTCTCCAATGATTTCAAGTGGTTGATCAGAGAACCTTCGCTTCGTTCTTCAGCTTGTCGACCAGCTCCGCCACGGTCTTCACCTTCACACCAGCTTTGCGGGCGGGAGGCGGCTCGTAGCCGACGTATTGGACGGCGGGGGTGAGGTCGATGCCGAGGTCGGCGAGCTTCTTCACCTCGAGCGGCTTCTTCTTCGCCTGCATGATCGCGGGGAGCGGGGCGAAGCGGACGCCGTCGGCGTACTTGTGCGACGCCGGCGTGGGCGCGCTCTGCACGCCGCCCGAGTACACGACGCGATCCTCGACGGTCACGACGGCGGGGAGCTTGACCTTGACCCGCTGCATGCCGCCGTCGCCGACGCGCACGACTTCGAGGGCGACGTTGCCCTCGTTCTTGATCGTCGCGGCGAAGGTGATCTGCGGCCAGCCGAGCAGCTCGGCGAGGTACTGGCCGACCTGGTTCGAGTCGCTGTCGACGGTCTGCTTGCCGAGCATGACGAGGTCGGGCTTCACCTGCTCGACGATCTTCGCGAGCGCGCGGGCCACGATGACGCCGTCGAGCTGGTCGTCGGTCGCTTCGACGCGGATGGCCTTGTCGGCACCGGTCGCGAGCGCGCCGCGCAGCGTCTGGTCCGCCTCGGGCGGGCCGAACGTGACGACGATGACCTCGCCGAGGCGGGCCTTGGGGGCGGTGCCGTTCTCGGTGAGCCGCAGCGCCGCCTCGACCGCGTACTCGTCAAAGGGGTTGGGCTTCCACTCGAGACCGGCGGTCTCGATCTTGGCGCCGGTCACCTTGACCTTGTTCGCGTTTTCGGGGTCTGCGACCCGCTTGAAGGGAACGAGGATCTTCACGAGGGGGCCTCCTTCGAGAGAATTCGCATACACGTCCCGCCTTCGGCGGATCCGTGGAGTTCACATGCGCGGCGGATACGCGGAGCGAAACTGAATCGCTATTCAGTGACTGCAGGTAAACGTCCTGACGTTTCGCGTCAACCCACGTGCGCGATCGATGTCACCCGGCGGCGACCGACTCGGCGGAATCGGGGGATTCCCATGTAGGTTCCACGATCTTGGCCGCTGGCCCCGGGGCCCGGTAACCCACGCCGCCAAGCATGCCCCCGCGCACGCTCCCGCCCCCCCAAGTCACGCCCTCGGCGCCCACCCCGGCGCCGGCCAAGGCACGTCCGCGCGCGCCGCGGAAGGTCGCCCAGACCCCGACGCCGCCGACGCAGGCTCGCGCCCAGTCTCGCGAAGCACGCACGACGCTGCCGCCGCCGCCCCGGCCGCGACAGATCGTTCGTGAGAGTCGAGAGAGTGGCCGCGCCGAGCCGGAGGCACCGTCGGCGAGCACCCCCACGCCGCCTCGGGCACGCACGGTCCGCGCGGCCGTCACGTTGCGGCGCGCGCTGCGTCGGGTGAGCGGTCCGCTGCTCGCCGGAGCGTTCGCTGCAGCGCTGATCGTCCTCGAGGGCAAGCGGCTCGCTTCGGGCGGATCCGACGGCTCGGGCCTCTTCTTCGCGGGCGTGTCGCTCGGGTTCGTGGCACGGCTCGGGAGCAAGATCCTCTCCGCGCGTCGTGCACGCTCGGTCGAGGATCCGACCGCGCCCGCGATCGACCTCGAGCTCGCGGTGCTCGCGATCGTCGGCGCCTGTGGCGTCGCGATGCGCATGCCCGGGGGTCTCGACGGCCCGGCGTTCTCGACGGTCTTGCTGGTCGCCACGATCATCGCGACCTTCGCGGCGCGCACGGTGGCGATCACCGCAGCGCTCCTGGCGCTGGTCATCGACGGCGGCGTCCGCGGTCCGTTGACCGATCCCGGTGTGCTCCGCGCGATCGCGCAGCACGCGCTCCTCCTCGGCGGGTTCGTCGCCCTCAACGCGGTCGCCCTCCGTGGCCGCATCGACGCCATCGGCGCGCGTGCGCGCCGGCGCCTCGAACGCGAGGTCGAGCGGATGCGGGAGCAGGCGCGCAGCTACCGACTGCACGACGCCCCCGCCTCGACCCTCGAAGGACCGCGATCGCTCGCGATCGATCCGGACCGCGCCACCCGCTCCGGCGTCGAGGAGATCCAGCTCGCGGTGCGATTCGCGCTCGATCTGCTGAAGCGGAGCCTCGGCGCGCACACTGCGATCCTGTTGTTCGAGACCGGCGACCGGAAGGGCAAGGCCTCGCTCAAGCTCGCCGAGGTCGTCACCGACGCGGTCGCGATCTCCGAGGGACCGTTCGGAATGGGCGAAGGCGTGCTCGCGGCGGTCGCTCGCCGTCGGGCCGCGGTCAACCTCCACGGGCTCCGCGCCGGCTACCGCATCCCGTACTACCCGCAAGCGCTCTCCGAAGGCGGGGTGAGCTCGATCGTGGCCGCGCCGATCCTCGAGGACGGTGCCGTGCGCGGCGTGCTCTGCGTCGATCGCCTCCCCGACCAGACCGGAGACCGAGCCTTCAGCGCCCACGAAGAGGAGCTGGTGGTCTCGGCTTCGCGCTTCGTGTTCCGCGCGATCGAGAACGAGCGGGTGTTCGGGCGTCTCGAGCGCTCCAAGGCCGAGCAGGATCAGCTGTACGCCGCGTCCCAGCGGCTCTCGGGGGCCCTCACCGAGACCGAAGTGCTCCAGGCCGGCGTCGAGAGCGCCCGCGCGATCGCCTCGTTCGATCTCGCCGCGATCACGATCGTCCACGAGCTCGAGGGTCGCAGCGGGACCAACGCCGACTTCGTCCACGAAGTTCGCGCGGTCGCCGGTGCCGCGGACTTCGAGTCGCTCGTCGGCCTCCGCTTCGGCGACAACAACGGCCTCGTCGCACAGGCCGTGAAGAGCCGCTGCTCGTTGCCCCACCGGGGCGATCACGACCCTGCCACCCAAGTCGTGTTCACGCGCCGTCACCCGCTGCGGGTCGAGCTCCAAGACGAGCCGATCGAGGATGCTGCCGCGCTTCTCGAAGACGACGGTCCGCGCACCGCCGAGGTCCGGTCGATCCTGGTCGTACCGCTCACGCTGCACGATCGCGCCCTCGGCACCCTGGTCCTCGGGGCGCGTCGTCGCGGAGCGTTCCGCGACTTCTCCCAGGGCGATGGTCAGGGCAGCGCGCGGCGCACCCTCGAGGTGCTCGCGTCACACATCGCCACGTCCCTCGCCAACGCGCGCATGCTCGCGAAGCTCGAGGAGCTCGCGACGACCGACGGCCTCACCGGCCTGCTCAACAAGCGCGTGCTCCTCGAGCTCGGTCAACAGAAGGTCCGTGCGGCGGCGCGCTACGGCAAGCCCCTCTCGGTGATCCAGACCGACATCGATCACTTCAAGAAGGTGAACGACACGCACGGCCACGACGTCGGCGATCAGGTCATCAAGGGCCTCGCCGGAATCCTTCGCCGGCTCAAGCGCTCGACCGACTACGTCGCGCGCTTCGGCGGCGAGGAGTTCGTGATCATCTGCGAGGAGACCGACGCGACCGGCGCGATGAACCTCGCCGAGCGGGTTCGCGAGGAGCTGCTCCGCACGACGTTCCACGCGTCGAGCGGCCCGTTCCAGGTCACCTGCAGCCTGGGCGTCGCGACCCACCCGTGGGACGGCGCGACCTGGGACGAGCTCTACAAGGCAACGGACGAAGCGCTGTACGTCTCCAAGCGCGCGGGCCGAAACCGCACGACGCTCTCGGACGGCAGCGCGGCCCGGATGGCCGAACGCATGGTCGCCGGGCGCTGATCCGGGTCGTCAGTCGTCACGACTGACGTCTCAGAGAAACCGACACTTGTCGGCTTCTTCGATCTCCTTGGCGGCGAGCATGCAGTCGTAGACGTCTCGCTTCCAGCCCTTCATGCAGCGGGCCTTGGCGTTGTCACGCGCCTCCTCGAACACGGCGTCCTCGTTCTCCTTGGTGTTGAACGGAGCGACGGCGAGGCGGCCGAGCGGCGGGCGCTTCTCCTTCTTCACCTGCAGCTCGGCGAGATGGCGCGCGACCACGTCGCATTCGTTGGCGGTCGCGACGCTCGGTTTGCACGCCGAGGTCACGCCGATGCCGACGACGAGGAGAAGAGAGCCGGTGCGGAGGATGGACACCCGCCCCGTCTACTCCCGCAGTCGAGCGGACGCGACACCGACGCCCCGGACATGCGTGTCATACCTGCTGATTTTTGCCAGGATTTCGGCAAATGACGCAGTGCGTTTCGCTGGCCTGGATTCTGCAAACCGGGCTCATCTGGCCACGCTTCGTGGCGCTTGGAATTTGATCTCACGGAGGAGCTCATGAAGTCGAAGTTCATCGTGTTGGCCGTCGTCGTTTCGGCATCGCTCGCGCTGGTCGGGTGTGGGAGCGACGACGATCCGACGCCGACGACCACGACCGACACCGGCGTGGGCGATACCGGCAGCACCGGAGACACGGGCGGCGGTGGTGACACCGGCAGCGGCGACACCGGTGGTGGTGACACCGGCAGCGGCGGCGACACCGGCGGTGGTGACACCGGCAGTGGTGGCGACGGCGGCAGCGCCGGCGACACCGGCGGCAGCGACGCGACCGACGCAGCCAGCGGCGGCTGATCACGAGCGGAGGTCGGGTGGGAATTCACTGCTCGACCTCCGCGTCGTGTTCCATGCCGAAACGTTGCCAGTGAGCCTCGAAGCACGCTCACCTGTCTCCTTCCGTTTGCCTTTCCACGGAGGACGCCCGATGGCCTCGAAGATCTTCGCACTCTCCGCCGCGCTCGCGGTCGCCCTCGTTGCCTGCAGTGACGACGACTCGCCCGGGACGACGGCCACCGACACCGGAGTCGCCGACAGCGGCGGAGGCGACAAGGACACCGGAGTCGCCGACAGCGGCGGAGGCGGAGACACCGGAGTCGCCGACAGCGGCGGAGGCGGAGACACCGGTGGGGACGGCGGCGCGGAGCCGACCTGCACGGCGTACTGCGATGCAGTCACCACCAACTGCACCGGGACCAAAAACTCCCAGTACATCGACAAGGCGCGGTGCGTCTCGATGTGCGCGAAGATGACGGTCGGCACCCTGGCCGACAAGGACACCGACACGCTCGGCTGCCGGCTCTCTCACGCGATCGCGGCGAAGGACGGCCCGGATCTCAACTGCCCGCAGGCGGGAGCGACGGGCGGCGCGGCGTGCGGCGCCAAGCGCTGCGACGCGTATTGCAAGCTCGCGATGGCGCAGTGCCCGACCGGCGCGCCGTTCACCAGCGAAGCGGACTGCAAGGCCAAGTGCCCCGAGAGCTCGTTCAACGCGACCGCGGCGGGGGGCGAGATCGATCAAGCGCGCACGACGCTCAACTGCATGCAGTACCACATGCAGGCGGCCTACCAGAGCTCCGCGGCAGCCACGACGCACTGTCCGCACCTGACGATCACGTCGGGTCCCTGCGGCCCGGCTTGAGGGCGGCGAGCGCCGACTCGAGCTCCGCGGTCGTGAACGGTTTGTCGAGCACCGGCCTGCGCGCCGCATCCACGAGGCCCGCCATCTCCGGCGACGCAGCGCCGCCCGTCATGAAGAACAGTCGCTCGACGAGTGTCGGTTGGTGCATGGACATCCAGCGGTAGACGTCGACGGCCGTGCCGTCACCGAGCAGCACGTCGCACAGCACGGCGTCGAACCCCGAGTCGCTGGCCAGGTGCTCGATCGCTGCGCGCCGCCCCTCGGCGATGACCACTTCCCATGACCGCAACTGTTCGCGGAGGGAACGCGCCAGCTGTGGCTCGTCCTCGATCAGCAACATGCGTCGAGGCGCGTGCGGCATCGGGGTCGACCAGACCGACGCGTCGCGAGTCGACGCCGGCGGAGCGTCACCCGGTGCGCTGGGCAGCGTCACGCGGAAGCAGGTACCCCGTGGCAGATTCAGCTCGACGTCGATCGTACCTCCGAGCGACGTGACGATGTGGTGGCAGATCGAGAGCCCGAGCCCCGTCCCCGAGCCCGGCGCCTTGGTCGTGAAGAACGGCTCGAACACCCGACCGACGAGCTCGGGAGGGATGCCCGCGCCGGTGTCGCGCACCTCGATCACCACGGCGCCGTCGGAAGGCCGGGAGCGGGTGATCACCCTGACCTCGTTGGCTGCGACGTTCCCCTCGGGAATCGCCTGGCCCGCATTGACGAGCAGGTTGAGCAACACCTGACCGAGGCGCCCCTCGTGGCCCCAGGCGCGCAGAGAAGGCTCGAGCTCGCGCACCAGCAGCGCACGGTGACGAATCTCGTGGCCCGCCATGTCGGCGCACGATGCGACGACCCGATTGACGTCGACCGGCACGCGCGACTCGTCGTTGTGTCGCGAGAGCGTGCGGAGGTCGCGCACGATGTCACGGACCCTGAGCGCTCCCTCCTCGATGGCCGCAATCCGCTCGAGCAGTTGGTTGCGCAGATCGCCCCCGACGAACTCGTTCTCGACCGAATTCCGCAGGAGCTCGGCGTTGCCCAGGACATAGGCGAGCGGGTTGTTGATCTCGTGACCGACCGACGCCGCGAGCCGCCCGAGTGACGCGAGGCGGTCGCTCGTCAGGAGTTGCGCCTCGAGGCGTTTGCGGGCGGTGAGATCGTGGGCGATGGCCAACACGGCCGGCTCGCCGTCGAACGAGGTCGCGAGCGCGGCGACCTCGGCCGGCACCACCTCGCCGTCGACACGCAAGAGGCGCTCCTCGAGCGCCGGCGAGGGGCACCCCTCGTGGTGGATGGCGGAAATACGCTCGACGAACGCCGCGCGGTCGTCGGGGTGCACGAGGTCGAGCGCCTCGCTCCCGACCAGATCCGGACCGTTCTCGCAGCCGAGCAGGCGCTTGGCGGCGGGGTTCAGGTACACGATGCGCGCGTCGCGGTGGACGATGACCCCGTCGGGAACGCTCTCGACCAACGCGCGGTAGCTGGCCTCCGAGCGCGCCACCGCCTCGGCAGACCGCAACTGCTCGGTGATGTCGTGCATGAGCGCGAACATCAACTTGCGCTGCCCGACGCGGAGCACGCCGGCGGTCAGGTGCACCGGGAAGATGTGCCCGTCCTTGCGCTTGTGCCAACGGACCTCGATGCGCGCGCCGCCCGCCCCGGTCGCGCGTGCGATGGCGTCGCGCGTGGCATCGGGCTCGGCGCTGACGTCGGTCACGCGCATGGTCCGCGCCTGCTCGCGGTCGTAGCCATAGAGCTCGAGCCAGGGCCCGTTGACGTCGACGATGCGACCCGTCGCCGGCTCGAACACCGAGAGGGCGGCGCTGCCTGCGGCCACCGAAACCTCCCCCTCGTCGGTCGAGACGACCAACATGTCGTCGGGACTAGCGGCCATGCTCGACGTTGCGATACCGCAAACCCGGTTGGGCGTCAGCCGATGATCATGCCCTCGCTGAGCAGTCGCCCTTCCTTGAATCGCCGCAGGTTCCAGCGGTCGAACATCGGCAGGGGCGTGCGCTCGACGAGCCATTGCGCGATGAGCTTGCCCATCACCGGCGCCATCATGAACCCGTGGCCCATGAACCCGGACGCCTGATAGAACCCGTCGACTTCGTCGATGGGTCCGACGATCGGGTTGGCGTCGGGCGTGAGGTCGTAACAGCCGGCCCACTGACGCAGCACCTTGACGCGTCCGAGCACCGGAACCGTGCTGGTCAGTGCGCGCGCGTAGAGGCCGAGGAAGCGTGCCGACGACTGCTGATCGACCCCGTGGGGCACCCGGTCGTTGGAGATGCCGCCGACGATCTCTCCGCGCATGGACTGGGAGAAATACAGACCACTATCGAGCTCGGCGACGAGCGGCTTGAGCCAGGGCTTGAGCGGCTCGGTGGAACAGATCTCGTGACGATGGGGTGTGTTCGGGAGCTCCACGCCGAGCAGGCGGGCGATCTCGGGTGACCATGCGCCTGCGGCGTTGACCACCTCGTGGGTGGCGATGCGCCCGCGCGACGTGAGCACTGCCTCGATGCGCCTTCCCTCCTGCGAGGTCTCGAAGCCGGTGACCTCGGTGTGGGTGACGACCTCGACCCCCAGCTTGGCGGCGGCCTGGGCGTAGCCCCAGACGAAGGGCCAGGGGAAGACGACGCCGTCGTCGGGGTTGAAGCTCGCGAGGACCATCGGCTTCTTGCCGCCGATTTCGAGCTCGGGGACGAGCTTCTGCGCCTCGCGCGGCGTGAGCAGCTCGGTGCGCAACCCACAACGCTGCTGCAGCTCCGCAGACGCGCGAAGCGCCTTCGCCTTCTCCTCGCTGCGCACGACGAAGAGGTATCCGCCCTGGCGGAACCACACGTTGATCTTCATCTCGCTCGCGAACTCGCTGCAGATGCGGATGGACTCCTGCATCAGCCGAACGTTGGCCTCGCTCGACCATTGCGCGCGGATTCCGCCACCGTTCCGCCCCGACGCTCCTCCATTGAGGTAGCTCCTGTCGAGGACGACCACGTCCGTGACGCCACGCTTGGCCAGGTGGTACGCGATCGACAGACCCATGATCCCGCCACCGACGATCACGTAATCCGCTCGCGTGCGCACGCGCGCACGGTACACGAAGCCGGTGCTCGCGTGCACGACCCGACAACATGACCCTGCTTGGCCCGGGCCGTGCTGAACGCTGCCCCATGGGATTGGGCCCATCGGATTTGGAAAGGCGATTCGGATGGGCTTCGGCCCGACGGACGAGTTTTTGGCCCGCGCCGCTCGGTCCAGATACCGCCTTCGTGTCGGCACGATTGACGACGCGCGTACTGCGCTCCGCCGCACGACCCCTCGCCCCCCGTCTCTGGAGGAGCCCATGATCCACGCAGCTCGTCGTGGGGTAGCCCCCCGTCTGCTCGCTTTTCTCGTCGCGCTCGCCGCACCGGCGATCGCGCCGTCGGCCTTCGCCGATTCGCCCGTCGCCGTCGGTGAGGTCAGCGCGCCTCAGCAGGAAGATGCGGCCAAGGCCATCAAGACCACCCTCTCCGAGGAGCTCGCGAAGATGAAGCTCCCGAGCGGGAAGAAGTTCATCGTGAGCGCGAGCCTGTTGAAGCTCGAGACCAAACAGAGCGGCGCCGACGCGACCACCCAGGCGATTGTCTCGCTCGCGGTTCGCGACGCGAAGGACGGCGCGATTCGCGGAGTGATCAACGGCTCGGGACTCGTGAAGAGCCGCGCAGGCGATCCCACCGTGACCAAGACGGTCGTCGAGACCGCCGTGCGTGGCGCGACGAAGAACCTCCCGGTGGTGATCGCCCAAGCGCAGTGACGTCGATCGCTTCGAGTCGATCGGAAATTTGGCCATCACACCTACATCGTCGTACCTACCCGAACGCGCCCCAATTCCCCCAACGGGCCTTCTGGAGACGGACCACCATGCACATGCAGAGCACCTCCCCCGAGCGTCGTCGTCACAAGGTCTTCGTCACCCGCAACACCGAGTACCACTTCCGCGATCGCCTCTGCGTCGCGGTCCGCGATCGGCGCACCGGTGACTTCCTCCCGGGCCACCTCGCCCTCAAGCGCGAGCTCGCCGGCGGCGTCCACCGCCTGAACAACGGGACCCTCATCCCGCGCGAGGACGATCCGCAGCCGGGCGAGGCGCTCTACTTCATGGCCAACGGCCTCGATCTCGTCACCTCTCCGCTGATCCGCACCGAGCGGCCGGAGAAGACGATCGTGCGAAACTACCGCTTCTAGGTGACTGGTGTTTTTCGTGGTGCGCCAAGTCATTGCATAATATGATTATGCAATGACACTCGGCCGCGCCCCCGACACCGGCGAGATCTTCGGCTCGACGACCGAGCTCTGCGCAACCCGTCT
>Ga0208492_1000257_pt1 | contig 50476 bp, 44 predicted proteins | sample Subbioar_CSW14AB_FD_184820 | JGI IMG/M metagenome (GOLD analysis project Ga0208492, IMG submission 184820) | Serpentinite rock and fluid subsurface biosphere microbial communities from McLaughlin Reserve, California, USA - CR12Mar_CSW14AB (SPAdes) | ecosystem: Environmental > Terrestrial > Deep... | reverse complement strand
GGCGGGCGGTACGGGGGTGGGTGCGGTGTGCGCGGGCAGGCTCCGCAGGTCCTGCGCGGCCTGACGCATTGGCGCGGTGGTTCACGGCAGGTGGGGAGCGGCGTCTCGCACGCGTGGGGTGGCCCAGCGCATGCGCTGACCCGTCGAGCCCCTTGCCGGGACCGCGCCGTTGATGCGCGGGGCCGCCACCTGCATGCGTGGAACGGCTTAGGGCATGCGCGGAGTGGTTTCGCGCAAGCGGGGGCGACTTCGTGCATCGTTTGGTCCACTTCGCACATGCATGAGTCCGTTTCGTGCATGCTTGGCGCGGGCCAGTGCAAGCGCACAACCCATGTCGCACATGGACGAAGCCGGTGTGTGCATGTGCGAGGTGGCCTCGGCGATGCGCGAGATGGCTTATGCGATGCATGAAACGGCTTCGCGTATGGGCGGTTTGCCTCCGGCCATCGGTTGCGCCCGCTGCGCCACGCTTTTATCAGGCCGCCGAGCAGAGCCGGACGGAAGGGTGTTGTCACCCCAATCTCCGTGAGCGACAGGGCCCAGGGACGTTGGTCCCTGGGTTTTTTCATGTTCCGTGAACCCCCGGGCTCCGCGGCCGACTGTCTGCGTGGACAATTGCGGTGGGACCCCTTCTATGAACCCCCAAGACGTGATCAATGAACTGCTGGTCGTCCGCTGCATGCTGGGGGAGCGGCCGGCGTTTGACGAGCTTGTGGCCCGGTGGCACGGGCCCCTGTGGCGGTATGTCCGGTGCATGGTGGAGACCTCTGAGCAGGCGGAGGAGGCGGCGCAGGAGACCTGGGTGAGGGCGCTGCGGGGGCTGCCGCGGCTGCGGGATCCGGGGCGGTTTGCGCCTTGGTTCTTCGGGATCGCACGCCGGGTGCTGATGGATCGGCTGCGGGCGAAGTATGCGGCGGCGGTGGAGAGTCTTGGGAGTGATGCTGAGGCTGGGTCCGACGACGCGGCCTTCGGCGCTGATGAAGTCGCGCAGGTGCGTGAGGGCCTGCACCGGCTTCCGCTGATTGAGCGGGAGACGCTGATGTTGCACTACCTCCTGGGCCTGCCGCTTCAGGCGATCGCGCAGATCGCGGCGGTTCCGGAGGGGACTGTGAAGTCTCGCCTGTTCCGCGGGAGGCGGATGTTGCGTGAGTCGCTCGAGAACAAAGGAGGCAGGCAATGACATCGGAACATGTTGATCAACCCGGCGGGTCCATCGAGCGGGTGCAGCGGCGGGTGCAGAGCGAGGTGGCGGGGAGGCCGCGGGGGGTGTACACGGCCCTCCTGCTGCTGGATGTTGGGATGCTGGTGCTGGTGGTGGCGCTGTGGTCAACGGAGACAGGCCTGCCCACGAGGACGCACGCGGCGTTCGGCGCCATGACGGCAATCGGAGTGGCGTGGCTGGGGTTCTTCGGCTGGGCCCTGGTGTGCCGCCGCCCCTTGTTCGCGCTGGACCGGGTGGTCGCGGGATCGCTCGCGATGGCCTTCACCACTCTCTTTCTGGTGTGGGGGCTGGTGGTGACGGCGCAGCGTGGGCGTGGGATGGGGGCGGTTGCGTTGACGGGCGGGGTGTTTGTGGTCGCCGCGGGGATTGTTCTGCTGCGGGCGGTTCGTACGCGTCGGGCGCTGCTGCGGCGGCGGGCGGAACTGGCGGCGCAGCTCGGGGCGGAGCAGCGGTGAATGGTCACTCGAGGTTGATGGTCACTCGAGGTTGATCACCACACGGAAGCCGATGAAGTCGCGGCGGCTGAAGGGACGCGCTGGGGATGAGGGTGTTAGCATCAGGAATATGAAGAACAGCGTTGCGGCAGTGATTGTTGGGGTTGGCGTGGGGTTCGTTGTAGGCGGGTGCGCTTCGGAGCAGCCCTCGCCGCATGAGGCGACGCGGGGGGTTGCGCGCGCCGAGAGGGTGGCGCAGCCGCCGGTGAATGCGGGAGCTGGTGAAAAAGCGCCGGTGATTGTGGGTGGGGTGGGGGTTCCGGCGGGGGAGATTCACGAGCGGTTGGCTGAGGCCGCGGGGGCGGTGGTGGTTGAGGAACTGGTGCTGGACCGGGCGCTGGCGGTCGTGGTCGCGGAGCGCGGGGTCAAGGTGACGCGGCGGGATGTGGACGCGGAACGCGGGCTGCTGCTGCGGGCGATGCAGGAGGATGCGGGGCTGAGCGAGGCGCAAGCGGAGGCGATGCTGGAGAACGTGCGGCGTTCGCGGGGGCTCGGGCCCGTTCGATTCGAGGCGCTGCTGTCGCGCAATGCGCAGCTGCGGGCGTTGGTGCGGCCGGAGGTGGCGGTGTCGCCGGAGGAAGTCTCGCGGGCGGTGGCGATCGAGTTTGGGCCGGCGTTCCGGGCGCGGGTGATGCGGGTGGGTGACACACGCGAGCTGGCGCGGGTGCGGGGGCAGATCATGGACCTGCTGCGCGAGCCGATTGACCTCCGGAACACGGCGGAGCAGATTGAAGAGGAGAAGCGGCGGCCGCTGCCGCAGCAGAAGATCGACCTCGCGGCGGCGCTGTTCGCGCAGTGGGCCGTGAAGGTTTCGACGCACGAGTCGGCGGGGCGGGGCGGGCTGGTGGCGGAACTGAGCCCGGCGGATGAGTCGGTCCCGGCGGTGGTGCGCGGCGTGCTCGAGGGGCTGCGGCCGGGGGATGTCAGCGATATCTACGAGACGGGGGAGGGGGCGTGGATGGTGCTGGTGGAGAAGGCGCTTCCGGCGCGGGGGGCAGCGGGCGCGGCTGATGTGGAGCGGGTGCGGGCGCGGATGGTGGCACGGCAGGAGCGGATGGAGATGGACCGGCTGGCGCGGGAACTCGTGGGAGCGGCGAACGTGACGGTGCTGGAGAGCGGGCTGCGGTGGAGCTGGGAGGGGAGGCCGCGGTAGTCGTGCGAGTGACGAAGAGCACGACCGTCAGAGCACGGTCGTGGCACGGGTGGACGCACGTTGGGATGTGTCAGCGGGCGTATTCGATCGCGCGGGTTTCGCGGAGGACGGTGACTTTGATCTCGCCGGGGAAGGTCATTTCTTCGCTGACCTTCTTGGCGATCTGGTGGGCGATGAGGTAGGCCTCGTCGTCGCCGACCTTGGAGGCGTCCACCATCACGCGGACTTCGCGGCCGGCCTGGATGGCGTAGGCCTCGTTGACGCCCTTGTAGGAGAGGGCGATGTCCTGGAGGTCGTTGAGGCGCTGGATGTACTTCTCCATGCTCTCGCGGCGGGCGCCGGGGCGGGCGGAGGAGACGGCGTCGGCGGCCATGATGATGGGGGTGTAGAAGCTGGTTGAGGGGATGTCGGCGTGGTGGCCGCCGATGACGTTGAGGATGGGCTCCTTCTCGCCGTACTGGCGGGCGAAGTCCATGCCGATCTTGGGGTGACCGCCCTCCATCTCGTGGTCCATGGCCTTGCCGATGTCGTGGAGGAAGCCGGCGCGGCGGGCGATGGTGCCGTCGAGACCGAGCTGCTCGGCGATGAGCTGGGAGAGGAAGGCGACCTCGACGCTGTGGCGGAGGACGTTCTGGCCGTAGCTGGTGCGGAAGTGGAGCTTGCCCATGGCCTCGAGGATTTTGGGGTGCAGGCCGCGGAGGTTGACCTCGAGGGAGGCCTCCTTGCCGTGGCGGTTGATCTGGTCGTTGATCTCGGAGCGGACCTTCTCGACGACCTCCTCGATGCGGGAGGGGTGCATGCGGCCGTCCTTGACGAGGCGTTCGAGGGATTCCACGGCGATCGCCTGGCGGACCTTGTCGAAGCAGGAGACGACGATGACGCCGGGGGTGTCGTCAACGATGATGTCAACGCCCGTGGCCTTCTCGATGGCGCGGATGTTGCGGCCTTCGCGGCCGATGATGCGGCCCTTCATGTCGTCGCTGGGGATGGCGACGGAGCGCACGGTGGATTCGCTGGTGTGCTCGCTGGCGTAGCGCTGGATCGCCATCAGGGTGATCTCGCGGGCCTTGTCCTTGGCGTTGGTCTCCGCCTCTTCGAGGGTCTTGCGGACGACCTTGGCGACCTCGTGGCGGGATTCTTCTTCGACGCGCTGGAGGAGGACTTGCTGGGCCTGGTCGGCGGACATCCCGGCGACGCGCTGGAGGAGCTCCTTCTGCTCGCGATAGACGTTTTCGATCTCGTCCTCGCGGACGTTGAGCTTGTCCTCGCGGGAGCGGAGCTGGTCGGCCTGGCGGGAGACCTGCTGCTCCTTCTGGGCGAGGGACTCCTCTTTGCGGTCGAAGGTGTCCTCACGCTTGGTCAGGCGGCGTTCGGTCTCGCGGAGCTCGGCGCGGGCCTTCTCGAACTCTTCCTCCGCTTTGGTGCGGCGGTCGAGGAGTTCCTTCTCGGCGGCGAGGCGGATCTTGTCGGCGTTGGTTTTGGCTTCCGCTTCGGCTTTGGTCAGGGTAGCCTGGGCCTCGGACTTGGCGCTGGCGAGCGACTTGGCGCCCATGGAGCGGACGACGATGGCGCCGATCGCGACGCCGATGGCGAGGGCGACGATTCCGATGACGGCAGCGAGGGCGTTGCCGACTTCTGCGAGCACGAGTTGATTCACCACGGCTGAGTCCTTGGCCCATACACGCGCCGACCGGACCGGTCGGCATCAGTGACGGACACTCAGCTTTGTCACACCCCAACGATCAGACAGCGGCCGGGACAGCGCACAGAGGTGGGCCGGCGCGCAAGGATGGCCGCGACGTGCGGCGATCGGGGTTGCGCGGGCCGGATGTCACTTTTGACGAAACTCCTCAGGTGCGGTTGTCAGTTCCGGGCTGGCGAGCGTTGTTGACCGGCGGCGTTCCCGGAGGGCCGCGGGCGTTCAGGGTGTGGGTTCAGGCTTTCTCAGGATGGATAAAGGCATGATGAAGCATCGATGTGCCCTGATGAAAGCTTTGCAAAGCGGTGTCCGACTCCCGCCGGGTGTGAACAGGTCATGAGCAAGACCGGCACACCCCCACGGGCTGAGGTATGCTAGGGGTCGGCCAGACCCGGTGAATTGGGGAGGCCTCGAATTTGGTGAACGCAGACCTTGGGAGCGGCATGAACAGAACACGAACCGGTCGAGTGATGAGTGGTGTGGTTGTCGTCTTGGGGGCTCTGTGGGGCATTGGGCAGAGCGGGTGTGTGCGGCAGATCCAGTGGCTGCCTCAGGTGGGTGACGTGGCGATTGAGGGGATGGACCAGGCGGGCGTGATGGATGCTCCGCCGGCCGTGGATATTCAGAATCACCGCGGGTCGGTGACGGTGATGGTGAGCCCGCAGGTGGACTCGCCGCGGGTGACGGCACTGGTACACCGGGATGGGAAGGTGGAGGCCGATGTCCGGTGGACTGCGGCGAGCATGGCGATGGATAACGGGCGGCCGGTGCTGCGAGTGCTCTCCACGGCGGAAGGGGCTGAGGATGTGCCGGTGGACATCCGCGTGATCCTGCCCGCGTGCGGGGGGGTGCGGGTGCAGAATGACGGCGGGCCGGTGACGCTGCTGGATGTTGCGGGGGCGATTGAGGTTCACAACAGCCTGGACGCGGCCGATGGGCGATCGATCTTCATTGAGACGTGGGAGGATCTCACGGCGCCGATGCTGCTGCGGTCGGAGCGCGGCAATGTTGAGGTGCGGATGGGGCGAGACAGCGCGGGGCAGCTGACTGCCTCGTCGCAGACCGAGCGCGTGACGGTTGATACGGGCGCGGCGAAGACGGCGAGCGTCAAGCTGACGGGCCGGTCGTGGATCGGCACGATCAACGGCGGCGCGAGCGATCAGCGGATCGATGTCGAGAACGGCAGCGTACTGGTGGTGCTGGGGCTGAAGGACCCGATCAGGCAGCCCGTCGGGCCGTGGCTTGCACCTGATTGACGTAGCGGGTGACCTGCGAGATCACGAAGTCCTTGTGGGCGGGGTTGAAGGCAAACTCGAAGGCCACGCCCGCGTAGAGGTTCTGCGCGCTGTCGAGGTGGGTGTGGACGACGCGGCCGGTGATGGCGATGGGCGCCGCGATGTGGGGCGTGAGGTTGAGGCGCATCCAGATGAGGCGGGATCGCTCGGCCGCGACGGCCTCGCTTTTGCCGATCATGAGGCCCAGGCCGCCGCCACCGATATTCATGAGCTGAGCGGTGAAGGGCGGGCCGACCTCGGGGAGCAGGATGGAATCCTGGTGCTGCGAGGGGGCGGATTCGCCGCTCTGGAGCTGGAGGATGGCCGCGCGGTTGGCGACTTCGGCGGGGGTGACGCTGGTGGGGTCGAGCAGGGGCCAGCACTCGACCTGAGGGAGGTTGAGTGAGGCGGTGGAGATGCGGAGGAAGTCGCGGCGGGCGCAGCGCTCGACGGTCTCGGGGGCGGTGAAGCGGAGGCCGTTGATGCGGGGGAACTCGGCGGAGGATGTTGTGCCAAGCACGCGGGTGTGGAACATCCAGCGGTTCTGGCCGACGGACATCACGCCGACGAGCTGCGTGCCCTCTTCGAACTTGACCATCTGGCCCATGGCGTAGGGGTTCTCGAGAACGAGCTCCTTGTCACCCACGGCCAAGAGGCGGACGCGCCAGACGAGGTCGGGGGTGTCGGAGGCGCCTTCGGGGCGGGCGACGGAGAACTCGAGGCCGCCGCCGCGATGTGCGATCTGGTGGAGCGAGTCGCGCCAACGGTCTGTTCTGGAACGGTTTGCGGGCATGTCTGGAAACTCCGATCGTGAATGGGCGCTCGGGCGCGTCCGTTGCACGTCACATCGGAGGGATGTGGGGCTGCATCCATCCACATCCGGCGTTCGGGGCTGGAGGTGGGCCGTTTGGAAGGCCCGGGCGGGTTATGAGACGGTGGCGGCTGGGGAGCCGGCGCGGAGGCGCGTGAGGCGCTGCTGGGCTTCGGTGATGCGTGCGTCGAGGTTGCCGAAGCGCGAGGCGTAGAGGAGCTCGAAGATCGCCGAGGCGTCGCGGGCGAGGGCGGGGTCGCGGTCGGCGATGGTGCGGAGGTGGACGAGGGGTGGGGACCAGGCGGGCTTGTGGTGGCCCTGCGATGCGAGGTGCTTGACGAGGGCGCGGTAAACGCGGCCCTCAGGGCCTTCCATCGCCCAGCCGTAGTCGATCGTGGCGCGGGGGCGGCGGCGCTTCCAGGCGCGGTAACCGGCCCAGGAGAGACCAAAGACGAGGACGCCGCCGCCGACGTAGGCCGCGATGAGGGCGGGGGAGTGCATGCTCTTGCGGAAGCGGTTCACGCGGCGGAGCATTTGGCGGTAGCTCTCGGCGCTGGACTCGAGCATGTTGGTCAGGCCGAGTGGGGCGAGGAGGCGCTCCTGCTCGTACTGGCCGAAGGTCGCGATGTTGTTGTTCCAGAAGTCGGCGCCGGCGGCGTAGAAACGCTGGAAGCGGCTCATGACGCCGGTGTCCACGACGTACTGGCTGTCGGAGGCGGGGGTCGCGTCCATGATCACCCAGCCGCCGGGGCCGGTATCGACCTCGGTCCAGGCGTGGGCGTCGGACTCGCGGATTACGTAGAGGCCGCGCTCGGTGTCGTATTCCGTAGCGAGGTAACCGGCGATGACGCGGGCGTTGATGCCGACGGTGCGGCACATCGCGGCGAGGCCGGAGGCGAAGTATTCGCAGTGGCCGCGTTTGGCTTCGCTGAGGAACCAGTAGGTTGGGTCGGTGCCGAGGGGGGCCTTGAGCTGGTCGGTCGCATAGATGAAGTTGGTGCGGAGGAAACGCTGGAAGATTTCGGCGGCGCGGGCGTCGTCCTCAACCGGGCGCTTGGTCGGGTCGGGTTCGATGTCGGCGCGTTCGAGAATGTTACGGGCGAACTCAGCGACCTGTGGTGAGGGGAACGCGTCAGCATCACGCCGTACGACCGCACTGGGGTCGGGAGACGAAACGGCGCTGCGGACGGTGTAGCTGAATCGCCCCTTCGCGCCCTTGCGGAACAGGCGGCCGGTCCTGCGGTCAATCACTGCCCAATGCTGCCACTCTGTTGGAGTGAACTTGAGGAACAGGGGCTTGAACGTGGAGAAGAGAGGGCCTTCAGCGCGGTTGTTGGAGAGGACTGTGATGGACTGCTCGAGGTAATCAAGGGTCTGAGGGTCTCGGGTGATGGGGATCCAGTTGCCGTTGCTGCCCTGGACTTCGCGGCCTGTGGGCGCGCGGAGTCTGGACTGCCACGTGCCGTTGGGGCCGTATTCGTCGAGGACGGCACCGCGAAGGTAGAAGGCCTGCCCAAAGCTGCCCAAGGGGCCGTCGGCGTTGGAGAACTTCGCTTCAAGAACAATGGAGTACGAGTCGGAGATGATCGACCCCACACTGGGATCGACCTCCTCTGTGAAACCAACACTCCGCTGGTCGCCGGTTCGGAAGGCGCCGAACTGGTCGACGCCCATGCCGCGCGGGATGAGGAGGAAGATCACGCCGGAGACGACCATGGCGATCGCGAGCACGCCGAACCAGAGTCGCAGGAATGCGGGGCGGTTGAGCCTCACACCGGTATTTGGCAAGCCCACGGCGATGGGCGTGGGCGACGTCCGAGCACGCCCGGAAAAGACCTGGAACATCATCACGCCGGCGAGGAGGAGCGGGAGGTGGATCGCCCAGACCACGCCGATGGCAAATGAGGTGCTGCCAAGGGTGGAGCCAACGGACATGAACAGGGACAGGGTGAGGAGCTGGCCGTAGTCGCGGAGGGTGCGGCGCTCCCAGAGCTTGATGATGAGGATCGCGACGAGGAACTCGGTGAAGGCGAGGACGAGGTCGCCGGTGGCGAAGGCCCGGAGGATCGCGACGCCGAGCATGATGACGAGGATGGAGTTGGAGATCCAGCGGGGGAGGCCGCGCCAGCCGCGGCCATTGTGGCGGATCTCGGTGACCCACCAGCCGGTGACGGCGAGCAGGAGCACGGGCGGCAACGCGACGACCATGTCGTTGGCGATCGCGAAGCCGAACATGCTGACGATGACGTTGGCGATGAGGATGAGGCGGAAGCGGCGGTCAAGGTTCATTCGTCGCTCCCCGTCCATGCGGAGACGAGCTTCCACCAGCGGCTGGTGCGGCTGCCAGCGGGGGGTTGGAAGGAGGGGTGCCAGCCGGCCGGGAGGCCGTTGATGTAGTTGGTGGACTCTTCGACGAGGACGCGTTCGCCGGTCATGCCCTCGGGGCCCGCGCCGGCGGTGCAGACAAGGATGACGCCCTCGCGTGGGCCGGCGAAGCCAGTGGAGCGGGGCGAGGCCCTGTCGGCTGTTGAGGGGGTGAGCGATGCAAGCTGATCGAGGAGGCGGTCGAGCTTGGGCTGGGAGCGGGGCTGCTCGAGGACGCGGCCATCGGAGAGGGCGAGGCCGGGCTCGAGGCCCAGGCGGATGGCTTGAGCAAGGAGACCCGCGCCGACGCTGATGACCTGCTCGTTGGTCTGGCCGCTGAGGTCGAAGCAGAGGACGATCCACACGCGGCGGGAGGGGCGGGTGGCCATCTCGCGAACCACGGCGTGGCCGAGGCGGGCGGTGGACTTCCAGGCGATGGAGCGGAGGGAATCGCCGTGGGCGAACTCGCGGAGTGAGAAGAACTCGTCGCCGGTGCGGGAGCGACGGACGGAGAGGCCGCTGTCGCCTTGGCCGGCGCGGGCGTGGAGGAGGCCGTCGCGAACGGGGGCGGTCCAGGGGCGGACGGCGATGCGGGAGTCCTGGTGGTAGGTGACGGACTTTCGGGTGAGACCGAAGGGGAAGGTGGTCCAGACCTGGAGGGGGCCGAGGTCGATGAGGCCTCGGTGGATGGCGAGGGCGCGCGCTTCGACGACGATCGAGGAGCGGGGCGGGATGTGGGCCGCGAAGGCGGGGCGGGGGCGGAGCTTGCCGGGCCAGGTGGACTTGGCACGCTTGGAGGCGGGAAGCTCTTCGATGGTGAGGGCGTACGCGGGAAAGACGCGGCTGTGGTTGAAGACGCGGTAGCGGATGATGAGCTCGTCGCCGACGGTGCCGGTGGGGGCAGGCTCGCGCTCAACGGTGATCTTCATGAGCGTGCCGCCGCTCAGGAAGCCGGAGATGAGCAGGCCGGCGACGCCGAGGCCGAAGAGCCAGAAGAGCATGTTGTTCTGGCTGTTGACGGCGCCGATGACGAGGACGATGGTGGTGAGGACGTAGGCAATACCGCCGCCGTGGAAGTGGTAGCGGCGGGCGACGACCGTGGCGGGTGAGCCGGAGAGGCGGAGAGATGTGGCGGGTGTGGGCAGGGGTCAGGGCTCCGGGGGGGTGATACGTGGCCGCCTGCCCGGCGGTGGGAAGAAATTTCGGATTTGGGATTTCGGATTTCGGATTTGGGGAACGATGTTCACGCGGGGCCTTTGTGTTTCGGTTTGTAGTCCGATGTCCCGCATGCCACGTTCCCGCGTCCTCGCGTGCGCGGTCAGCCGCCCGGCTTGAACTCGGCGGGCATTGGGAGGTCCTTGATGGTCGCGAGGCCGAACTGGTCGAGGAAGGTCTTGGTGGTGCCGTAGAGCATGGGGCGGCCGAGTTCTTCGGCACGGCCCTTGATGGTGACGAGGCGGCGGTCCATGAGGGTCTTGAGGACTTCGCCGCAGGAGACGCCGCGGATTGCTTCGAGGGCGGCTTTCGTGAGGGGCTGCTTGTAGGCGACGATCGCGAGGGTCTCGACGGCGGCGCGGGAGAGCTTGCCGGAGAGTCGGGGGCGGTGGTAGTCGGCGATTTTCTCGGCGAAGACCGGGAGGGTCATGAGCCGGAAGCCGCCCGCCACGGCCTCGATGCGGAACGAACGCTGGGTTTCGACGTACTGGGCGTTGAGGAGCTTCACGGCGTCGGCGATGATGGCCGCGGCGGCGGCCAGCTCGGCGGGGTCGCAGACGGCGTCATCGCTCTGGCCCTTGGGTTTCACCAGCTGGAGGCCTTCGGCCAAACGCTCGGGGGCGGTGGGGCGATCGACGCTGAGGAGGATGGCCTCGAGGACCGGGGCGATGGACTCGGGGGTGATGCCGAGGTCGATGACCGCGGCCGTGGGCTGGGGGGACTTGCCGCGGCGGGGTTTTTTGGGCTTGGCGTCGGCGGGGACTTCGACGAGGGGGGACTCGGGCTGGGCCTGGAGCGCGTCGGGCACCGCTGGCTGGTCGGCAGCCTGATTTGTGGTGGGCTCGACGATGGTGTGGGTCTGACCTTCCATGGAACCGGATCCTCCGGGCAGCTGGGGGCGGGGCGGGCGCGGGGTCTCCGACCCCGGACGTGGAGTTTATCAGGGGTTGGGGGGCTCGTGGTAAGACTCGGTCAATCCTCGGAGGAGAGGTCCGGAGTCGGTCTGCTACCGCCGGTGCTCGAATTCGTGAGTCGCGCGAACCCACCCCCAACCCCTCCCTCAGGGAGGGGCTTTAGGAGATGAGCGCGGCGAGGAGTTCGGTGATGCCCTGGCCGCGGGTCGCGACGGTTTCGAGGATGGGGCGGCGGCCGGCGACGTCGCGGAGGTCTTTGACGAGCTCGTTCTCGCCGGGGTGGTCGGCCTTGTTGCAGACGAAGAGGTCGGCGATCTCGAGGATGCCGGCCTTGTCCATCTGCACGGCGTCGCCCATGCCCGGGGTCAGGACCACGGCGGTCTTGTCCACGAACTTGCGGATCTTGGTCTCGTTCTGGCCGGCACCGACGGTTTCGATGAAGAGGGTGTCGATCGGGCCCCCACTATCCGAAGCGTCGAAGGCGCCGCCGATGAGCTCGATGATGGCGGGGAGGGAGGTGTAGTCCTCGCCGCTGATGGCGAGGGAGCGGTAGTAGACCTTGTCGTCAAGCGTGTTGAAGTCGACGCGGAGGCGGTCGCCCAAAAGGGCGCCGCTGGTGATGGGGCTCATGGGGTCGAAGGCGACGACGGCGCAGCGGCCCTTGTAACCGGCTTCGCCGGCCTGGCCGCGGCGGACGAACTCGCCGGCCATCTGGGCCACGAGGGTGGACTTGCCAGCGCCGGGGCTGCCGGTGACGCCGATGACGCGGGCGGGCTTGCGGCGGCGGGCGTTGCTGCGGATGGGCTTGGCGTCGTGGACGAGGGAGATGTCGCGGGCGAGTTGCGCGACAATTCCAGCGGTGCCCACGTTCTGCTGGCGCTCCTTGAGGGCGTCGTGCACGGCGTTGACAATGTCGAGCAGGCCGACGCCGGTGGTGAAGCACTTGCCGATGCCGGCTTCCAGGAGCTTGGGGAGGTCTTCCTGGGGGAGGATGCCGCCCATGTAGACGGGCAGGTCGGGGCGGCCGAGTTTCTTGAGCTCGTCAACGAGGCGGGGGCCGAGGACGAGGTGGGAGTTGGACATCATCGAGGCGCAGATGACGTCGCAATCTTCGTCGCGAGCGGAGATGGCGAGGGAGCGGGGGGTCTGCCAGAGGCCGGAGTAGATGACGTGGACGCCGGAGTCGCGGAGGGCGCGGGCGATGACTTTGACGCCGCGGTCGTGGCCGTCCAGGCCCATTTTGCCGAGGAGGACGCGCGGGCGGTGCGGGAGGTCGGCGCAGCGGTCCTTCTTCTCGAACTCGGTGGTTGGGACGTTGAGTGCGGTGGTCATGCGTTCCTCGGGAAACCCAAGAATAGGGTCAGAGCTGCTGGTTGATCCCCAGTTCGCGCCAGAGTTTTTCCGTCCTCTCCTTGTACCCGGGGTCGACGAAGTCGTAGCGGCCACGAACGTAGCCCGAGAGGTCAACCTCGCGACGGCGGGGTTCCTGGTTGAAGGGCCGCTCGATCATCCAGCCGATGTCGAGGGGGAGCGTGTCGGGCCTGGTGCCGGGCTTCTCGGGTCCGCTGCACTTGTACCGGCCGGTGGTGGAGTACTGCTCGAGAATCCACTGCTCGCCGCGGATGAGCGTGCCCATCATGACGACCGCCTCTTCAAGCGTCTCGGGGTGGTAGTGCCAGACACCCATCCCCACCGCCTGCACACATTCGAGGTCGCGGTCGATCCAGAGCCCGATGGACTCATGGGAAGGATTGTCGGGGCGGCACGCGATCCATAGGGTGCCCTCAATGTCCACGGCCTCCACGCGCGGCCAGCTCAGCCGCTCGCGGAGGTGCTGAACGAACTCGTCGACCTGCGGGTTCATGGGCGCCAGTCACAGTATCATGCCGGGCAAGGAGACCCTGTGCCCAACGCCTCCCTCCCGCCCGCCACCTCTGCCGGACCCCGCAGTTTCCGCTACTACGACCTCGTGATGGCGGGATTCGTCACGGTGCTCCTGTGCTCGAACCTGATTGGGCCGGGGAAGACGTGCGTTCTCAACCTGCCCGCCGACATCGTGCCGAAGTGGACGGAGGGGGGGCTCATCTGGGTTGCGGTGCTGTCGTTTGGTGCGGGCAACATCTTTTTCCCGCTCAGCTACATCTTCGGGGACGTGCTGACGGAGGTGTATGGCTTTGCGAAGGCGCGGCGGGTGATCTGGGCGGGGTGCTTCGCGATGCTCTTCGCCACGGTCATGGCACAGGTCGTGATCCACCTCCCGGTGGACCCGGAGGAGTCGTACAACCAAAAGATGCAGCCAGCCCTGGAGACGCTCTTCGGCGGAACATGGCGGATCGTCGCGGCGTCGGCGGTGGCGTTCTGGGTGGGAGACTTTGCGAACTCGTACGTGCTGGCCAAGTTGAAGGTCATGACGAAGGGCAAGTACCTGTGGACACGGACCATCGGGTCCACCTTCGTGGGTCAGGGGCTGGACAGCCTGATCTTCTACCCCTTGGCTTTCGGGGGGATCTGGCAGAACGACACCCTGGTACGGATCGTGGTGTTCAACTGGATTTTCAAGGTGATGGTGGAGGTGGTGTTGACGCCCGCGACGTACGCGGTGGTCGGGTTCCTGAAGCGGCGGGAGGGGGTTGACCACTTCGACGTGGGCACGAACTTCACACCCTTCTCTCTGAAGGATTGAACCAGCGGACTTGCAAACACCCCCCCACCCGTGGTTATTCTGCGGGTTCAGTTCTGGGGAGGTCCAATGAAACCGTTGCATTTGGTGGTGCTGATCCTGGTGGGCGTGGGCATCATGCTGGGCGTCACGCTCATGCAGAAGAAGCAGGGCGCGAGCGGGCCGGTGGTGGTCAAGGCTTCGGGTCCGCCGGCGGACGCAGCGTTCCTGGACCCCGAGGTGCAGCCGCTGGATGTGGCGACGGGCGGGGGCGCATTCACGGGGCAGTGGGTCAAGGCGCCGGGGTGGCAGGTGGGGATCACGAACATCACGCCCGCGGACAGCGGGGGCAAGGCGCTTCGGATCGAGCTGCCGTCGCACCCGACGATGCGCGGCATGTCGGCGTGGCTGGTGGCGATCGTGCCCGAGGATGAGGACATCAAGAAGGGCGACTTCTGCGTGCTCAGCGGGCGGATTGACTCGGTGGACAAGTTCCACGATGGGTACGCCGAGAGCCTGCGGGTGGTGATGCGGGACGTGACGCTGACGAAGATCAAGTGAGGACAAAACGGAGCGGAGCCCCGGACGCGAGGTCCGGGGCTCCGTTGTTTTTGGACCATCCGCGGAAGCCGCGGCGCTTAGCAGGGAGCGCCGGCGAGGACGCGGAAGAAGGACTCGATGTCCTGATCCGTGCCGTAGTCGCCGTCACCATTGAAGTCGCTCGCGTTGGGGTTGCAGGTCGGGCAGCAGTGGCCCGCCAGGCAGGCGAAGAACGCCTCGATGTCCTGGTCGGTGCCGAAGTCCGAGTCGCCGTTGAAGTCGGACGTGCCGCAGGTGGACCCGCAGTGGGAGATGCCGGTGTAGAAGTCGGCGCGGATGTTGACGTCATTGGCGCTGCGGGAGCGGACGTGCCAGCGGCCATCGCTGGAGGCGTTGGTGAGGGTTGACATGGGGTCAAAGCCGGCGGCGAGGTAGTAGGTGCCGGCGGGGAGGGTGCCGTTCTGGCCGGCGAAGATCGGGTCCGCATCGCTGCCGGTGTAAGGCATACGCATGGACGTTGAACCAAACGAGAACTGGGGAAGCGAGTACGCGCCCTCGTCGTCGGACTGCGCGACGACGTTGCCCTGTGAGTTGAAGATGTAGGCGATCTGGTCGATCACGCCCGCTGAGTCGCTGTTGGTGAAGTCGATGTCGAGGTAGCTGTCGGGCGTGGAACCGTCAACGCCGCAGGTGGTGAACTTGAACCAGAGGGCGTTTCCCGCACCCGGGTTGATGGGTGAAGTGCTGGTGCCCGGGTAGGTAATCGCCCGGCCGGCATTGAGCAGGAAGAAGTTTGGCTCAGCCGAGGGGGCGAGGGGCGCGGCCGTGTTTGAGTTGGTGCGAATGTTGACCCGGAGGTTGCCGGCGTTCTGGCTGGCGTTGGTGAGGTTCCAGCCGTTGGCCGCGCGACCTGCGGGGAAGGCGCCGACGCCGAGGTAGTACGGCCCGTAGGCGAAGGTGAGCTCGCCGTTGCTGCCGTCGAAGGCGAGTCCGTTGCCGTTCGCGGGGCGGTTGCCCACGCCGAAGCTGAGCTGGGCCTGGAGGTCGTGGCCGCTGTCGCGGTTGGTCGCGAGGAGGACGCCCACACCGTCGTAGAGCGCGAGCACGGGCTGGTTGGTGGGGAAGAGGCTGGAGCCTTCGGTATCGATGTCGAGCCAGGTGCGGCGGGCATCAGTGATGTCGCCAGGGAGCTCGAACTTGTACCACTTGATCTCACCGGGCGCGAGCCAGCTCGTCATCGCCAGGCCGCTGTCGGGGAGTGTGATAACGCTCGCCACGGGCTCGGTTGCCGGGGCGATGCCGCGGAGGACGATGTCCGCGATCACTGCGTTGCCGGTGCAGGGTGCGCCGCCGAAGACGCTGCGGACGTGTTCATTGGGGAGGGGCGAATCCAGCGGGCCGCCCTGGAGCACGCCGTCGCCGTTACGGTCGCGCCCCCAAGGGTCCGTCGTGGCGCCCTGGGGCATGGTGTTCTGGTGCGTGACGATGAGCGCGCCGTTCACGGGCGCGAGCTGGTTGGAGCCCGGCGCGAGCACCGAGACCTCGACATACGCGTGGTCGCCGGTGATGTAGCAGAGCGGCAGGCCGTTGGTCGCGAGGTTGAGGTAGGCGAGGTCGGGGGCGTTGCGGATGGGCACGGGGCCGATGGTGACGAGGGGCAGGCCGCCGACCATCGGATTGCCGCCGAAGTCGGCGTGCTGCCACACCTTCACGAGGATGTCGTAGTCGTGGATCGCCCCCTGGCTGTTGCCGATGAGCAGCTGCACTTCCATGAGCGGCTTGTCAATCTGCCCCGCCCAGGGACCGTTGGGAAACCAGACGTCCTCAATCAGGTGGTTGTGCGCGAAGGTGCCGATGCACACGCCGTTCGTGTCCGAGTCGTACACATCCTGCGTGACCAGTCGCGAGGCGTAGGGCATGGGCTGTGTGGTGCGGGCGTCGACGTAGATTTGGGGGATGGTCGACTTGTCACGGGCCGGGAGGGGCGTGACGTCCTGCCCGAGGGCGGACGGGGCGGCGGCCGCGAGACCCGCGGCCAGGGTGACGGTGCTCCAGAGCAAGTTGCGCATTGGTACTCCTGCCTTGGCGGGAATCCGTCCCGCCGGGAGAGGGGTGTTTTCGCCGCGTGCCCACGGCGGGCACGAAAATCCGTTGGTCGGCGTGAGCGCGAACTTACTCGGTTCTTTGACTTGGACAAAATGCCGTCAGCTGGAACAGCGTCGAAACGCACCAAGTGGCGGGCGAATGGGGGAGATGACCCGCCCGGGGCGGGGGAAATGCGTGGACTTGTTGGGAGATGCGCGTTCAGACGCGGGAATCAAGGCTCGGCATCACGCCGATGTGACTGCGACCCGCTTCTCCATCGCCTCAACGAACTGGTCGAAGAGGTAACTCGCGTCGTGCGGGCCCGGGGACGCCTCGGGGTGGTACTGCACGGCGAACACGGGCTTGTTCTTCATCGCGAAGCCCGCGAGCGTGCCGTCATTCAGGTGAACGTGGGTGGCGGTGCCCCCCACTGCTTCGAGACTGGCGGGATCCACGGCAAAGCCGTGGTTCTGGCTGGTGATCTCAACGCGCCCGTTGGTGGAGTTGAGCACGGGCTGGTTCGCGCCGCGGTGGCCGAACTTGAGCTTGAAGGTCTTCGCGCCGGCGGCGAGAGCGAGGAGCTGGTGACCCAGGCAGATGCCGAAGGTGGGGATGGGGTCCCCCTGCTTGTTCAGCACGCCCTTGAGGGTCGCGATGGTCTGCTCCACGGCCGCGGGATCGCCCGGGCCGTTGGAGATGAAGAGGCCATCGATGTCACCCTTCTCGAAGCGGCGGATGATCTCGTCGGCGGGGGTCGTGTGGGGAACGACGATGACCTCGCAGCCGCGGTCGGCGAGGTTGCGGAGGATGTTGGCCTTGGCGCCGCAGTCGAGGGTCAGTACGCGGAGCTTCTTTCCCTCGTGATGGTGCGACTCGGGGAGTGACCACTCACCGAGGGTCTCACTCCATGTCGAGCCGCTATTGCAGCCCACGCGCGGGACGAGGTTCTGCCCGGCCATGGAGGGGGCGCTGCGGGCCATTTCAACGAGCTGCGCGTCGGAGAGGTCGGAGCGGTCGGTAATGATGCCGGGCATGGAGCCGTTGGTGCGGAGACGCTTGGTGAGGGCCCGCGTGTCGATGCCCGTGAGGCCCAGGACGTTGTTCTGGGCGAGGTAGTCGGCGAGAGTGCCCGTGCTGCGGAAGTTGGAGTGGCGGCGGGCGAGCTCGCGGATGACGAACCCGGACACCTGCACCTTGACGGACTCGACGTCCTCGTCGTTGACTCCCGTATTGCCGATGAGCGGGAACGTCTGGACGAGGATCTGGCCGGTGTAGGAGGGGTCGGTCAGGGACTCCTGATACCCGCACATGGCGGTGTTGAAGACCACCTCGGCGGCGACGGCGAGGGAACGGCCGGTGGCGCCGAATGCCTGACCGTGGAAGACCGAACCGTCTGCAAGGGCAAGCCTGCCGGGGACGAGTTGGGATACGTTGTGGGGGTGGGAATGAGCGGCGTCGATGTCGTGGTTGGGCATCGAGCGAGAGTGTAGCGCGGTCTACGAGGGTTTTTGATGGCGGGCGGGAGCGAAAGCCTGTTTGCGGTGCAGGAGTCGGCCGCGGCGGCGGGCGCGGTGTACGTGCGCGTGGCGGTGGAGCGAGGGATCGACTCGGACCTCGGGGCGGAAGGGCTGACGTACCGGGTTGAGGGGGCGCTGCTGGGCGGACCGCCGGTCGCGATTGGGGAGCGGGTTGAGGTGCCCCTGGGCAGGGGCAAGGCGGGTGTGGGAAAGCTGACATCTGGGATTGTGGTGGCCGTGGGCGGGGCGGAGTTGCTGGAGGGGCTCAGCCCGTCGAAGGTCAAGCCGATCGCTCGCCGATCGGGGGCGACGCTGCCGGGCGGGATGGTGGAGTTGGCGGAGTGGATGGCGGGGTACTACGTCTGCCCGCTTGGGATGGTAATGGCTTCGATGGTCCCAGCGGCGGTGAAGCAGGGGGTTGGGAAGCGGGCGGTAGAGCGGGTGTCGTTGATTCCGGGGGGGTTCGAGAACCTGAAACCGGCGCAGCGGAAACTGCTGGAGATGGTGCGGGCGGTCCCGGCGGGTGACTTCCCGATGCCGGTGAAGGAGCTCGCGGAGCGGGTGGGACTCAAGGGGCCGGCGCGGCTGCGCGCACTCATCGCGGCGGGGGCGCTTGAGGCTTCGATGACCGAGGAGGTCCACGCCCGCGAGGGGTTGACGGGGGGGCTCGGTCTCCCGAAAGCGGACATCACGCCGACCCCGTCCCAGCAGCGGATTGTGGATGGGATGGCGCCGAGCCTGGGGTCATTCCACGTTCACCTGCTGCGGGGTGTGACGGGTTCGGGCAAGACCGAGGTGTATCTGCGGCTGCTGGCGAAGGTGCTGGAGCGGGGACAGTCGGCGGTGGTGCTTGTGCCGGAGATTGCGTTGACGCCGCAGACGGCGGACCGGTTCACGGCCCGGTTTGGCAGGCCGCGGGTCGCGGTGATGCACTCGGGGCTCACGGCCGCCCAGCGGAACCGGGAGTGGTCGCGGGCGGCGACGGGGGCCGCGAGCGTGGTGGTCGGGGCGCGGTCGGCGGTGTTCGCGCCGGTGCCGAACCTGGGGCTGATTGTCGTCGATGAGGAGCACGACAGCAGCTACAAGCAGGACCGGCTGCCGCGGTATAACGCGCGGGACGTGTCGATCAAGCGGGGGCAGCTCGAGGGGTTCCCGGTGGTGCTGGGGTCCGCGACGCCGTCGCTGGAGAGCTGGGCGAACGCGACGGGCGGGAGCGGGAAGTGGTCGCTGTGGGAGCTGACCGAGCGTGTGGGCGGCGCGGTGCTGCCGGCGGTCGAGATCGTGGACCTGCGGGTAGAGCGGCAGGCGCGGGCGCACTCGCGGGCGGGCGATGAGGGGCGGCTGCACCTGCTAGGGCCGACGCTGGAGGCGGCGCTCGAGGCGACGCTGAATGATGGGGGGCAAGCGATCCTGCTGCTGAACCGGCGCGGGTTTGCTCACTACATCTCGTGCCCGAAACCGGCGTGCGGGTTTGTGCTGGCGTGTTCGGACTGTGACGCGAACCTCGTGCTGCACCGCCACGGCGGTGTGCCCGCGGGGGAGCTGGTGCGGTGCCACCACTGCCTGGCGGAGCAGATGGTGCCGCGGCTGTGCCCGCAGTGCGGGACGAAGCTCAACGTGTTTGGAGGCGGAACGCAGCGGGCGGAGGACGAACTTGTACGGAAGTTCGCGAGCATGGGGCTGGCGCTGGGCTCGACGCTTCTGCGGCTGGATTCGGATTCGATGCACTCGGCGAGGGACTACTACGAGGCGCTCGCGAGCTTTGCGCGGGGGGACGCGCGGGTGCTCATCGGGACGCAGATGATCGCCAAGGGGCTGGACTACCCGAACGTGCGGCTGGTCGGCGTGCTGGATGCGGACACGTCGTTGAACATCCCGGACTTTCGCGCGGCGGAGCGGACGTTCCAGCTCGTGAGCCAGGTGGCGGGACGGGCGGGGCGCGGGACCAAGCCGGGACGAGTGATCATCCAGACGATGAACCCGGACGCGGAGCCGATCCGGCTGGCCGCGGCTCATGATTACGTGACGTTCGCTCGGGATGAGCTTGCGTCGCGGGCGCGGTCGAAGCTGCCACCGATGGCGCGGATGGCGCGGGTGGTGTGCCGTGATGAGGATGACGCGAAGGCGCGGGACCGGGCGGGGGAGCTGGTCGAGGTGTTGCGCGGGATCGCGGGCGACGCAGCCATCGTGCGGGGGCCGGCACCGTGCCCGGTGTCGCGGGTGGCGGGGCAGTATCGGTGGGCCTTGGACGTGTTCGGGCCCCGAGCCGGGGTGGTTCAGCAGGTGCTCGCGGGGGCGAGGGCGAAAGGTCTGCTGAAAAGCGATTCCAAGACGGCGGTGGATGTCGATCCTGTGGCGTTGATGTGAGGGGTGGGAAGAGCGACAGAGCGAGGGTGCGACAGAGCGACAGAAGAGAGCGGCAGAAAAGGTTGAGCGAGAGGGAGACGAGCGATGGGCGAGTTTGAGTCAAAGCGTGTGACGGTGATGGGGCTGGGGCGCTTTGGGGGCGGCGCGGGGGTGACGCGGTGGTTGGTATCGCAGGGGGCGCAGGTGCTGCTCACCGACCTGGAGCCGGCGGAGAAGCTGGGCGGGTCGATCGCGGGGATTCAGGACCTGATCGATGGCGGGAGCGTGGAACTGCGGCTAGGTGGGCACAACGTGAGTGACTTCACGACGTGCGACCTGGTCGTCGCAAACCCGGCGGTGCCGAAACCTTGGGAGAATCGGTTTCTGCGCGCGGCCGCCGCGGCGAACATCCCTGTCACCACCGAGATTCGGCTGCTGGTCGAGCGGCTGCCGAACCGTGAGCGGGTGATTGGGATCACGGGCTCGGCGGGGAAGAGCACGACGTCGGCGATGGCGCACCACATCCTGAGCGTGTGCGGGCGCGGTGTGGTGCTGGGGGGGAACATCGGCGGGTCGCTGCTGACGGACCTGCCGCGGATTGGGCGCGAGACATTCGTTGTGCTCGAGGTGAGCAACGCGATGCTGTACTGGCTGGGTGAGGGGGATCCGGATTGCGCGTGGTCGCCGCATGTTGGCGTCGTCACGAACGTCTCGCCCAACCACATCGACTGGCATGGTTCGTTCGAGCACTACGCGGCCAGCAAGCGGCGGTTGGTCTCTCGCATGCTGCCCGGCGATATCGCGTTCCTGGGTGAGGGGTTGGCGGGGTGGGAGGTTCCCGCGGGTGTGAAGAAGACACTGGTGCCCGCCGCCGCGCGGGTGAGCGGTCTGGCGATCCCAGGTGCCCACAACGAGCTCAATGCGTTCACGGCCGTGAGCGCGTGCCTCGCGCTGGACCCGACGGTCTCACGCGGCGAAGCCGAGGCGGCGGTGCGGACGTTCGCGGGACTCCCCCACCGGCTCCAACTGGTGAGCGAGGTGGACGGCGTGCGGTACTACAACGACAGCAAGAGCACGACGCCCGAGTCGTGCCTGCTGGCGGTGAGCGCGTTCGCGGAACGGCGCGGTCGCGTTCACCTCATTGCGGGCGGGTACGACAAGAAGTCGGACCTTGCTCCGATTGGACAGTTGGCTCGCGAGCTGGCCGGGTTGTACACCATCGGGGTGACCGGGCCCGCAATCGCCGCGGTATCCGGCGCGAAGGCTGTTCCATGTGGCACACTGGATGTCGCGATGCAGCAGATCCAGTCGCGGGTGAGGCCCGGGGACATCGTGCTGCTGAGCCCTGGGTGTGCCTCGTGGGATCAGTTCGAGAACTACGAACAGCGCGGGGCACGATTCGCCGAGTTGGCAATGGGAGCGCGGATATGAACACGGGCAGACTGGGCGCATTGAGTTTGACGATCGCGGCGGGTGTGATCGTCGGCTGCGCTGATCGAGAGATTGCCCGGGCGAAGGACGCCGCACCGCGTGCGGAAGGGGGAGGACGCGTAGCGGCGGGACCCGATTCGCTGGGCCCCCGAGAAGCCGTGGAGCCCGCGCCCGCGAAACAGCCACCGCCGACCCAACCACCGAGTCCCGCGACCACTCCGACTCCCGCGCCGGTGGCTCCGCAAGCCACTTCACCCGCGGCACCCTCCGGACTCAAGGAGGTCTTCCCGGGCGTTCGTGTCAACGCGGAAGCGAAGACGGTCGAGTTCGACGCGATCGTCCCGCTGAACGCCCAAGACCCGCAGAAGCCGCGGCAGTACCTGGAAGTCATCGCCTGCACGCCCGACACGAAGGAGCACGAGGCGGTGCTGATGACGCGGGCCAAGCCTTCGCACATCCACGCCGCGTTGCTGCTGATCGGGCTCGAGCCGGGATCGCCGGGCATTTGGAACTGGGAGGGCGAGAAGTTGGAGACCACGCCGCCCACGGGGCCGCGGGTGAAGGTCACGGCGGTCTACCAATCCAGCGGCAAGTCCATCGAGGTCAACCCCGCGCAGTGGGTGATCGACGCCCGCACAAACAAGACGCTTGCCGAGGGCGAGCCCCATAGCGCCTGGCTGTTCGCCGGTTCCCAGATGTTCAAGCGTCAGGGACAGGAGGCCTACCGCGCCGACTCCGACGGCACGCTGATCGGTCTGCACACCTTCGGCGGCGAACTTCTCGCGTGGTCGAAGATGTACAACCCGGACTCGGGTGTGGAAGAGCCGCGCTGGATCGCGAACGCCGCGACGGTGCCACCGTACAACACACCGGTCGTGATCCGGCTGGAGCGTGCTCAGTAGGTGATTGAGAGTCAGCCTGTTGCCCTCAACGGAGTCCCTCACCGACCGGGGCGAAGCCGCAGCGTGAGCTCGCGCGTGGACTCGGTTCCGTCTTCCGCAGTGTTCTTGACGCCGACCTTCACCGGCTTCCCGCTGAAAAGCCCGCCGTCCTGAAGGCGCGACACGATCTGCTCCGCATCGTCCACGGCCTGCCCGCCTACCGACGCGATCACCTGCCCGCGCTCGAAGCCCGCACGGCTCGCCGGCGTGTCGTCCATGAGGATCCCCACGATCGGACCCTCGTCCGAGTCGGAGAACGCGATCCCGAAGGTGTCGAAGAGCGCCGGCTTGAGCTGCTGGATCCGCGCCGCGCGGGGCATCTCGCCGAGGGTCACGTCGAAGGACATCTCCTTGTCCTCGCGCAGCACGGTGATCGACACTTTGTCGCCCGGGCGGCTTGAGGTGATCAAGGACCGAAGCACTTCCCAGTCAGGTACGCCCTGCCCCTTGAAGGTCAGGATTACGTCACCCGCGCGAAGGCCCGCACGGCCGGCGGGGCCGTCTTCAGACACGCTCTCGATCGGGATGCCGCGCCGGTCGAGGCGGTCAACGGAAGGCCGTGAGGCGTACGTCACGCCCAGGAACCCGGGCACGATCGGCTGGCCCGCGATCAACTGCTCGACGCGCGACTCGAGCGTGGTCAGTGGAATCGCGAAGCTGATGCCCGCCGATTGACCCGAGTTCTCGCTTGTTCCGCCGCCGCTCTCGGTCGCGGTCGCGATAGCGACGTTCATGCCCACAACCCGCCCGCGGGTATCGACAAGCGGGCCGCCCGAGTTGCCCGGGTTCACGGCCGCGTCCGTCTGGATGAAGTTCGAGATCCCGTAGCTGCCCATCAGCGTGCGGGCCGAGCGCCCCAGGCCCGACACGATGCCCTCGGACATCGAGAACTTGAAGCCGAAGGGTGAACCAAAAGCGTACACGCGGTCGCCGCGTTCAAGCTGAACACCCGTCGCACGGCGTGCCGGCTCCAGGTGCTCACCGCCCTCCACCTTGATCACCGAGATATCGCTCATCGGGTCGGCATTCAGCACCGAGCCCTTCGCGACGTGCCCGTCGTAGAACTGCACCAGCACCTCGTCTCCGGTGCCGGCCACGTGCGCATTGGTGATGATGTGGCCTTCACGATCGAACACCCAGCCCGAGCCGGTTGCCTGCCGCCCGCGCCGTCCGCGGCCCGACGTGACTTCCAGGTGAACCACCGAGGGTTCGACCGCGACTGCGATGTTCCGCGTCGCGCGGTTGAGCCGGTCGAGCACATCATCCTGCTCGAGGGCTTGCTGCGCCAGCGTGACCGTCCGGTGTGTCTGCGCAGCCCCGATGTTGCGGATGGCACCCGGCACCACCACCAGCGTCACGGCGGAGGTCACCAGCACAACGAACGCGGGGCCGAAGCTCGTGAATCGCCGCATGCTGCCTGACCTCCCAACATCCGAACACCGGCAGGCCCAACGTCACCCAACCGGCGGCTATTGCTGTCTCTGTATCGGCGAGGCGTGGTCCTTCGCTGAGGACGGGCTGTGCGTCCCCGTATTCTGTTCGCCCGCCGAGGGGGTCCGGATGCCCGTCGAGTTCCCGGGCGTGACATCCCGATGACCGCCCCCACTCCCCCCAATCCGCCGTTCCGACACCCGCCGCACCCATTCCGCCCCCGCGGCCTGCAGCTGAGCCCCCAACTGTGCCACAGGCTCCGCGAACCGGGGCGGGGTTTCGGACATTCCCAGGAGGTCGTGGAGCACCAGCACCTGGCCGTGCGGCGCGGGGCCCGCGCCTATTCCGATAACCGGGACCGTTGTTGCCTCGATCACCCGCTGGGTCAGTTCTTCGGGCACGGCCTCGATCAGCAGCATCACGCAGCCAGCTCGTTCCAGGGCGACCGCGTCGGCGACGATCTGGTCCGCCTCGCGGGGTGTGCGGCCTGCGCCGGTGTAACCGCCGGACAGTGCTGCTAACTGCGGGCGGCTGCCAACGTGGCCGCAGACTGGGACACCCGCTCGCGTCATGCGCTCCAGCAACGGTGCGAAGGTGGCGTCCGCCTCTATTTTGACAATGTCGGCCAGGCCCTCGGTCATAAACCGCCCGGCGTTCTTGATCGCCTCGCCCGGGTCCGCCTGGTAGCTCATAAAGGGCATGTCGGCCATGACCATGACGTCAGGGGCGCCCCGCTTGACGCCTGCAGTGAGGGCGATGGCCACCTCGAGCGGCATGTCGATGGTCCGGGTGAACCCCAGAATCATCTCCGCGGCCGTGTCGCCGACCAGCAAGATGTGAACCCCGGCCTTGGCCAGCCAACGGGCGGTGGTCGCGTCATAGCACGTGAGGCACGCGAAGGGTTTCCCCTCCCGGGCCATCCGCCGGATGGTCTTGATCGTGACACGCTCGCCGGATGAGGGCTGTTTCACGCGTGAACTGTAGCGGTCGGGGGATCGGGGGGTGGCTGTGTATCGAGGGCGGGAGAAAGGCTGGTCGGGGTGGGTGCTGTAGGATTGGATGATGGAGGCCCCGCGGACACTGACCCCTGAGCTGATGGATGACCCAAACGTCCCGCGGGACGAGCTTGCGATGTCGCTGCGGTACATCCGCGGAATCAACCGGTTCATGGGCGGGGAGAGCTCGCTGCTGCGGCATCTGAAGGCATGGTCGAGGCGGTGGCCGCGAGGGCGGACCGTGACCATGCTGGATGTGGCGACGGGTTCGGCGGACCTGCCGCTGGCGGCTGTTGAATGGGCGCGGCGGGCGGGGTTCGAGCTGCGTGTGACGGGGGTTGACAAGCACCCCGAGACATTGGCACTGGCCCGCGAGCACGTTGGCGGCGAGGAGCGGGTTGAGCTTCGGGAGGCTGATGCATTGGACCTCTCCCCTCACTTCGCCCCAGGGTCGTTCGATTACGTTCACGCGGGACTCTTCTTGCACCACTTGAGCGATGATGACGTGGTCAGCGTTCTGCGGCAGATGGGTGAGATCGCCGCGAAGGGGATCATCTGGAACGACCTCGTGCGGTCCAAGCACTCGCTGCGGGCTGTGCGGCTGATGACCATCGGAATGCCGCACATCGTGAAGCATGACGCTCGGGTGTCCGTCTCAGCAGGGTTCACGCGCGAGGAGGCGGAGGCACTGGCCGCGCGGGCGGGGATTGAGTATGCACCGTATACGTGGCGGTTGTTGACGCACCGGTTCACGATCGCGGGCGAGAAGCCGGGCGCGTGGAGCTAACCGATGTTGAGGGTGGTCGTGATCGGGGCAGGACCCTCGGGGAGCGTGGCGGCGACGTTGCTGGCTCGCGCGGGTCTTGACGTCACGATCGTTGAGTCGCGCCCGTTCCCGCGGATGAAGGTGTGCGGCGAGTACATCAGCCCCGCGGCCACGTTCATCCTCGAATCCATGATCCCTCCGCACGAACTGATCGCCGCGGGCGCCCGACGTGTCAATCGCATGGAGCTGGAAGTACACGGCCAACGTCGGTGCTGGAAAACGCCCGACGCGGCGTGGTCCCTGAGCCGCGCAACCCTCGACACGCTGCTCCTGCGACGGGCTGCCGCCGCGGGAGCGAGCGTCTTGCAACCCGCGGCGGTGAGGTCGGTCCGTTACACGGACGAACGCGCGGCGATCACGCTTGCGGATGGCCGCGTGCTGGAATCCGATCTCGTCGTCCATGCCGACAGCTCCGGCCGTCATGACCCCGCCGGCCCGATCCCCCTGGCAACCAACCTGCTCGCCCACAAGTGCCTGCTCCGGATGCCCGACGAACCCCCGGACACCGTCGTGATGCGCATCTGCCCCGGCGCGTACATCGGAACCATCGGCGTCGAGCGCGGCCTGCACACCTGCGCACTGGTGGCCCGCCGTGACCTCTGCCGCAAGTTCGAGAATGTTGACGCGATGGTCGCCACCGTGTGGCCGGGGTTCCACCCCGGCATGCGTGCGAGCCCGTGGAAGTCCAGCGGTGTCGCCCGATCTCGCTACGTACACCCCGGACATCCACGGTCCATCCGGCTCGGAAACGCCGCCGCGGCCGTGGACCCCGTCGGAGGCGAAGGCATCGGGCTGGCGCTCTGGGCCGGGGCTCAACTCGGGGCACACGCGAAGGACCTCGCCGCGCTCGCGTCGTCGCCTGCACGCGACCACCTCGCCGCGCTCAGCGCCCTCGAACGCAAGCTCGCCACCGCCTACGCCCAGCGAATCCGGTGGCGCCTCCCCGTCTGCCAGCTGACCGGCTGGGCGGTGATGCGGCCCATCTTGGTGCGAACTCTCTGGCCCCTCGCGAGAGCACCGGGGCTCTCCTTCGCCCCGTTCTACCGGCTCACCGGCAAAGCCAGCCCCGCGAGCACCGTCATCCCCGCTCCCTCATCACGCTGATCTCACGCTTGCGCAAAGCCACCGCGCGAACCGTGAGATACAACCACGCGCACAGACAAGGAGGTCCACATGGCTCTCGCCCACTCACCGCGCGATATCCCCGATGTCGCGACCCCCATCCCCCACTCCCTCAGCACCTACAGCGTCCCGGGCGCGCTCATCGCCGGCGGCGTCGCGGCCCTCGTTTTCAGCGGCCTGCTCTGGCTCCTCCGACTCATGGGGGTCACAGACTTCAGCATCGCCCTCTTCCTGGGCTCATCGTTCACGGGCGACACCGCCCCTGGAACTCTCGCGCTTGGTCTGGCGGTACATGTGATCTTCGGCGCACTCACCGGCCTCATCTACGCCCTCATCTTCCACGCGTGGGGCTGGGCGACGTGGGCACGCGGCGTCGCCATCGCAATCCCCCACGCTCTCGTGGCCGGAGGCATGATGGTCGCTCTCGCAGAGGTTCACCCGCTCCGCTCCGAGTTGACAGGCGCGCCGGGTTTCCTCGCCGGCAACTACAACTGGCTCACCGCGGCCCTGCTGATGGCCCACTTCCTGCTCTTCGGCGCGATCACCGGTTCCATCTACGCGCGCTTTGTCCCGCACTTGACCTCGGGAACCCCGGAGGCGGCGCGGGACGTACGCGAATAGTCGATGGCCCCCGACCGGCTCAGTAGCCCTTCTTCTTCGGCGTCGTGGGCGGCGTCTGAGGCTCCGGGTTTCCCGGCGCACCCGGCGTGTTGGGCTTGTTCGTCTCCTGATTCTTCGGATCCCGCGGCGGCTGCCCGCCCCGCACGCTGCTCGGCGTCGCCACAAACTTCAGCGCCTGCGCCGCGTTCTTCGCGGGCGCCGGAGTCACGAACCATCCCCAGAACCCGGGCGACCCATACGCCACCACATCGGTCGGGGGATGGAAGTGCAGCGCGAACGGAGTCACCGCCGAGAGCTCGTCGTGCGTGCCGAAGAAGTTCCAAGGCCGATCCATCGAGGGCGGTCGATTCGTGGTCTTCCGCATCCGCGCCAAGTCCACCGGCACCCAGTTGATCGTGTGCTTGTCCTCGTCGTACAGCGCGAACTCGACCCACGAGCGCATCCGATTGCTCTTCCCGCTCTTCTGGAGGAACTTCGCGTCCTTAGCCGTCACGTCGTACCCGATCACCGTCCGCGTGGGGAGCCCCGCCTTGCGGTACAACGCCGCCATCAGCGCTGTCGCATCCTGCTCGGTCCCCTTCTTGTCGCGCAGGGTTTCGACGGGCGGCTTGATGTCCATCCCTGAGACCTCGCCCGTCCGCGTCATCGTCAGGCCGTCGCCGCTGATCTGGATGAGCGACCACACCTTGCCCGCGATCACCTTCGCGATCCAGGCCGGCGGCTGCGTCTTGATGTCCTTGATGTTCTCCTGGTCCATGAACAACGCGAGGGCCTCGGAGAGCTCCTTGTCGTCGTACGGCCGGATGTTCCCCGCCGCATCCAGCCCCAGTTCCACGTACAACTGCGGCTGGAGGTTCTTGGCGATCTCCGCGGGGTAGACGCTGGGCCACTTCACCAAAAACGCGGCCTTCTCGTCCAGCACCGTGTTGTAGCACCGCATCCCGATGCTCATGTCCAACTGCACAACCCGCGCCTCGGTGTCAGCGTCCGTCGTCCCGGCGTCCCACCGCGTCAGCTTCACCGGCCCCGGGTACCCCTCCAGGATCACCGGCGTCGAGGTCACTTCGCGCCCGTTGACCCGAAGTGTGCCGGAGATCTCATTGAGGAAGAGGTCGCTTGACCCGGTCGAAGGCACGATCGGGAAGACAAACCCCAGCGTCTTAAAAGTCATCGGGGTTGGCCGCGGCATGTCCACCGTGCGTCCGGTGAAGGGGTCGGTGTAGGTGGTCTTGTTGTTGGGGCTGTCCAGGTTCACACGCACCATCACCGCGAGCGTCAGGTCCTTCTGCTGCTCCTGCTTGACGTAGGGCCCGAGGACGGGCGGCTCCTTCTTCGTGTCCTTCTTCGCGGCCGCGGGCGTGCCGGGCGCCGGCTGCGTCGGCCTCGGGGGCGGGGTCACCGGCTTGGGAGCAGTCGGAGCCGTGCGGACCGGCCGCTTGGGTGGGTCGGTCTGCGCAATCGCGGGCAGACACAGGCCCATGACCGCCACAAGGGATGCAATCGACACGCCGCCCCGCAGGCTCGACTTCTTCACGGTTGGTGCTCCGGTGGTTCGCACGGGCCCATCCTGGCCGCGCGGTCTCCCCCATTCTATGGACGCACCGGACCCGTGCCGGTTCCCGGTCGGGTCTCGGTCCACCGCTCAAACACCTCTCATGGAGTAAGACTTTCCGATCCCGCCACCTACACTTGGCCCCGTGCCGATCCTGACAGCCACCAATATCTCCCACAACTACGGCGACCGCCCCATCCTCCAGGGCGTCAGCCTCACCATCGAACCCACCGACCGCATCGGCATCGTGGGCCGCAACGGCGCGGGCAAGACCACGCTCATGAAGATCCTCACGGGCCAGCTCAAGCCCGACCTGGGTCAGATCGTCCTTCAGCGTGGCGCCCGCGTCGGCTACCTCCACCAGGACCACAACCTGGACCCGACTGAGACGCTGCGAGAGGCCGCGGAAGGGGCGTTCGAAGAGCTCCACCGCATCCATCAGCAGTTGAACCACCTCTATGAAGAGATGGCCACGGCCCAGGGTGATGAGCTCGACCGGCTGCTCAAGAAGCAGATCGATCTCGAGACCGCCATGGAGGCCGCGGGCGGCTACACGATCGAGCACAAGATCGAGGAAGTCCTCCACGGCGTCGGCTTCGTCGATGCCCAGTTCGACATCAAGGTCGGAAGCCTCTCCGGCGGCCAGAAGGGCCGTCTCGCCCTCGCCCGCCTGCTGCTTGAATCCCCCGACGTCATGCTCCTGGACGAGCCCACCAACCACCTCGACATCGAGGGCCGGCTGTGGCTCGAGGATTACCTGACGCAGGACTTCAAGGGCGCGGTGGTGATGGTGAGCCACGACCGCTACCTGCTCGACGCGGTGGTGACGCGGATTATCGAGACCGAGCAGTGCCGCCTGATCGACTACCCCGGCAACTACATGGCCTTCCGCCAGCTCCGCGTCGAGCGGCGCACGGTCATGCACCGCGCGTACGAGGCGCAGCAGGGCAAGATCAAGAAGGAAGAGGAGTACATCCGCCGCTTCAAGGCCGGGCAGCGGGCCCGCCAGGCCGCGGGTCGCGAGAAGCGGCTGGACCGCGAGAAGCGCGACAACCTGCTCGAGCGCCCGATGGAGCTCGCCGAGCTCCGCCTCAACTTGCCCAAGGCCGAGCGGTCGGGCGACATCGTCGCGTCCGCCCGCGGCGCGTCGAAGGCTTACACCAACGCCGAGGGCGTCACCAAGGTCCTGTTCAAGGACTTCGACATCACCATCGGGCGCGGCGAGCGCTGGGGCATCATCGGCCCCAACGGCGCCGGCAAGTCCACGCTTGTGCGATGCCTCCTGGGCGAGACGCAGGTTGATGCCGGCATCGTCCGCATCGGCAGCAGCGTCAAGGTCGGCCACTACAAGCAGACCCACGAGCATGTCCCCGTGGATGTCACGGTCTGCCGCTACCTCCAGGGCGTGATCCTGAAGGAGGCCCCGCAGGCCGCGATGAGCGAGCAGGCCGCCCGCAACCTCGCCGGCGCGTTCCTTTTCTCCGGTGAGGACCAGGAGAAGGACATGGGCATGCTCAGCGGCGGTGAGCGCAGCCGGGCGGTGCTCGCGGGGCTGCTGGCGTCCGCGAAGAACCTGCTGATCCTGGACGAGCCCACAAACCACCTGGATATCTCGTCCGCCGAGCGTCTTGAAGACGCCCTCGCGATGCCCGACGAGGACAATGAGGACGGCTACACCGGCACGCTCATCCTGATCTCCCACGACCGCGCGCTCATCGACGCCACGTGCGACAACCTCATCGTGCTCGACGGCAAGGGCAACCACGAGATCTTCGCCGGCGGCTACACGGAGTGGCACGAGAAGGAACTGGAGCGCAAGAAGCGCGAAGCCCGCAAGGAGTCTGAGGAGAAGGAAAAGCGCGAGGCCGCGGAGCGTCAGCGGAAGGCTCAGGCCGAGGCCAAGGCCCGCCAGAACCAGCCTGCTCCGAAGGCCAAGGCCGCGGTTCCCAGCAACAACGCGCTCGCCCGCCTCAAGACCGAGCAGCTCGAGCAGAAGATCGAGAAGCTCCAGACCCGCCTCAAGCAGATTGACCTGGAGCTCGGCAACCCGGACGTCTGGCGCGATGCCCGGAAGTCATCCTCCCTCAGCGAGGAACGCACCCGCGTGCAGCAGGAACTCGAGCCGCTCGAGTTCGAGTGGGCCCGCCGCGCCGAAGATTGATCTTGCCTTGAAGCCCCTCCCTGAGGGAGAGTTGGGGTGGGTTTCGCGCGACTACGTCACTCAAAAATTGGATCCGGCGCGGACAGTCCGCGGCGAAGGCCGGCCGCGATCGCCCGCTTCCCGTTCCCCTCACACCGCCGTCAACCAGGCTATCAGCGCCACGAACATCGCCGCCCCCAGCGCCACCGCGGCGACCAGCAGCGACACATACCGCCGCGGCAGTTCCGTCTCCGCCGGACCCACAAACGCCAGCCGCCCCGCCACGACCTCGTCCAGATGCTCGCCCCTGCGGGCCCCATCCTGAACAATCGCGATCACCAGATTGGCATCGAACGGACGCAGCCCACGCTCGGTCGCCGTGGTCACCAGGCGCCGCCGGACCTCCGGCCGGATAATCGCGGCCTTCCCCCCCTCGATCGAGCCCTCAACTTCCCGCGCCAGCTCCCAACGCGCATCGTTGGGACCCATGACCCGCGACGCGTGGTTCTCCTTCGCGATCTCCCGCCAGGCATCCCGCGTCGGGTCGGCTTTCACTGAGCCGTTCACAAGCACCCCGGCCACCGCCTCCGCGTGTGAAAGCCGAAGACGCGAAGCCCGCACGCCGCCTGCATTTGAAGTTTGGAAGTCCACGGTTCGAGACTACCCCCACCTCCCCGCGCCGCCACCAAATCACAGCCTGCCCACCCCTCCAAGTTGGGTTTATGCCGCGCGGACCCACCCAAGGCCAACACCAGCCCCGACCACCACCCTACCCTGACCCCGATGCCACAGGAGCAGCTCACCGCCGACGTGCCCCCGGTTGCCGCAGAGGCCGCCGCCCAAGCCGCCGCCGCGCCCTCGCCACCACCCATGGACCTCAACTCACCACTCGCGCCCTTGCCCATCCTTCAGTGCGCCATCTCGCCTGACGAGGTCGTCAAGCGCCTCGACTTCGCCGCCCGCCGCGGCCGCATGGCCGGCTTCCAGCGCGAGGCACCGCCCGCCCTCTTCTCCGTCGAAGCCTTCGCGGCCCCCTTCGAGCACAAGCTCATCGCGGCCGCATCTGGGCAGCCGACCAGACTCGCGTTCACCGTCAAGCCGCTCTCTAAAATGATCTGGATCTATGCGGTCACCATCGTCCTGTGCATCTGGCCCGGCACGTGGCTCACCCACTCCATGATCGTCAGCTGGTTCCCTTCCTGGTACCCCGCCGCGGAATGGGTCACGTGGGCGTGGTACCTCCCGCTGCTGGTTGTACCGCTCCTCTGGATGCTCCCGCGGCAATGGAAGAAGTGCCGAGTCGAGGCGCACGCCGACGCCCTCGTCCAGATCGAGAAGCTCGCGCAAGAGCTCGACGCCACGCGAGGGTGATCACGCATGTGGGACGCGCACGAACTCGTCCGCATGGCACGCCAGGGCCTTGAGGAGGCCAGCCGAGCGACCGTGCTCGAGCAGGCCGTCCACGGCATCGACTCCCTCAGTGAAGTCCGCACGCACCCGATCCTCGCGGACGCTTTCCTGGCCGCGGGGCTTGGCGTCATCCGCGAGCACCCATACCCCGGCATCGCCGACAAGCGCCCTAAGTTCGCCCAGCGTCAACGCTGTGACCTCGTGCTCCTGCCCCGCCCGGGCCAGGTGCTGCTCGATCCTGTCGCCGAGCTCCTTCAGCAGGACCAAGCCTCGGGCACGCTCTTCGAATCAATCGCCGCAACGCCAACGGTCGCGATCGATGCGCTCCGCTCGGAAGAGGCCTTCTGGCTCGAGGTCAAGCTCGTTGGTCAGTACTGCTACACCCAGGGCGTCCCCGGCCCCAACCGTGCCTACGGCTCCGAGCTCACCAGCAGCCTCTACACCGACCTCGCCAAGATCAACGCCGACGCGGCCCTGCGCTTCTCCGGCCTCATGCTGATCCTCTTCGCCGACACCGAGGTAACCGCCTCGCACGACCTCAACATCGCGCTCCACCGCGCCCTGGACCGCGGCCACACCTTCCGCTCCCCCATCACCGAAACTTTTCACATCCCGGAACGCATCGGCAACAGCACCTGCGCAGTCACGTTGCTGCCGCGATAGCTTTTATCTCCGGTTTCCGGTTATCTCCGGTTTCTGGTTTCAGGTTTCAGCTCTTCTCGATCCCCACCACTTCCTCAATCCCATCCGCCGCTTCCGCGGCCGCGTTCTTGTTGCTGAACGTCGCGAGCACCTCGGCCATCTCCCGCCGCTGCTTCTCCGCCTTCACCGGGTCCGTCAGCAGTTCCTCCGCCGCGCGCACAATGGCCGACGCCCCGCCGAAGTGCGGGATGAACTCCGGCACGATCCGCTTCCGAGCCAGCACGTTGGGCAGGCTGAACATCTTCGTGGACAGCACCGTCCGTGCCATCAGGTAGAACAGCGGGTTGCTCTTCTTGTAGAACACCACCATCGGCTTGTTCTGCTTCGCCACCTGCATGGTGACCGTTCCGCTCTTGACCAGCGCAAGACTGCACCACCGCACGATCGCGTCCGTGTCCTGCACGAACACCCGCAGCGACTCCGGCCACCCCGCAGGGCTCGCCTCCGCCATCCGCTTGAGCTCCGCCGCGACGCGGTCGCTCGTCGCCGCCACCACCCCCACGGCCCCCGCGTGCTTCTTCTTGATGGCCGCGTATGCGTCCAGGAGGATGGGAAAGTTCCGCGCCAGTTCATCCGGCCGCGACCCCGGCATCATCGCGACCCGCGGCTCACCATCTCCAAAGATCGACCCGCGCCGATCCAGCGCCTCAAAGTCGAGCTTCTTGTCAAACAGGAAGTGCCCGATGAACCGCGCTGGCACCCGCCTGCGCGTAAAGAACACTTCCTCGAAGGGCAGCATGCATAGCACCAGGTCGGTGATCCGCCGCAGCTTGTGGATCCGCCACCGGCCCCACGCCCAGATCTGCGGCGCCACCAGGTGAACCACACGGCAGCCGTTCTGCTTCGCGATCTCCGCGATGGGCGTGTTGGCCGCGGGCGAGTCAACCGGGATGTGGGCCGCGGGCCGGTGCTGCTTGATCCACTCCTCAATCCGCTCATTAATCTTGTGATGCTCGATGATCTTCTTGATCCCCGGCATCCCCATCACCGCGTCGTCGCCAGTCCGCTCGACAATCACCGCCCCCGCCCGCTCCATCTTGGGACCGCCCCAGGCATAGATGGCCAGGTCCGGGTGGCGAGCCTTGAGCTCGGCGATCACCGCCGACGCATGGTCATCCCCGCTGGGCTCAAACGCAGTGAACAACAGCGCGCCGCCCTTGGGCGTCGGCCGTCTTTCGCGAGCTTGAATGTGCACCGGCGCCTGCGTCACGCCGCCACTGTAGGGCCTCAGGGTGGCATGCTCACCGCTCAGGGTGAGCATGTCCTTCACAACCCCGCCGCCTCAAACCAAACCGACGGCTTCTGATCCAGCGCAATCGCGATCGCCACCATCGACTCCATGCTCGGCAGGTGCGCCCCGCGCTCGATCGAGCTCAACTGGCTCACGCTCACACCGCTCGACTCGCTGAGGTCCTTCAGCGTCCACCCCCGCTCGGTCCGCGCCAGCCGGATCTGCCGCCCCAGCTCCGCCCGCAGCCGGTCCTGCGGCCTCTGCCCAAGCCCCAGCGTGATCACCGCCTGCGCCAAGCTCCGCCGCAGCTCCGCGACCGAGAACGGCTTCGCGAGGTAATCGAACACGTCCTGCTTGAACGTCTGCCGCATCGAGTCCAGCGATGGGTACCCCGTCACGACAATCACGCACAGCCGCGACCACCGCTTGCGAACCTCCGCCAGCACCTCTTCCCCGCTGTACCGCCCCATCTTGATGTCCAGCAGCACCAAGTCCGGCAGGTGCTGCTCGCACGCCTGAAAGAACTCGTCCGGCGTCGCGGACGTCCGCACCGCGTGTCCATCGGTCTCCAGCACCGACCGGATGTACTGCCGGAAGTCCTCATCGTCGTCCAGCGCCACAATGGACAGCGACGGCAGCTTCAGAGGGTCGGCAGGGGTTGGCGTCGCTCCGGCTTCCATGGGGCTCCAAGCCTACACCGCCGCAAGGGCCCCCGCCTCACGCGGCATCGGCATCAGCACCTCAAACTCCGCCCCGCCCCGATCCGTCCGGTTCCGCGCGAGAATCACTCCACCATGCTCCCGCACGATCCCCTCCGACACCGCCAGCCCCAGCCCCGTCCCGCGCGAGTCCATCCGCGTGCTCACAAACGGCTCGAAGAGGTGCGGCAGCACCGAAGGATCGATCCCGGGCCCATCATCGCGCACCACCAGCGACACCCACTCGCGACCATCCTTCATCGATCGGTCCGCGAGCACCTCCACCTTCGACCCCGCCCCACCCCTCACGGCATCAACGCCGTTACGAATCAGGTTCACCAGCACCTGCATCATCCGGTCCGGGTCACACTCCAGCCACAAGTCCTCCGCTACCCGGTTCACCACCACCACGTTCCCCGCGTCCCGGTCCAGCCCCACCAGCAGCATCGCCTCCTGCACCAGCCCGCTCATCGGAACCCGCTTCGTCGTCGGGTGCCGCGCCCGCGCGAAGTCCAGCAAACTCTCCCCCAGCCGCTCCAGCCGCTGCACCACCCGCAGCATCAGCGCGGCCTGCGCCGCATCAATCCCCTCCGGGTGCGTGTTCAGCTTCTCGACCAACCCCTTGAGCACCGTCAGCGGCGTGTTCAACTCGTGCGCGATCCCCGCCGACATCATCCCCAGGCTCGCGAGCCGGTCCGCATCCGCCAGGTTCCGCCGCGCCGTCTCGAGCAGGTGGTTCTTGGTCTTGAGGTCGTTCGCGACCTGCTCCAGCCGCGTCAGCGCATCCCCCAGCGCCGACTCCTGCGCCCGCAGCTTCAGCACCGAGTCGTTCCGCGACCGCATGATCTCACCCAGCTCATCCGCGGGTATCGCTCCCTCGGGAATGATCTCCGCCTCCTTCTTTCCCTCCTGCACCGCCCGATCCGCCGCGAGCATCCGCCGGATCGGCCGGTACACGTTCTCGGGCAGCACGAACACCTCGAGCGCCACCGCGACCAATGCGTACACCGCCAGCAGCGCGATCACCCCCAGGATGTAAAGTCGCCGCACCGCCTGCCGTGCATCAGGAATCTGCACCGTCAGCAGGTGGTACCGCTCGCTGTCGCCCCCCCGCGCCGGCGTGTACACCACCGCCCCGGGCCCCAGCACCGACCCCGCCGCCGACACCGCCCGCCCCGGGTTCGCCGTCGCCGCGGCCGTCGCCTCCCCCGTCAACCCCAGTTCACTCCCCGACCCCGACCGGGTCATCACACTCCCCGCAAACCGCCCGAACCGGGACGTGTCCAGCCCATGCCCCGCCTCCAAACTCGGCGTCAGCACATCCAGCAGCAGCCTCGCCTCGTCTGACTCCGCCCGCGTCACCACCTCGTTGATCGCCGGTCGGATCGCAAGCACCAGCACCAGCGCTAGCGCAAGCGAAAAGCCCGTGTGCAGAAAAATCAGCTTCTTGCGGATCCGCATGCCCGCAAGAAAGCCGCGCGATTCACCCCGCACCAGCTTCAACCGCCGCCGGTCAAAGAACGGCGGCTTCGCCAGAGGTGCCGGAATCAGCGCCGGCCCCTCCACCTTCTTGTCCTTACTGCTCGCCATCGCTCTGATCGTTCCACCCCCGCCCGCACTAGACTCGCCCGTGCCACACGAATCGTCCCGCAATCCCAAGCCCGCCGCCAACCGCGGGGCCCCCCGTCGCCCCGCTGCACCCCCCAAGGGAAAAGCCCCGCCGCAGCCCGAACCCCCCGCCCCCCTCGACCGCGCCCGCGACGTCGTCCACCGCGCTCTCGCCCACCAGGCCGAGTGCTACCCCGAGCTCGACCTTGCCCCCCTTGACTCCTCCGGCCTCTCCCCCCGAGACGCGGCCTTCGCTCACGCCATCTACGACACCGTCCTCCGCCGCTGGATCACCCTCGGCTACCTCATCGACGGCTTCCTCACCCGCCCCTTCGGTTCCATGGACGCCCGCGTCCGGGCCGTCCTCCTCGCCGGCGCGGCCCAGCTCCTCCTGCTCGACCGCGTCCCGCCGCACGCCGTGCTGAATGAGTCCGTCGCCTGGACCAAGCAGGTCGTCAAGCCCGAAGTCGGCGGCCTCGTGAACGCCATCCTCCGCCGCATCGCCGAACTCGTTTACACCCAACACCAGGGCCTGCCCGACCAGAAGCCCCGCGTCCCCTGGGCCCGCGAACGCAACCAACTCCCCCTCCCCGAGGGCGACTGCATCGAGCTGCGTCAGCCCGTGCTCCCCGAACCCCTGCTCGAACGCGCCGCCATCGCCACGAGTCACCCCACCGCCCTCCTCCGCCACTGGGCCACGGCGTTCGGCGAGCCCGAAGCCCTCCGCCTCGCCGAGCACAACACCACGATCCCCCCCACCCTCCTCAATGTGGCGTTCGCCAGCAGCCCCGTCCCGCACACGCTTTCCCACGAACAGCCGGGCACCGCCATCTACACCGGCTCCCGCGAGGACCTCGTCACCCTCCTCAACGCCCGCCCCGACATCTGGGTGCAGGACGCCTCCTCCACCCTCGCCATCGCCAGCATCGCCGATCTTTCGCCGAAGCTCATCATCGACGCCTGCGCCGGCCAGGGCACCAAGACCCGCCAGCTCGCCCGCACCTTCCCCGCAGCGAAGATCATCGCGACCGACATCGACCCCCGCCGCCTCCGCACCCTCCGCGAGATCGCCAAGCTCGAGCCGACCATCACCGTGATCCCGCCCGAATTCCTCGCGAGCTACCGCGCCCAGGCCGACCTCATCCTCCTCGACGTCCCCTGCTCCAACTCCGGCGTCCTCCCCCGCCGCGTCGAGGCCCGCTACCGGTGCGACCCCGCGCAGCTCGCCCGCCTTGTCGCAACCCAGCGCCAGATTCTGACGGGCACGCTTCCTCTCCTCGCCCCCGGGGGGCACATCCTCTACTCCACGTGCAGCATCGACCACGAGGAGAACGAGCAGCAACTCGAACGGGCCAAGTCCTACAACCTCGCCGCAACCCGCTCCCACCGCACCATGCCCGCAGGCCTCCCCGGTGACCTCCCGTCCGGCTATCACGATGGCGCGTTCTCGGCTCTTCTCTCGATGCCTTGATGCCTCATGCCTGGATGCCGTCTTCTACCCGCCCACTTATCCCCTCCCACTCAACCCCCTCCGGGCGTACACTCCCCACCCAACCCTCCGGAGCGCGACGTTTCATGAACCTCCTGGACATCCTCACACCCGCCTCCATCAAGGCCCCTCTCGCGGCCACCGACAAAAAGGGTGTGATCGACGAGCTCGTTGACGTTCTCGCCGCCGCCGGCAAAGTCGCGGACGCTAAAGGCCTCAAAGACGCCGTCTGGACCCGCGAGCAGACCCGCACCACCGGCATCGGCCACGGCCTCGCCATCCCCCACGGCAAGTCCCCCGGCATGTCCGGCCTCGCCATGGCCATCGGTAAGCCCGCTAAGCCCATGGACTTCGAAGCCATCGACGGCAACCCCGTCAAGCTCATCGTCCTCCTCGCCTCCCCCCCCGACCGCACCAGCGACCACATCCAGGCCCTCGCCCGCATCTCCCGCCTTATGACCATGGACGAGTTCCGCGAGAAGATCTACGCCGCGGAAACCAGCGAGCAGATCTACGAGCTCCTCAAGAGCCAGGAAAAGCCAGCCTGACGTGCCACCGAGATGTCTTCATCTCGGTGGTCTGAGCCTGACGTGCCACCGAGATGTCTTCATCTCGGTGGTCTGAGAGGGTGATCATCGATGCCCGACCACCCCATCGATCTCACCCGCCTCTCCGCCCCAGTCGCTCGCATCGACACCTACCTCGCGCAGGTCCTCGACGACCCGAAACTCGACCTCGCCCCCGCGCTCCGCGACGCGATGAAGTACGCCGTGCTCAACGGCGGCAAGCGCCTCCGCCCCCTCCTCACCTGGTACTGCTGCGAAGCCCTTGGCGCCCCGGGCGAAGCCTCTCTTCCCGCCGGTGCTGCAGTCGAGTTCATTCACGCGTTCTCCCTCGTCCACGACGACCTCCCCGCTCTCGACAACGACGACCTCCGCCGCGGGAAGCCCACCCTCCACAAGCATGCAGGCGAAGCAATGGCGATCCTCGCGGGCGATGCCCTCCTGACGCTCGCCTTGGTGCATCTGGATTCGACGGGAACCCCGTCCAACGCGCTGGCGAAGGCAACCTTGAGCATGATTTCTGGACAGGTCCTCGACACGCTCGCGGATTCGAGCAGCCAGCAGGCTCCCGCGGAACGTGTCGAACGCATCCATGCTCAGAAGACCGGCGCATTGATCTCATCCGCATGCCAGATGGGTGGCCAATCTGCACTCCACTGGTTCTTGAAGACGGGCGGCGTCCGCGATCAAAGCGTCATCAGCACCCGCAACCTGGATCGCGAAGACCACCTCCTGCAATACGCCCATGCCACCGGCCTCATCTTCCAGATCGTCGACGACCTGATCGACGTCGAACAATCCGCAGAGCAGGCCGGCAAGCGCACCGGCAAAGACGCCGCCGCGGGCAAGCTCACATACCCCGCCGTGATTGGTGTCGAAGCCAGCAAGGCCAAGGTCCGCGAACTTCATGCGCAGGCCCTCGCTGCCATCGCCCCCCTCGGCCCCCCTGCCCAACCCCTCCGCGACCTCTGCCACTACCTCGCCACCCGCACCCGATAACCACCCGGGACCCTGTGGCCAATCTTGACACAGCCCCTTCCCCACCCCACAATCTGGCATGCCCGAGCGCCAGACCATGAACGTCTCCCTCCCCCCCGCCCAGGAGCAGTTCGTCCGCGACCAGGTCGCCTCCGGCCGCTACCAGACCGCGAGCGAGGTCATCCGCGACGGCCTCCGCCTGCTCGAGCGCGAGGAATGGAAGAGGTTGATCGAGAAAGAGCTCAGCAGCGGCCTCACCGAAGAGGAGCGCGCCAAAGTCCCGGACCACATCTGGGACAAGCTACGGGCCCACTTCGATAAAATCCTCAAGCGCGCTTCGGAAGACGCCGCCGAAGGCCGCGTTCATGATGGAGAGGAACTGATGGCCAGACTCCGCAGCAAGATCGACTCCAAACGCAAGAGGAAGTCGGCGTGAAGAAGTGGCACGTCGCCGACGGCGCAGCGATCGAACTTGAAGACATCCTGGACTACATCACGGAGCACGATGGGCCCGACCGCGCCCACGCGATGCTGGACAGACTCCATCGCGCCTTCCACCTCATCGGCGACTCGCCGCGTGCGGGCGTGCAGAAACCTCGTGTGACGGCCCCGAACATCCGCTGGTGGTTGGTAGTACCGTTCTACGTGGTGTACGACTGCGAGAGCAGCCCCATCCGGATCGATCACATCTACCACACCGCCCGCAACCTCCCCGACCTCCTCGACTAATCCCAAAGCCCCCGCCCGACCGATCTCCCCGGTGGTCCCCCTCCCCCCCACCTTCTACACTTTTCAATAGAAACTGAAACCTCGCGAGGCCCCCGCTCCACGCCACCTCCACCATGCCCATCCTCCCCACCATCTCCACCCCCCAAGACCTCCGCGGCCTCTCCCTCCCCCAGCTGCAGCAGCTCGCCCAGGAAGTCCGCGACGCCATCTGCTCGCAGGTCTCCCTTTCCGGCGGCCACCTCGCCCCCAACCTCGGCGTCGTCGAGCTCACCATCGCCCTCCACTACGTCTTCGACTTCTCCTACGACCGCCTCCTCTTCGACGTCGGCCACCAGTGCTATCCGCACAAGCTGCTCACCGGCCGCCTGCCGCTGCTCAGCAAGCTCCGCACCCGCGAGGGCATGGCCGGCTTCCCCGACCCCCGCGAGTCCCGCTTCGACCTGTTCTCCGTCGGCCACGCCGGCACCGGCATCCCCACCGCCGTGGGCATGGCACGCGGCGACACCCTGAACAAAGAAGCCTTCGACCCCAAGTCCAATCCCACTGGCCGCCGCGTCGTCACCCTCATCGGCGATGCCTCCATCGCCAACGGCGTCGCCATGGAAGGCCTCAACGGCGCGGGCACGCTGAAGCGCCAGTTCCTCGTCGTCCTCAACGACAACGGGATGTCCATCAGCAAGCCCCAGGGCGCGCTCTCGCACTACTTCGACCGCCTCCGCCTCTCTCACCTCTACACCGACTTCAAGAAGTCCGCCGGCGAGGTTCTCAAGACCACGCCCGGCGGCGGCGCTCTGCGGGCCGCCTACCACGCCGCGGGCGAGATGACCAAGGCCGTCGTCAACGAGGGCGCCGCCTGGTTCGAGCACTTCGGCCTCGTGACCGCCGGCCCCATCGACGGCCACGACCTGCCCACCCTCATCAAGTTTCTCCGCGAAGCCCGCGACCTCGACCGCCCCATGCTCCTGCACGTCAAGACCATCAAGGGCAAGGGCTACGAGTACGCAGAGAAGGACTCCACCAAGTTCCACTCGCCCCCCACCTTCGCGAAGGTCGACGGCTCGATGAAGTCCGAGGGCCGCAGCTTCACCGCGGCCTTCGGCGACGCGATGGTCGACATCATGGAGCGCGACCCCAAGGTCGTGACCGCCACCGCCGCGATGCCCGACGGCACCGGCCTCTCGAAAGTTCTGCCCAAGTTCCCCGACCGCGCCTGGGACGTGGGCATCTGCGAGTCCCACGCGCTGGACATGATGGCGGGCCTGGCGAAAACCGGCTTCAAGCCCTTTCTCGCCGTGTACTCCACCTTCTTCCAGCGCTGCTTCGATCAGGCCTTCCAGGAGGCCGCGTTGCAGGGCCTCCCGGTGCGCCTGTGCCTCGACCGCGCCGGCCTCGTCGGCGGCGACGGCGCCGTCCACCACGGCTTCTGCGACATCTCGCTCCTCCGCACACTTCCCGGCGCGGTCATCATGGCCGCGATCGACGAGCCCACCCTCAAGGCCTCGCTCGAGTTCATGCGCACCTACGAGAAGGGCCTCTCCGCCCTCCGCTACCCGCGCGACAACGTGAGCACCCGCCTCGCCGACCAGAAGTGCCCACCATTCGAACTCGGCAAGGCCCACTGCCAGACGCCCGACGTCACCGACCCCGACGTCGCCATCCTCGCCTTCGGCACCCTCGCGATGAACGCCCTCGACGCCGCCGACGCCGTGAAGTCCGACACCAAGGTCGCCGTCTACGACGCCCGCTTCGCCAAGCCCGTCGACAAGGCCCTGATCCGCTCATTGCTCGAGGCCCGCATCCCGATCATCACGATCGAAGACCACACCCTCCTCGGCGGCTTTGGCTCCGCCGTTCTCGACGCCGCGGCCGAGATGTCCCTCGACACCACCAGCATCACCCGCCTGGGCCTCCCCGACGCCTGGATCCACCAGAACTCCCGCCCCCAGCAGCTCACCGAAGCCGGCCTCGACACCCCCGCCGTCATCAACGCCATCCGCGCCCGCACCACGATCACGGCATCGTGAACGTAAGGGTTCGGCGCCGGTTCGAGACTCGTTAACGGTCAACGTGCCACCGAGATGTCCTCATCTCGGTGGTTTTCGATTTCTAGCACTCCCGGTGCCCGAAACTCCCGCACCCTCATCCTGTACGCCCGCCCATCAACACGGCGCCGACTCCCACTCCACCGCTCAATCTGCACATCAACCTCGTCTCCCACCTTCACCGGTCGATCCGTCGTCACGAGTATGGGCATGATTGTCACCGCCCACGGCAACCCCGCCCGACGCAGCACGCCCGCTCGCATCCCCTTCTCCGAAAACGTCGTGTGCAGATCAGGCTCAGCGAACGCGTGCTTCTCGACCACTCGCGTGCACACAATCCGCGCCCCCTCCGCGTCATGAATGACGATCCGGTCCCCCTCCTTCCCGCTTGAGTTAAACACGGCCGGAACGCTGAGCCCGTTGGTCATGTACGCGGCCCACCGCACGAGCTCCTCCTGGGAGTACGCCCGCCCCGCATCCTCCGCGTACCTCGGCTCCACCGCGGACGACACAACCGCAACATCCACGATGACTTCGCCGCTCGGATACACACGCACGGCCACCGGCCGCTCAAACCCTGCGCTCGCTGTCCCAGGAAACTCGAGCCCCTCGACCACCGCCGCGCGTTCCTCCGCAGCCAACTGCGGCGGCATCGGCAATCGCCCGAGAATGCGACTCCCCCCACACCCGCTGCACATCAACGCGGCGACGAGCGCGAACGTCCCCCACAGCTTTATGCACGCCCCCCTCAAAAACACTGCAACACCTGCCAGCACCTCGAATAATCGCCCGCCGCCAGATCCTGCTTCCTGATCCAGTAGTACAGCCGCCCCGCATCCCCCCACATCCAGTCCGCCGCGCTGTCCGAGTCGATCTCGAACAGCAGCACCCAGTCCGCGACCCCCGGCCCTAACCCGGCGGCCCGCGCCTCCTTGTCACCCTTCGGTCCCCCGACATTGAATCCTTTCGATGCGAACTCGCACTCATCCTGCATCGGGTTCTGAATCAGCCATGGATATCCGACCAACTGGTGATTGCCGCGGGCCAACTCCATCCGCAGCTCAAAGTACTCTTCATCGCCCGCAAGCTCGTGCTTCTCCGGCAGCTCATCACCATCGGGCAAGCTCAACCCAGGAGCAAACGTCACCCGGCACACCGGCGGCGGCTCCCTCTTCTCCGAGCCCGGCATTGCCCGACGCTCCACCGCCGCGTTTTCCGGCAGGAACGTCACCCGGAAGTTCTTCACATCCCCAGGATCAAATCCCCACGTCTGCAACTCCATGTCGTACCAGAACGTCAGTACCCCGGACTTCGGCAGCATTCCCGACTGATCGTGGGGCGACACCTCCGACATTCGCAGCCGCGCAAGAGCCTCCAGCGGCCCGCGATCCGAACGGGGCCACTCCTCCCCTGCCCGCAAGTACGCGAACCCCCCGCCCAGAAACGAATCCGCGGCCGTGATCGACTCCGCATCTACACGCTCACTCTTCACCTGCACACACGGGCGCACAAGCCCCTGGATCGTTTCCCACCGATGCCCCAGGCCGCGTCTCTCCGCTGCTGCTCGCAGTTCCTCCAGCGTGCGAATCGGAGGGAGCGCAGGAACACCATCCGGCTCCGGCCCCTCACCAAAGACCTTGCGTAGCCGCTCGAAGAAGCCCATGCCCCTGCCCTCCAGGTTCTCCTCGCCCCCGCTCCACAATTCCCGCGCCTACCTCTCCGCCGTCAAGTAACAGATATACGCCGCATCCGCCTCCCCCACCGTCCGTGGCCGGAACACTCCATTCCCCTTCCCCTTCGCATCCGTCCCCTCCCAGTACACCGTCACCTTCCTGAACCCCGCCTCGCGCAAGAGCTCCTGCACCTCCAGCAGCGACCACAGCCGCCACTCGTACGTGAACGCCCTCCGTATCGCCGGCCCGCGCGAGAACTCAAAGTGGATGTGGCACCGGTAGTCCCCGCTGATCGGGTTGAACGCTGCCTGGTCCCACACATACGTGAACCCGCCATTCCACCCCGGCATCCGATACCGCCGCCGATCCTCCTGCACCTTCCCCGCCTCATACCCGCCATAGTGATCCAGGAAGAACACCCCGTCATCCGCGAGCGACTCCCGCACCGCCTCGAAGTACTCTCGCAGACCCTCGCGCGTCTTGAAGATCCAGTAGCTGAAGTTCATCGCGTTGACCACATCAACGCCCCGCGCCGCGGCCACCGGCTTCCGCACGTCACACTCCAGCAGCTTCACCCGCCCCCGCTCCTCCTCCGACAGCTTCGACAGGTTGTTCGCCGCGGCCCACTTCAGCGTCGGCCGGTGCAGGTCCAGCCCCACCGCCCGGTTCTCTGAATGCGTTTTCACCCACTCGCACGACGTCACCGCCGTGCCGCAAAAATCCTCGCGCAAGACCCGCGCCGGCCGCCCCCGCAGCTTCTTGAACGTCGCCGCCACAAACCCCACTTCCGCCTCCGGGCACTGCACCGCCGCCTCGTAAAGCCTGTGCCGATCCGCACCCGCGGCCGTCAGCACCCGCGCCTTCTTCGCCGCGCCAGACCGCCCCGAAACGCCCTTGCCTGCTCGCTTCCCGTCCATAGGGGAGAACTCTCCGGATAAGAACCTTCAAACCTCGCACCGATCCAGCCGATCTAGACCAGCCACATTCGGTCGCACCTGACGTACGCCCAAAACGTGGCCTTATACTCTCTTTCCCCGGCCCGCGTGCAGGTCCGGGCTACGACACGGCCGCCCCCGGCCTCGCCTCAAACGGAGCTCCCGATGCGTCTGACGATGGTTGGTACGGGTTATGTGGGTCTGGTCACCGGTGTCTGCTTCGCCAATACCGGCAACGACGTCACCTGCCTCGACGTGGACGCCAAGAAGATCGAGAAGCTCCGCCAGGGCATCTGCCCCATCTACGAGCCCGGCCTCACCGAGCTCATGGCCCGCAACTACGAGTCCGGCCGCCTCAAGTACACCCTCGACAAGGCCGAGGCCTACCGCGACGCCGACATGATCTTCATCTGCGTCGGCACCCCCTCCGACGAACGCGGCCACACCGACCTCAAGTACATCCACGCCGCCGCGGACGACATCGCCGCCACCCTCAAGACCCTCGGCCCCAAGCAGAAGCCCAAGGTCATCGTCGTCAAGTCCACCGTCCCCGTCGGCACCACCCTCGAGGTCAAGTCCCGCATCCGCGACAAGGTCGGCCCTGAAATCCCCTTCTCCGTCGCCGACAACCCCGAGTTCCTCAAAGAGGGCGACGCCATCACCGACTTCAACAAGCCCGACCGCGTCGTCGTCGGCATCGAGGACGAACGCACCGGCGAGCTGTTCCGCGAGCTCTACGACCCCTTCGTCCGCCAGGGCCACCCTATCTTCCTGATGGACATCCTCTCCGCCGAAATGGTCAAGTACGCCAGCAACAACTTCCTCGCCACCAAGATCAGCTTCATCAATGAGATGGCCAACCTCTGCGAGGCGTACGGCGCCGACATTGCCAAGGTCCGCGAGGGCATGTGCTCCGACAAGCGCATCGGCAACCAGTTCCTCTACCCCGGCCTCGGTTACGGCGGCTCCTGCTTCCCCAAGGACACCCTCGCCTGCATCATGATGGGCGACAAGGCCGGCATCGAGGCCCGCCTCAGCAAGTCCGTCCACGAGGTCAACCAGAAGCAGCGCGACCGCTTCTTCGACAAGATCCAGGCCCACTTTAAGGACAAGGGCGGCCTCACCGGCAAGACCATCGCCTTCTGGGGCCTCGCCTTCAAGCCCCGCACCGACGACATCCGCGAAGCCCCCGCCCTCACCCTCATGCGCAAGGCCATGGGCTACGGCGCCGCCGTGCGCGGCTACGACCCCGTCGCCGCCGACAACGTCCGCGCCGAGATGGGCAACGCCGCGGGCGGCACCGTCACCATCTGCGACGAGATGTACGAGTGCGCCAAGGGCTCCGACGCCATCGTCATCAGCACCGACTGGGACGAGTTCAAGTCCCCCGACTTCGCCCGCCTGGCCAGCATCCTTAAGGGCAAGGTGATCTTCGACGGCCGCAACCTCTACCGCCGCTCCCAGATGGCCGAGACCGGCTTCACCTACTACTCCGTCGGCCGCGCCCCGGTCCGTCCCAGCTAACTCTGACGACAACCCTCCATGCTCCGACTGACCGAAGTCCGGCTCCCCCTCGACCACCCGCCGGAAGCTATCGCCAAGGCCGCCATCGCCCGCCTGCGGATCGCGCCTGACAAGCTGATCTCATGCACGGTCTTCCGCCGCGCCCACGACGCCCGCAAGCGCAACGCCATCCTCCTCGTCTACTCCCTCGATGTCGAGGTCCAGGACGAAGCCGCCGTCCTCGCTCGCTTCCAGAACGACATCAACGTCAAGCCCACGCCCGACCTCACCTACCGCCCGCCCGCCACGGCACCCGCCAACCTCACCACCCGCCCCATCGTCATCGGCTCGGGCCCCTGCGGCATCTTCGCCGCCCTCATCCTCGCCCAGATGGGCTTCAAGCCCATCATCCTCGAACGCGGCAAGGTCGTCCGCGAGCGCACCAAGGACACCTGGGGCCTCTGGCGCGGCTCCAAGCTCAACCCCGAGTCCAACGTCCAGTACGGCGAGGGCGGCGCCGGCACCTTCTCCGACGGCAAGCTCTACAGCCAGATCAAGGACCCCCGCCACCTCGGCCGCAAGGTCCTCACCGAGTTCGTCAAGGCCGAAGCCCCCCCCGAGATCCTGACCGAGGCCCACCCCCACATCGGTACCTTCCGCCTCGTCAAGATGGTCGAGAACATGCGCGCCACCATCGAGTCCCTCGGCGGCGAGTACCGCTTCGAGAGCCGCGTCACCGACCTCGACATCGAGACCGCCCCCGACGGCACCCGCCACCTCCGCGGCCTCACCCTCGCGACCGGCGAGCACCTCCGCGCCGACCACGTCGTCCTCGCCATCGGCCACAGCGCCCGCGACACCTTCCAGATGCTCCACGACCGCGGCGTCTACATCGAACCCAAACCCTTCTCGATCGGTTTCCGCATCGAGCACCCCCAGTCCCTCATCGACGCCGCCCGCTTCGGCCCCAGCGCTGGCCACCCCATCCTCGGCGCCGCCGACTACAAGCTCGTCCACCACGCCACCAACGGCCGCGACGTCTACAGCTTCTGCATGTGCCCCGGCGGCACCGTCGTCGCCGCCGCCTCCGAGCCCAACCGCGTCGTCACCAACGGCATGAGCCAGTACTCGCGCTCCGAGCGGAACGCCAACGCCGGCATCGTCGTGGGCATCACCCCCGAGAAGGACTTCCCCGCCGGCCCCCTCGCGGGCATCGCCCTCCAGCGCCAGTGGGAATCCGCCGCGTTCGTCGCCGGCGGCCGCACCTACGCCGCCCCCGCCCAGCGCGTCGGCGACTTCCTCGCCAACCGCCCCAGCACCTCCCTCGGCAGCGTCATCCCCTCCTACAAGCCCGGCGTCACCCCCACCGACCTCTCCACCTGCCTCCCCGGCTACGCCATCAAGGCGATCCGCGAGGCCCTCCCCCGCTTCGGCCGCCAGATGCACGGCTACGACATGCCCGACGCCGTCTTGACCGGCGTCGAAACCCGCACCTCCTCCCCCATCCGCATCAAGCGCGACGACGAAACCTTCCAAAGCCTCAACACCCGCGGCCTCTACCCCGCCGGCGAAGGCGCCGGCTACGCCGGAGGCATCCTCTCCGCCGCCATCGACGGCATCAAAGTCGCCGAAGCCGTCGCCCGCGCCACGACCGCGCCCTGACGGTCGTCCCCTCACCGCAACTCCCAACCGTGCCACCGAGATGTCCTCATCTCGGTGGTCCCTGCGTGCCACGGCGGTTTCTGCGTGCCATGGCGACGGCTCTGCGTCGCTATGTACCTTGACGTCCCGGTGACACAAGGTCCGGCCTGCGCACGTCCACCCCTCGCGCTCGCGCACCCCTCACCCCATCCTTCTCTGAGGTTTCCGATAGCATCCCCCCGTGCCCCGCCCCTGCGCCATCTGCGGCTACGACCTCGCCACCCTCGACCGCTGCCCCGAGTGCGGCGTCCCCGCACCACCTGCACGGCCGGCTCACAACGATGATGCTTACCGCCCAAGCCCCCGCTCCGTTCACCGCGGCGCCGGCGCAATCGAGTATCACCTCAGCGTCCGTGGGGACAACTCCGTTCTGGTCGCCCCCCCGCTGCACTCAGGCCGCCTCATACTCCGCGACGTGGTGTCCCTTGGGACGGCAGCCGGCGCCGGAATTCTCATTGTGCACTACCTCCCCGGATTCGCCCCCAAGGTCATCGGCTGCTTCCTCTTCGTCTTTGGGGTCTGCGTCCTTCTTGGATCCATGGCGTTCCAGTTCCGGCAGAGCCGCGTCCCGCCGTTGGTAACCATCGATCACCGCACGCGGACACTGACCCTCCCGGCCCGTCCGTCCGTCTCGCTCGATTCCGTCCGCGCCGTTATTTTCGTCCTGTACTCCGTCTCCGGCAAAGATGGCGAGAACGGCCGCATGCGTGTGGTCATCGACTTCGGCGCACACTCCGACTCCCGCTACTACGAGTTTCCAACCGTTTTCGCGAACCCCGCGACCGTTGCCGCGCAGCTCGCCCAGGCAATGGGTGTTCCGCTCCATGAATCCAAACGCGGCATGATAGAAGCGAACGCTTCTTGATCGGCTAAACGGGTGGCATCAAAGCGCTCGGTGCCATCGATTGGCCGTCGCTCTGGACGGCGCAATCGATGGTTCGCCGTAAGCCGCAGCGGAGATCATCGACACACCATGCCTTCGCCGCGGATGCGGCGCACGACCGTTGCCGGGGGTGGCGTCCTCGACACCCCCGGTCCACCGCCCATTGGCCGCGACCCCGGAGGGGTCGCCGAACGACCGCAATCCACGCTGTCCAATGCAGACGAAAGCGCTCCGCGAACCGTGGCCCCCGCCCTTACTCTTGTTCTCAACCCCCATCCAAGCGAGCCCACCCGCATGACCCTCCTCGAAGCCATCCATGCCGCGCAAGACCTCGCCGATGACATGACAACCTTGGCGACCAAGCCCTGGAACCGCGACTCGACCATCCACCTCGTTCCCTGCGAAGACCTGCTGTCAACCGACCCGCGTGAGATCGAAAGCCTGACTTACCACTACCTCCTCGAGGTCGATATCTTCCGTGACGTGGTCGAGGGTCTCGTCGCGATAAAATCTCCCCGCCGAACACATCTGTACCCGCGTCATTCACTACGCAACGCATGACGCCTGAGGTTGATGACAACCGGTGCAATGGCTCCCGCGTGCCCTGGCGACTTCTCCGTCGCTACGTCTTCACGTAGACCGCCCCGCACTCCGGGCACGCCGCGTCCTTCCCGAGGCCACTCCGCTCATACCCACACTTCCAGCACCGCCCGGACTCGAGCCGCGCCCCGACGAGAGCCACGTACTCAAGACCCCAACAGACCGCCGCCAGGAGCACGGCCCCACCGCTCATCGCAAGCGGCACCCACCAATTCGTTGGACATTGAACACCCAGCGCCCGAAACGTGTCCCGTTCAAGCCACCAGAGCACAACGCACCCTACCGCGCACAGCACAAAAACCCACTTGGACACGCGAAACAGGATCCACTTCTTGCCCATCGACCTCACGCGCTTCTCCCACACTCCGGACACCCCCCC
>Ga0208492_1000256_pt1 | contig 50524 bp, 39 predicted proteins | sample Subbioar_CSW14AB_FD_184820 | JGI IMG/M metagenome (GOLD analysis project Ga0208492, IMG submission 184820) | Serpentinite rock and fluid subsurface biosphere microbial communities from McLaughlin Reserve, California, USA - CR12Mar_CSW14AB (SPAdes) | ecosystem: Environmental > Terrestrial > Deep... | reverse complement strand
GAAGCAAAGTTTCCGGGAGTATGCAAAGCCATGATGGGATTGCATCCTTGTTATGTTAAAGAAAACGTACAGCAGGAACTGGCTATTGTAGAACATTGGCTTGAGCAAAGAGATTTTTGTGCCATTGGCGAAATAGGCCTCGATTATTATTGGGATACCCAGTATAAAAAAGAACAGCAGGAAGCATTTTCTATTCAGATGGAATGGGCTGTTCAGAAAAATCTACCCATTGTTATCCATACCCGCAATGCCATGCAGGAAACGATTGATATGGTAAAACCCTTTGCGGCCAAAGGGCTGAAGGGCATTTTCCATTGTTTCAGCGGATCCTATGAATCGGCTCAGCAAATTGTGAACATGGGCTTTTTATTAGGGATCGGAGGGGTATTAACGTATAAAAACGCAGGCTTACCCAAGGCATTGGAGAAAATAGGCGTGGAATATTTGGTGCTGGAAACAGATGCGCCTTATTTAAGTCCAGTTCCCTATCGCGGCAAGCGTAATGAACCTGCGTATCTATTGCATGTGGCAGAAGCACTGGCGGTGGCCAAGGGGATTACAACCGCCGAATTAGCGGAAATTACTACTGCCAACGCAACGGCTTTGTTCAGGGGATAAACTTAAAGAATGGAGTGTTGTCCTCGAGGCTGACTTCCCTAATTAACAGCTAAAACCTTCCAAGGTTTGGCAATTTGCGCCTATATTTGCAGCCCATTAAAACAACCATATACAGAGAGGTGTCCGAGTGGTTGAAGGAGCACGCCTGGAAAGTGTGTATACGGGAAACTGTATCGAGGGTTCGAATCCCTTCCTCTCTGCAACAAGAAATAGCAAAAAACCTGACGAAGTCAGGTTTTTTTATGTCCCGAAGCGAGTCCGGGACTTTGTGCCCTTTTTTTGCCTTATTCTTATTGCCCCCCCCACCCAGGGAACAGCTGCGCAGCTAATTAATGACAAAATGGGCTATAAAAGGAAAAATAGGACGATTGATTGACTTAATTTACGTAAATTGCGACAATAAAGCATCCTAATTTTTAAAATATGGACATCCCTCGTATTGTACAACAGCAAATGGAAGCTAAGATTGGTCAACAAAAAGTAATCCTATTGTATGGAACTAGAAGAACTGGTAAAACAACTATTATCGAAAAAATAGTTGAAACTCACCAGAAGGATGCATTGCTTTTGCATGGTGAGGATTTGTATGTTTCTGAGTTATTGCAAAACAGAACAGTTGCCAATTATCAACAATTAACCAGAGGTAAGAAATTGGTCGTCATTGATGAAGCCCAATCAATACCGGAGATTGGAAAAATTTTAAAACTCTTAATAGATGCAGTTAAAGGAATTACTATTATCGCAACAGGTAGTAGCAGTTTTGATTTAGTTAATAAAACGGGAGAGCCTTTAGTAGGCCGCAATCTTGAATATTATTTATATCCCATTTCTCAGGTAGAACTTTCTACTATTGAGGATTTTTTCACGACCTCAAAGAATCAAGAAGAAAGACTCGTGTTTGGTTCATATCCTGAACTATGGCATTTACATACAAACCAGGAAAAAGAGAATTATTTAAAGCAATTGGTGAATAGTTATTTACTGAAGGATTTGCTAATGATTGAAAATGTGAAAGGACCTGATATACTATATAAGCTATTGCAATTGTTGGCTTGGCAAGTTGGAAGTATGGTTAGCACGGTTGAACTAGCAAGAAATTTGCAAATTAATAAACAGACGGTTGATAGATATTTAGACCTATTGTCTAAAGTATTCATTATTTATTCAGTTTCTGGGTATAGTAATAACTTAAGAAAAGAAGTGACTAAAAGTAAAAAATGGTATTTTTTTGATAATGGTATTCGAAATGCGTTGATCAATAATTTTAGCCCGCTAAATCATCGAAATGATATTGGTCAATTATGGGAGCAGTATATTTTAAGTGAAAGAATGAAATATAATCGCTACAATAATTATCAACCACAATACTTTTTTTGGCGAACCTATGATGGACAAGAAATAGATTTGTTAGAATTGAATAATGGACAATTACATGCATTTGAGTGTAAATGGAAAGATGCTAAAGCGAAAGTTCCACTTGGTTTTCAGAAAGCTTATCCAGATGCGAAATTCACCTTAATCAATAAAGACAATTATTTAGATTGGATCACTCAAACAACCTTGTAAAATGATTTTCTAAATGCGAACGCATACCATTGCGGAATTCTTCGGGAGAACCATTCTCTAAAATATCTACCAGTTCCTTGTGCGAAACGAAAGTCTTTAACATGGGCTGTTTTTTCAATAACCCACTATTGTGCACGTAATCAAAAACAGGCAACAACATTTTTTGGAATTTCTTAAGGGTTTCATTACCTGTAATTTCATACAGCTTACCGTGAAACGCAATCTCGTGTTCAATATTAAATAAGTGGTATTGAGTAGCAGGCGGTTCATCCGATACAATGCGACGTAGGTCTGCTATTTGTTCTTTGGTTATTCTATGAAAAAGCAGATCAGCCATTCCAATTTCTAATACCAACCGGATTTCAAATATCTCTTTCAATGTTTCAGGAGCCAGAATATGCGGATTCATACTCTTGCTCATCAAGCCAAAAATATCGGGGCTAGTAATTACAGATCCTTTTTTCTTTTTAGATTCAATCAATCCCATTATGCGAAGGCGCGTAAGGGCTTCGCGAATTACAGTTCTGCTCACCCCTAAAGCTGCAGCCAATTCAATTTCCTTTGGGATTACATCCCCCACAGACAGCTTTTGTTTTTGTAGTAAATCTACCAGGCTGTCTTCCACTTTGTCCACCAGACTACTGGTGTCCATGGGTTTTATTTCATGTTTAATCGTGGCTAGGGTCATTCGATTATGTATAACTTATTAATTCCAGACACTAAAGGTACCAAAAATGCAGCAATTTTTCAGATAACTCATAAGGTACTAAAAATCAATATATTATAAAATTGTTAAAATATTTTTGGATTTTAAATAAAAACATGATTAGTTTTATGTCATACATAATACAAAATTAAAACTGCTTGCCATGAACGCAAATCGCTTTAAACTCAGTTTGGTTGCATTGTTTACAATGCTTTCCACTGTGTTGTTAGCCCAAACAAAAAAAATCTCGGGTACCATCCTGAGTGAGGATGCCAAACCGATTGCCGGGGTTTCTGTTACCATTAAGGGTAAAAAGTCAGGAACCCAAACCAATGCTCAGGGTACTTATACCATTGAAGCAAGTCAGGGATCTACTCTTGTTTTCTCTATGGTAGGATTTGGTACCAGAGAAATTGTGGTTGGCAATAGTGCTATTGTGGATCTTTCCCTTAGTGCTGTTGTTTCTGAGTTAGAAGATGTAGTAGTAACAGGTTATGGATCTCAGAAAAGAAAAGAGATTACCGGAGCTGTGGTTACGGTTAATCCAAAAGCTTTTGAACATTCACCAACTACAAACGTTGCAACAGTTCTTCAGGGTAATGCCCCAGGCTTACGAATTCAACAACGTACCGGTCAACCAGGTACAACTCCTTCTATTACTTTCAGAGGAGGTACAGAATTCGGTGGTGGTGGTACACCCTTGTTTATTGTTGATGGTGTGATTGTTCCTTCCTTATATGGGTTAGACATCAATGATGTAGCAACCATTGACCTTTTAAAAGATGCTGCAACTACTGCAATATATGGAGCCAGAGCTGCAAATGGTGTTGTATTGGTAACCACTAAAAAGGGAAAAAAGGGCAAAGCGCAGGTAACATACTCTTATCAAAACACAACCAACTATATCCGCAAAAACCCATCTGAATATTTGAGCGCATCAGATTATATCCGCATGAATCGGCTGGGCATTCAGGCGAGATTCCGCGGAGATTCATTGGACAACAATACCAACGCCATGAATACAGACCGTGGTCAAATATTGGGCGCATGGGGATGGGCAGTAAACGCTGGATGGAGAACCGATATTGGTTTGTATACTACGCAATTATTGAATAGTGCCAATCGTGCTTTGCTGAATGATTCAAGATGGAAATTATTGGTGGATCCCAATCCATTTGCTCCAGGTACTATGGATAGCATCATCTTCACTGATATCAGTGCAAGAGAAAGAGAGATGATGATTCTTCAGCAAAACAATACAAGCGAACACAATATCAATTTCTCTGGAGCCAACGATCAAGGCAATTACGCATTGTCATTGGGTTCTGTAAGAGATAACGGTATGATTATCGGATCTCAGTTAAAAAGAATGAATATAAATTTTAATGGGGGATTGAATATTGGGGAAAGATTGAAAGTTTCTACCAATATCAGTGCGTACAATGTTGAGCAGGCTTTGCCTTACGGCGGATTTAACAACGTAGATCCTGAAGGGGGTGCTTCGGGTGGATTGTTACAGCGTTTTGTAGGTGTTGCTCCAACAGTTCGTTACACCAACTATGCAACAGGAGAAATTCTGCCTGGCCCGAATGATGTTACTTTAGGTAATCCGGCTTACTGGAGCAATTTAACGGTGAACAATACCAATCAACAACGTTTCTTAGGAGGTATCAATTTAGAATACACCATTCTTCCTTACTTAAAAGTATTGGCTAGCGGTTCTGGATATTATCAGTACACTGCCAATAACTTCTTTACCAAAGCCTTTCAACAAGGTAATGGTGGAGCTATGAACACCAACAGAGCAGCAAGTTTTAATACTTCTAAAACCATGCAGTATACCACTAACGCTTTCTTGCAATTCAGTAAGCGTTTTAAAGAACACAATGTAACTGCATTAGCAGGTATGGAATTCTACGATTACAAAAACTATGTTACTTCTGGATTTGCACAAGGGGCACCAACAGATTTAATTCCTTGGTTAACCGCTGCAACGCCTCCAAACGTTCAGGGAACAACCATTGTAAATCCTGCAGGTGCTTCTACCAACTTTGATCAGTGGGAAAGAATTGCTTCTTCTATTGCTCGAGTAAACTATTCATTCATGAATCGTTATTTATTAACAGCAGTAGTGAGAGTGGACGGATCCAGCCGATTGAAAAAAGGAAATTATTATGGTACATTCCCCGGGGTATCACTTGGTTGGAATATGCAGGAAGAAGCTTTCTACAAAAACTCATTCCTGGCTAAATACATTACCAGAATTAAACCCAGATTAAGTTATGGTGTTAATGGTAACGTAAGTTCTTTAGGATTCTTTGCTACCTCTCAGGTATACAATAACGCTGGAACCTACAATGGTTTTGGAGGTACTTATGTAGCCAATTATATCAATTCTGATGTAAGATGGGAGCGCACCAACAGCTTAAACATTGGTTTGGATGCGGGTATTTTAAATGAGAAAGTAACGTTTAGTGTAGACTATTTTGTTAGAAATGTATTTGACAAATTAGCTGGATTAAATATCTCTTCTCAAACTGGGTTTAGCAGTTTCACCACCAACCTTGGACAATTACAAAATCGTGGAGTTGAATTGGTAGTAAATGCTAAAATTATTGAGCCTAAAAAAGACGGAGGATTTGCATTATCAGTAGGAGCCAACTACTATCATGTAAAAAGCTATGCAAAGAAATTACCTTTTAATGGTTTAGAAGGCAATAGAACTAGCGGTTTCTTTGTATGGGATCCTAATAACCCAGGGAAACAAATTTATGTAGGTGGTTTGGTTGAAGGGCAAAGAATTGGTTTAGATGAAGTATGGGCACCAAAGTGGAATGGCATCTACACAGATCCTTCTACCATTGCAAGAGACGCGAATGTATACAATGCCTTCCTTCCTTATAATAATAAGCGTATCAAACAATTGGGAGATGCACAATGGCATCAGGTAAATCCCAATGATACCATCGACAGCAGACAGTTTGTATATGTAGGAAGAACGACTCCACAACATATGGGTGGATTCAACATTGCGAGTTCTTTCAAAGGCATTCGTTTGTATGCACAGTTTGATTATGCATTTGGTTTTGTAATTCTGAATAACCAGGTTGTGAGAGGATTAAGTCAGGTACAAGGTTCACAAAACTCTACTACTGATGTTTTAAAAACCTGGACACCTGATAATCCAACGGCAACTATGCCAAGATACTATTGGGCTAATCAGGGTAGAAACTATGCAACTGATGCAAGTGGAAATAATCCAGCAGCCAATTTATGGGAGAAAGGTGATTATGTAATGTTGAGAGAATTAACCCTTGCTTATGATTTGCCTACTTCTGTAATTAGCAGATACCTGGCTAACAGAGTAAAAGGATTGAGCGTAAACGTTACAGGATCTAACTTATTCTATCTGTCTGGATACAGTGGCAACTTCCCTGAAGTGGGCGGATTTGACCAAGGTAAATTCCCGCTACCAAGAAGATTAACCATTGGAGTAAGAGTAACCCTATAATGGATTGTTCAGCAATTAAAATGAAAGCAATGAAACACAATAAAATATTTATAACAGCTTCGCTACTCATCGTTCTAGTAGCAGCAGCATGTACCAAAAAATTAGACGAAGTAGTACCGCAAAGCAGTATCAGTAAAGACCAGGCACTCAAAGATCCGAATGCTGCCAGAACCCTTTATTATGGCACTTATGGATTGTTCCGCTCTTATGCCAGTACATTTCAGCAGTTAGGTGAAATGCGTGGAGATACCTGGGTGGATGGATTGTTCACAGAGAGTGTTGACGGTGGTCTGCAAAACTTATATCGCCACAACATCAGTAGTTTGAATGTGCCATTTACCAACTGGGGAGGCCTCTATAATCTGATTTATAATTTCAATAGTGTAATCAAGATTATACCTAAAACACCATTACCTGAAGCAGAGAAAACCAGAATATTAGCAGAAGTGTATGGGTTAAGAGCCTATGTTTATTATACCATGCTCAGAACCTGGGGAGATGTTCCATTAAACACAGAGCCTGTTGAAACGCTTACCAATACTGCTGAAACGTATAAGCCAAGAACCGGAGCAGATTCCGTTATGCTGCAGGTGAAAGCAGATATTGCCAAGTCATTGGATTTGTTTGGAACCAGCAATACATTGTCTACAGATAAAAGAGTGGTTTGGAGTAGAGTTGCTAGTTTGGTATTAAAAGGAGATGTATTTATTTGGTCAGGAACGCAAATGGGGGGAGGTGCAGCTGATTTTACCACTGCAAAGGCAGCTTTATTAGAAGTTAGAAATTTGCAGGGTGCTAATTTGAATTTACAGGCTAACTATCGCGACATTTTTGATCCCACCAAAAAGGTGAACAATGCAGAAATAATTTTTGCAGTCAACTATGAATTGCAACAGGCGCAGCTAACTTTCTTCGGAAACTATTCGGTTAACTCCATTCAAGCAAATACACTATCCTTCTCACAGGCAACTACGCCAACCGTTTCTTCTGTTTACCCTTATGTAAATGGAGCGAACAGAGTAGGGATGAATCAGGCAATGATTACCCGTTTAACTTCAGGATTAGCAGATCAAAGAATCAGCAATTCCTTCCGTGTTATGTATTCTAATGCAGCCCCTTTTGCTATTAGAGGTGTAATGTTGACCAAGTATTTAGGAACTGTTGCAGGAACTTCACAGATTTATAACAATGACTATCCTATCTATCGTTATGCAGATGTATTATTGTTATTAGCAGAAGCCAAAACCAAATTGGGTGAAGATCCTTCTGCCGAAATTAACGCGATTCGTTTAAGAGCTTACGGTAGTGGGTACACTCCATTTGTGAGTGGAAGCCAAACTGCCAATATGAATGCCATCTTGGAAGAAGATCTTAGAGAATTTATAGGAGAAGGAAAGCGTTGGTTTAGTTTGCGCAGAGCAGGAGATTCCTATACATATGCCAATATAAATCCTGCTTATCTAAGTCCTAGCAGTACGGCTAAATTCTTATTGCCTCTTTCATTGACTATGCTGAATGCAGATCCATTGTTGAAGCAAACAGCAGGTTATTAAAAATAGTTTTATTAAGCAAGCATAAATGGTAGTTTTGAAAAACCAGGGGGGTAGCAATATCCCCCTGCATTTATCCTTTTAAATTTTTGTCATGGAAATTACCCATTTACAAGGATTGATTGCCGCTCCTTTTACCCCAATGCATCCAGATGGTAGTATTCATCTGGAATTAATTCCTGCTTATTATGCATTGCTAAAAGCGAACGGTGTAACAGGTGCATTTATTTGTGGTTCAACTGGGGAAGGTGTTTCACTTACATTAGCAGAGAAAAAAGCGGTGGCGGAAGCTTGGGCCTCTTGTAGTAAAAATGATCCTACTTTCTCTGTAATGCCTCTTCTAGGAGGAACTTGTATTGCAGATGCTAAAGAGTTAGCTAAGCATGCGCAAGAAATTGGATTAGATGCCGTTTCTTTTACCGCACCATCTTATTTTAAACCTGCCAATGTGCAAATGCTTGCTGAATGTTGTAAAGAGATTGCAGCAGTAGTTCCTAATATGCCGTTTTATTATTACCATATACCGGTATTAACAGGAGTGGGTTTTCCTATGTTCGATTTGTTGCAGGCAGTAGATGGATTGATTCCCAACTTTGCAGGAGTAAAATATACCCATGAAGACTTTATGGATTTTTTATCCTGTTTGCATTTTAGGAATGGCAAATACGATATGGTTTGGGGTAGAGATGAAAATATGTTACCTGCATTGTCCATTGGTACCAAGGCTTCTATTGGCAGTACGTATAATTACGCAGCTCCCTTGTATCACCAATTAATGGATGCATTTGAAGCAGGCGATTTAAAAAATGCACAGGCTTTGCAACAACAGTCGATTGATATGATTCGTTTGCTAGGAAAATATGGAGGTATTGCTACAGGAAAAGCGTATATGAAATTGATTGGGTTAGACTGCGGTGGATTCAGGCTACCTGTGAAGAATATGGATGCAGTAGCTTTTGAACAATTTAAGCAAGAGGTTGCTAACTTGTCTTTTGACAGTTACTGTTCAAAAAAGCCAGCTGTAGCAAGGTAGGCTGTTGCAAAATAGGTGAAAACAAACCCTGCATTATGCACAATCTTGTATTTCTTTTTATTCTATCATTAATTGCGCAACCCTTGATTGCACAGACCCCTCATACACAAGCAGTAGAAACTTCCATAGCTGCAACCCTTCCTTCGATGGGTGTTGCAGGTCCTGTAACGGGCTTGCTACAAAATCATTTAATTGTAGCAGGGGGTGCAAATTTCCCTAATGGAATGCCATGGAAGGGAGGAAGTAAAATATATCATGACAAGATTTTTATTTATCAGCGGATTCACAAAGAAGAAAATCAACAACATATATCCTATCCTATAAAAGACGGCCATTCGGAAACGCAATTTCCACTTGAATTAATTGCGCAAGACCAGCAATTGCCAGAACCGATTGCGTATGCTGCCATTTGTAATACAGAGAAGGGACTTTTAGTGATTGGAGGAGAAAATGCAAATGGGATTAGTGATAAAACGAGGTTATTACAATGGGAGCCTGCAAATAAAAAAATAGTATACAAATCCTATCCTGCTTTACCCATTCCTCTTACCAATGCAAGTGCTGTTTGTGTAAACAACCGAATCTATCTAATGGGTGGTGAAACAGCAACAACAACCAGTGATATTATTTATGTTCTAGATAACAATCAACTTAGTAAGGGTTGGCAAGTAGTAGGTAAAATGCCGAAACCGCTTTCTCATACGGTGCTAACAAGCATTGCACATGAAGAAAATGCTGCTTTGTATGTAATGGGGGGGAGAAAAAAACAAGCCAGTGGAATCAGTTTATTTAGTCAATCGCTGTATAGGTATAATATTAAAGAGAATACTTGGGAACAATTGGCTGATATGCCCTACGCATTGAGTGCAGGAACAGGTGTTTGGTGGAATCAAGACCAACTCATTTTATTTGGCGGCGATAAGGGCGTTGTATTTAATCAAGTAGAAAAATATTTAGTTGCCATTGCCAACGAAACGGATTCAATAAAAAAACAAGCACTGATTCAACAAAAAAACAATTTGCAGGAAAGCCATCCAGGTTTCAGTAGAGAGATTCTAATGTACGCTGCCAATACCAATCAGTGGACAGCAATCGGTAAGCTTTCACAGGAAACACCGGTAACCACTTCTGCTTTTATTTGGAACTCCGCTGTCTATATCCCTAGTGGAGAAATTAAAGCAGGCGTAAGATCACCACATATTTTACAAATCAATTTCCATCCCCCGCATCCATGATAGCTTCTAAAAAATATCCTTGGGTGGTAGTAGCGTTACTATGGGTAGTAGCGCTACTCAATTATATGGACAGGCAGATGCTGAGTACCATGAAACCCGCTATGCAGGCCGATATCCAGGCTCTGAATAGCGCCACTCATTTCGGAAATCTCATGGCAGTTTTTTTGTGGATCTATGGATTCATGAGTCCTGTTTCTGGTATCATAGCCGATAGGGTCAATCGCAAAAAAATTATTGTCGGAAGTTTATTTGTGTGGAGTGCCATCACATTTACGATGGGATATGCTACCACCTTTGATCAATTGTATTGGTTAAGAGCAGGCATGGGCATCAGCGAAGCTCTGTATATTCCTGCAGCCCTTTCCTTGATAGCCGACTACCACGATAACAAAACGCGTTCTTTGGCTATTGGTATTCATATGACGGGTTTGTATATGGGACAAGCGTTGGGTGGATTTGGCGCAACAATTGCCGCAAGCTATTCCTGGCAATCGGCATTTACCAGTTTTGGGTTGATTGGAATCGTCTATTCTGTGGTATTGATTTTGTTTTTGCGCGAGAAGCCTACAGTTGGCAGTACGGACCTAGCGGCAGCGGTTGCCTCAACAGTAACGCATCCTAGCCCATCCTCAAAAATTAAATTCTCTGCACTTGCATCTGTCTTCAAAAGTTTAACAGTCTTACTTTCCAATATTTCTTTCTGGGTCATCTTATTTTATTTTGCCGTTCCTAGTTTGCCGGGTTGGGGTGTGAAGAATTGGTTGCCCACTTTGTTTTCACAAAACTTACATATTGAAATGTCATTGGCTGGGCCACTATCTACCATTACGATTGCGGCTTCTTCCTTTTTGGGTGTTATACTCGGTGGTATACTTTCAGATAAATGGGTGCAAAAAAATATCCGTGGTCGTATCTATACCAGTGCTATTGGGTTATCATTAACTATTCCTGCATTATTATTAATTGGTTTTGGCGATAGTATGTTTCATATGGTAGGAGCCGTTTTCTTTTTTGGCTTTGGCTATGGAATGTTTGATGCGAACAATATGCCGATTCTCTGTCAGTTTGTAGAAGCAAAGTACAGAGCTACTGCTTATGGACTCATGAATATGACAGGCGTATTTGCCGGTGCATTCATTACAAATATGTTAGGTAAGTCAACTGATGCAGGAAGTTTAGGAAAGGATTTTGCATTGATGTCTGTAGTAATTGTGTTTGCGTTGGCTTTACAATTGACCGTTTTGCGGCCGAAAAATTCAATCGATTAAACTGGCTATATGAAAAAAATCTCCATCATTGGAATGGCTTTAATTTTTTTGTTGCAAGTTGGTTGTTCCAAAAAATCCATTGCAGCACCGGGTGAAGTAAAAGCTACTGCTTATGCACCAGCCATTCCCGTATTAAAAGGTTTAGAACAGAATGCTGTATTAAGAGTGGGTATTTTTATTCCAGCAGATCAAACTGCACAAGATTTTCAAAAGATTAGCATGACACTAAATGGAGCTGCTATTTCGGATGTAGAAAAATTGCAATTCTATTTAACCGGTGCAGAGCCATTTAATACACAGCAATTATTAACCAGTTTCCAGCCCACTACTGCTCAATTTGATGTGCCCCTTAGTTTGAAACTCAATGCGGGTGCTTATTTTGTTTGGGTAAGTGTACAGTTAAAATCAAGCGCATCCATTGATGGAAGCATTGAAGTTCGTGCAAAAAAACTATGGACTTCGAATGGTAAAGCCATTACTATAGCTGAACCTGCAGGTCCTTATGCAAAACAAAAAGGGAGTGCAGTTCGCAAAGCCAATGAGGATGGGGTACACACTTATAGAATACCTGGAATGGTAGCAACAGACAAAGGAACTTTATTGTCTGTATATGATATACGGTATAAGAACAGTGTTGATTTGCCAGGCAATATAGACGTTGGGTTGAGCAGATCCACCGACAGTGGAAAAACTTGGCAGCCCATGAAAGTGATCATGGATATGGGGGCGCCGCATGAAAACAACGGCGTGGGTGATCCCGCCATACTTTTTGATCCCATCACTAAAAAAATATGGGTAGCCGCATTGTGGAGTAAGGGCAATCGTTCCATTGCAGGATCATTACCTGGTATATCCCCCGATACCACTGGACAATTTGTTTTAGTAAGCAGTGACGACGATGGACTAACTTGGTCTACACCTTACACGATTACCCCTCAAATTAAAAATCCCAAATGGCATTTGTTTTTCAATGGTCCAGGATCGGGTATTGCAATGAAAGATGGGAAGTTGGTTTTTGCCGCACAGTATTGGGACGACGTAAAGAAGCCTTATTCCACTATTATTTATAGCAATGATCATGGCGCTAGTTGGGTAGGAAATTTGAACGGACCTAAATCCAATACAACTGAAAGTCAGGTGGTAGAAACTACTCCTGGTACTTTAATGCTGAATATGCGTGATAATCGGGGTTCATTCAGAAGTGTTGCCACTACTAGTAATATGGGCGCAACTTGGACAGAACATGCTACTTCTTACAATGCATTGCAAGATCCCGTTTGCATGGGTAGTATTATCAAAGCACAAGTGAAAGTGAAAGGGGTGATGAAAGAAGTATTGTTCTTCAGCAATCCCAATACTACCAATGGTCGTTACGATATTACCATTAAAGCGAGTTTAGATTTAGGACAAACTTGGTTGCCTGCCAATCAGTTGTTGATAGATGAAAGAAACTGTTATGGATATTCTTCTTTAACACAAATAGATGCAGAAACAATTGGTATTCTCTACGAAGGAACACGGGACTTGTATTTTGTAAAAGTTCCTGTGGCGTCTATTATCAAGTAGGGAAAATCGTAGGGTAATAAAAATTGAAGAAATACTTTATAAAAAAATCCAAATCTCTTAATTATATATGTCGTATTCTATCAAAGAGCTAACAGAACTCGCTTCCTTTTATAAAAACCAATTACTGAATAGCACAATTCCTTTTTGGTTTCCCAAATCTTTTGATGAGGAATATGGTGGATACCTTTTGATGAGGGATGCAGACGGTTCTTTAATAGACGATGATAAAGCAGTTTGGATTCAGGGGCGCGCTACCTGGATGCTCTCAACCTTATACAATACAGTAGAACAAAGGCCAGAGTGGTTGGCAGGTGCTAAGCTAGGCTATGATTTTTTAAACAACTATTGTTTTGACAGCGATGGACAAATGTTCTTTCATGTGACTCGTGATGGAAAGCCCATTCGCAAAAGAAGATATTTTTTTTCTGAAACTTTCTATGTGATTGCAGCTGCCGCTTATGCCAAAGCTTCTGGCGATGAACAAGCCGCTTTTAATGCCAGAAGGGTATTCGACAAATGTATCCAGTATGCCACTACGCCCGGACTGTTGCCTGCAAAATTTACAGGAACCAGACCTAGCAAAGGAATTGGGGTACCCATGATCATGATGAATACAGCGCAACAGTTACGGGAAACCATTGGGCATGCTCCTTGTGATGAATGGATCTGCCAATGGATCTATGAAATAGAAACTTATTTTGTAAAAGACGATATTCAATGCGTAATGGAACAAGTGGCACCAGACGGTTCAATTATTGATCATATTGATGGACGCACTTTGAATCCTGGCCATGCTATGGAAGGTGCCTGGTTTATTTTGCATGAAGCCAAGCATAGAAACAATGATCCGCATTTGATCAATTTAGGATGCAGAATGTTGGACTATATGTGGGAGCGAGGCTGGGACAAAGAGCAGGGTGGCATCCTTTATTTTAGAGATGTTTATAATAAGCCTGTACAAGAGTATTGGCAAGACATGAAATTTTGGTGGCCACATAACGAAGTGATTATTGCTACTTTACTAGCATACCAGATGACGGGCAAAGAAAAATATGCCCTCTGGCATAAGCAGGTTCACGATTATGCGTATTCCCATTTTCTGGATATGCAGCATGGTGAGTGGTTTGGCTATCTGCATCGTGATGGAACCATTGCGCAAACAGCAAAAGGAAATTTATACAAGGGGCCTTTTCATTTACCGAGACAAGAATGGTATTGCATGCAACTCTTACAATCGTATTTATCATGAATCTTTTGCTTTCGATAATTTTTTCCGTTAATGCAATTTTCACTAATAATATGATACTGCAGCGAGACCAGCCCATTCATATATGGGGTAAGGGTTTACCAGGGACAAAGGTTCAGATCTACTTATTAAAAAGTGCCAGCAATAAGTCAACCAAAATAAACTCCCAACCTGCCATTGTCTCAGCAAAAACTACGCTCGTAAAAGCAGACAGCAGTTGGTCAGTCTACCTGCCTGCATTACCAGCCAGTACGAATCCCCATGAACTAAAAATCACTTCGGGTAAAAACCATATTCAATTTCAAAATATTCTTATTGGCGATATCTGGGTATGTATTGGGCAAAGCAATATGGAGTGGCCCATGCAACGCGAAATGTTTTACACGGAAGCCAAAGAAAGGGCTGAGCAACCCTTGTTACGTTTCTATAATCCCAGTTATGCTGGTAAAAATATATTCAATCAATATTTTTCGGATAGTGTTGTGCAATTGTTATCGCCAGATAAATTTTATGCCAATACCCAATGGGAATCAAGCGATAGCAATCATTTCAAAAACATGAGTGCGGTGGCTTATTATTACGGAAAGGAAATTGTTGAAAAAACCAAGATCCCGATTGGCTTGATCAATTTGTCCATTGCAGGTGCTCCTTTGGAAACATTTATCGGTATAAAAGCCTTACAAGCCGATGCAAGTTTTGCAGCCAAAGCTGAAGAGCCATGGCTTACAAATCCTGCGTTACCTGTTTGGGTAAAAGAAAGAGGTAATCAAAATTTAAAAACAGGAACCCATCATCCTTTTAAACCAGGACAAGCTTATGAAGCAGGTATTGAACCCTTGTTCCCATTTCCTATCAAGGGCATTATTAATTATCAGGGAGAGAGCAACGCGCAGGAAATTGAAAGGGTACAAGAGTATGCAGCCCTATCGAAACTGATGGTCAACGATTATCGAAAGAAATGGAATCAACCAAAGCTACCTTATTATTATGTTCAATTGTCTTCTATTGATACGGCCAAATACAAGGGGCATTTTTGGGGTTCATTTAGAGAGGAACAAAGAAAGATTTTATCGCTCATTCCTTTTTCGGGAATGGCAGTTTGTAGCGATATTGGTTTCAAAGACAATGTACATCCTACCAATAAAAAATGGGTGGGAGAACGATTGGCCAGATGGGCTTTGCATAAAACCTATGGTCAAGATATTTTACCATCGGGGCCACTGCCTACAAAAGCGGTGTATGAAAATGGGGAAGTGATTGTATATTTCCAGTATACGGGAAAGGGATTACAAGCGGCTCTACCTGACGATTTTAAATGCAACGCAAACGCTGAAGCGCAATCGCTTCGCGGATTTTCTTTGGATGGTATTCATCCCATAGCTGCCACTATTCAGCAGCAAAGGATTCATATTCCAGTTTCATCCAAGCCTGACTACATTTATTATGGATGGAAATCGTATAGCGATGGTAATTTGGCAAACAGTGAACTACTTCCTGCTTCCACATTTAAAATAAGCGTAGAAAATGCACAAGTGGTTTTGCCCACTTATCCCGATTCTATTTTCAATACTTATTATCATCAGCGCGCAAGTTTGTTTAGATCTTTGCCGATTACATCGGTTAGCAAGTTTAATACAACAGAGTCGCAACCTGCTTCTCAGCGCGACATTATTTTCTTAGGCAATAGCATCAACGACGGCTCAGAGTGGTCAGAATTGTTCAATGATATTAGAATAAAAAACAGAGGTATCAGTGGTGACATAACAGCGGGGATTATTCATCGGTTGAAAGAAATTACGGATAGAAAACCTGCCAAAGTATTTTTAATGATTGGCATTAACGATTTGGGTAGAAGTGTATCGCCTGATTCTGTGGTCAAAAATATTTTGCTGATCCATGATTATCTAAAGCAAGAAAGCCCTGCCACCAAAGTATATATTGAAAGTATACTTCCTGTAAATCCCAGCTTCGGAAAATTTGCAGGGCAAGTAAGTAAAGTAAAAGAAATACTCCAAGTCAATGCTATGCTAAAAGCTTCTGCTGCAATGCATTGTTTTGCATTTATCGATTTGCATAGTTCATTCGTAAATGCACAAGGGTATTTAGATCCAAAGTATACCAATGATGGGTTGCATTTGGTGGGTGCGGGATATCAGTTGTGGCGACATTTAATTTATCCGAAAGTATTTGACTTAACAGAGAAGCCTGCTTTGATTCCTATGCCTACAAAAGTAGAATGGAAGCAAGGTTATTATTCTTTGATAGCTGGCAAAACTTTGGCCGAACAAGTACAGATAGAATGGAACGACACAAAGAGGGAGAACAAAAATGAAGCTTACTCATTAAAAGTAACTCCTGAAAAAATCCTCATTAAAGCGGCAACACAACACAGCGTCTTCAATGCCCTACAAACCTTACAGCAATTGGCACGTAATGGCCAAACCATTGATGCAGTGGAGATTCAAGATGCACCCGCTTTTGCCTGGAGAGGTTATATGATTGATGTGGGTAGAAATTATTTGTCGATGGATTTGCTAAAGCAGCAAATTGATATCATGGCAAAATTCAAGTTGAATGTATTCCATTTTCATGCTACGGAAGATATTGCCTGGAGAATCGCCATTAAGCAGTATCCTCAATTGACTGCTCCTGAACATATGCTACGCAACAAAGGCATGTACTATACAGAGACTGAAATCAAAGAACTGATTGCGTTTTGCAAGGCTCGCAATATTTTATTTGTTCCTGAAATAGATATGCCAGGGCATAGTGCGGCTTTTAAGCGTGCTATGAAAACCGATATGCAGAGCGATTCTGGCTTGGTGATTGTAAAAAATATTCTCAAAGAATTTTGTACTACTTACGATGTACCCTATATCCATATTGGAGCGGACGAAGTAAAAATAACGAATCCCAATTTTATTCCGGAAGTCACCCGATATATTCAAAGCCTTGGGAAAAAAGTGATTGGCTGGCAACCCGGCGGAAACTTTTTAGACAGCACCATCCGACAACTATGGATGGACGATTTGGGTAAGATTACCAATGATAAAAACATACAGTATATCGATTCCCGGCATTTGTATTTGAATCATATGGATCCACTAGAATCAGTAACCACTATTTTTAACAGACAGCTGGCCAATAAAGACCATGGGGATCAAAATGCACTCGGAGCCATTATTTGCACTTGGCACGACAGAGCAGTAGAGAAGCAGGAAGATGTATTGCAAATGAATCCTGTGTATCCAGCCATGATGGCTTTTGCAGAGAGAAGTTGGAGAGGGGGAGGACAAGCCGGATGGATTGCGAATATCAGCGATGGAGATGCTAAAGCATTTGCAGAGTTTGAAGAGCGATTGCTAAGTCACAAAAAACAATATTTTACTCCTATCAACGGAGCCACAATCAAAACGGCTTTCCCTTATCAGCGTCAAAGCCATTTGGAATGGCAGCTTTATGATGCCAATGAAAAATACATCAAGACCGTGACGGGCGGAACTGTTGTATTGCGTCACTGGTGGGCCCCCTTGATTAAAGGCGCCATTGATTCTATTCAACCGAATACTACTTGGTATGCGCAAACGGAAATTTGGAGTGACGAAAATGGCACCAAGCCTTTCTGGATTGGGTTTAATAATTTATCGCGTTCCCCAGCAACGGATGCTCATCCGATGGGTGAATGGAGTGCGAATAAACCCAGTGTTTGGGTGAACAATCAAACGATTGCGCCCCCCATTTGGAAAAGAGGAGGACAAAAAGGAAACGCTGAAATTCCTTTGAGCGATGAAGGCTATGAATATCGTGCACCCACTATGATTAGCTTGCAAAAGGGATGGAACAAGGTTCGAATTAAAATACCCATTGATCAGTTAAAAGGAAAGGATTGGCAAAATCCTGCGAAGTATATGTTTACGTTTGTGCCGGTGGAATAAGCGGTTAGCTGAGGGATATTTTACATTATTTACAAATTGAATACGATCCTATGATTAAAAAGTACTTAAATAGAGATTTCAATAGACTTATTTTTCAAAACACTAGATTTCTAGGAAGGTATTTACTTCTTTCTGTATTTGTATTTGCTTTTTTCATGCAACCCAAAAGTTTATTCGCCCAACGCGATACTATAGCACTTAATACAAACTGGCAATTTAAAACCGATAAGCAATCAGAGGGAGTAAAAACGGCTTGGTATGCAGGCGCGTTAACCAACTCTCGAGAGGTTCAAATCCCCCATACCTGGAATATAGAAGACAGTAACCAAACCCATTATGGATGGGCATGGTACCAACGCATGTTGGATATACCTGCGCAATATAAAAATAAGCAAGTGGTGCTTGAGTTTGGGGCAGTGAATCATACTGCCTTTATCTATTTGAATGGCAGTAAAATTGCGGAACATATTGGCGATGGGTTCAATAAATTCAAAGTAGATATTAGCAGGCGGATAAAAACAGGAGAAAAGAATTTGTTAACTGTAGCAGTTAATAACGATTACGGAAAAAACAAAGTGCCCTATGGCAGTTCCTTTGATTGGCCGAATGATGGTGGATTGATTCGCAAAGTGAATATGGTTGTTACACACCCTGTTGCACCTCAGCAAATTTGGGTAACGCCCACTTTGCATAAAGACTCTTCCGCAACGGTGAAAATTCGGCTGCCTTTTAACAAAGCCATACTCGATAAAAAATATACAGGTATAAAAAATCAGTTGAAGCTGAATATTCAAATAGCCCCAGATATTGATCAATATAAACGATTAACCCATCAGCCGAATCTAACGGTATATGAATTAGCGAAAAAGCAGTTGACAACTGCATTATTAACCCCCGAATGGGAGGGAGAAATTGCCTACGCTACGGTTCAAATACCGAAGGTAAACCCATGGCATTTTGATTTTCCACATCTTTATTTTGTGGGCGTTTTCGTAACGACTGAAAAGGAAATGATTGATGTGATTGGCACTACTGTTGGATTTAAGAGTCTTGCATTTATCAATGGTCAAACATATTTGAATGGAGAGCGCGTGAAATTAATGGGGGTAGAGTGGACAGCAGGCTCCAATCCTGATTATGGTTTTGCAGAAACAGATTCCGTTATTTTAGCCAACTGCCGATTGATGAAAGAGGTGAATGCTATTTTCACGAGACAACATTTTCAGCAGGACGAATTGTTTTATGATTACTGCGATCGCAATGGTATTTTGGTGCAACAGGAAGTTCCCCTTTGGGGTCCTGAAACCCCAGCCAGTGAAGCGGTTCAGCAAATAGCCATGAAGCAGTTGGAAGATATGACGGCTAACTTATACAATCATGTTAGTATATTTTCCTGGGGAGCGGGTAACGAATTAAGAGCGCGTGATGCAGATATGAAACCCTTTATCAGTGCACTCATGAAACGTTCCAGAGTACTCGATCCTAGCAGACATACTGCTTATGTGAGCAACACGTTAACGCATGGTTATAGTAACGATCCCAATTTTGTTCCGGATGCAGCAGCAGAGGGAGACTACTTGATGATGAATGAATACGGTGGTAGTTGGTGGAGTATACCTACAGGCAAGATTCATCTTTACTTAGATAGTGTGCATATGAGTTATCCTACTAAGCCATTTTTTATTTCAGAGTTTGGATTGTGTGAACCTAATTTTAAGGGAGGTGATGAACGAAGAGTAGAAGACTTGATTTATCATATGGCGATTTATGAAAGCAAGCCTTATGTGGAAGGCGCCATTTACTTTGATTTAACGGATTACAGAACCCATTATCCCGGCACAACGGATATAGGTAAATTCAGAAGAAGAATTCATGGGGTCTATGATATGTATGGGAATCCCAAGCCTTCTATGAAAGTTTTGCGTGAACAATCTACTCCAATCGAAATACAACATGTGGCAGGGGGTGAAAAAGGAAAATTGAATATCACTTTGTATGGAAGTATGGGGTTGCCACAACATACTGTGAGTGGCTATCAATTGTATATTTCTTCTGCGCCTGATAATTATTTAGCAACAAAAGCCCATCCATTGCCTACGCTGAAACCCGGTCAACGACATGGTGTAAAGGTAGATGCGCTAAAAGGTCCTTATTACATCACCATTGTACGTCCTTTGGGAACCATTGCTACACAGAAGGGGTTTGTGGAGTGAGTTTCAATAGGAAAAATATGCTTTAAAATGTTGAATAAATCCATCATAAAGTACTATATTTGTTAATAATGATGGAAAAAAACAACATAGCATTGCATGAATTTAGCGATAAGGCCATCTTAGCTGAATTAGGAGACTTTGTGAAAAGGACTCGACTCGAGCAGAATAAAACACAGCAACAGTTAGCCGATTTAGCGGGTGTTAATCGCTCTACCATTGTACAAATTGAAAATGGTAATGGGTCTACTATGCTCAGTTTTATTCAGGTCTTACGGTCATTAGAACAACTACACCTTTTTGCCAGTTTTCAACAAAAGCCTTTGATTAGTCCATTATTATTGGCAAAACAAGAGATGAGAAAAAGAAGACGTGCAAGAACAATACCTAAATCCATTTCAAAAAAGCCGAAATCGGATTGGTAATGATTACAAATGCATTTATAAAAATTTGGGACAGCACAGTAGGAGCCATTTCTTGGGATGCTCAAAAAGGGTTAGCTTTTTTTGAGTTTGAGCCGAGCTTTCTAAATACCCCTTGGGACTTATCGCCAATAAAAATGTCTACTAGTATCGCTCGTGGTAGAATATTTTCTTTCCCCGAATTAATTCGAAATAATACTTTTAAAGGATTACCAGGTTTATTGGCAGATGTTTTACCAGATAAATATGGGAACGAATTAATCAATACATGGCTTACACAAAATGGTAGACCTGTAGATAGCATGAATCCAGTTGAATTACTTTGTTTTATTGGAAAAAGGGGTATGGGTGCATTGGAATTTGAGCCTGTTATAGCTGGAGCATTTGACAAGTCTACTAGAATTGAGATCAGTCAGTTGATTGACATTGCGCAAGCTATACTTTCTAAAAAGCAACAATACAAAGCAAAACTATCCAATGAGGATGCCAAGGCTTTAAGTGATATATTGAAGATTGGAACATCTGCTGGAGGTGCTAGGGCTAAAGCGGTGATTGCATTTAATGAAAAAACAGGTGAAGTGAAATCGGGTCAAGCAGATGTGTCAAAAGGTTTTGAACATTGGCTTATAAAATTTGATGGTGTAACTGATGCAGAAATTGGCGTTTCAAATGGGTATGGAAGAGTTGAAATGGCCTATCATTTGATGGCCAAACAAGCGGGTATTCAAATGATGGATTGTAGGCTATTTGAAGAAAATGGACGTGCACATTTTATGACGAAGCGATTTGATCGAGAAAAAAATAATCAAAAATTACATGTGCAAAGCTTTTGCGCACTGAATCATTTTGATTTTAATGAAGTAAATAGTTTTAGTTACGAACAGCTTTTTCAAACAATGCGTAGCTTACGCCTGCCTTATCCAGCGGCAGAACAATTGTTTCGAAGAATGGCTTTTAATGTAATGGCTCGAAACTGTGATGATCATACTAAGAATTTTGCTTTTATTATGAATAGAGAAGGCAATTGGTCTCTAGCTCCTGCTTTTGATATTTGTCATGCCTATAGACCTGGAAGTACATGGGTAAGCCAACATGCTCTAAGTATAAATGGGAAGCGAAATAATATTGTTAAAGACGACCTTTTAGCTGTTGCAAATAATATGAATATTAAGAAGGCGGAATCTATTTTGAATCAAATAAAAGATACGGTTGCTTCCTGGAAAGACTTTGCTACTGAAACAAAAGTTAAGCCAAAGCTGAGGGATGCTATTGGAGAGACATTGCTTTTCTTGTGAGTAGTTCTAAGTCCTGTAATTTTCTACAAAAAAGATTAGATGTGGTTAATAAGCAACTAAAACATCGTAGATCTTCATCGGGTTTCTATGAACGATTCACTAGTGAAAATTCAACATATGTCGAAAAAAACACATAATTTCGACATGAATTTTTTTTCATGTTGATTTAACTGTCATCAAGTTTATTTGATGATGAAAAATTTGCCAAAAATCGTCATCATGGCTTTTGATAGAAATACGCCTTACAATGAATTGCCCAATTTACCTCCACCGGGTTTTATTGAATCGCCTGAAATTTTAAAACAGCTTGCAAAAGCAGCCCGTTATTTAGGGGAATTAAATGGACTCTGCATATCATTGCCTGATCCTCAAATTTTAATCAATACAATTGTTTTACAAGAAAGTAAAGATAGTTCTGCTATTGAAAATATTGTTACTACACAAGATGAATTATATAAGGCAGCAACGGAAGACGATACAAATAATCTTGGAGCAAAAGAGGTATTAAATTATAAAGAAGCATTGTATGTTGGTATGAAAAGATTGCAAGATCAACAAAATCTATTGTTGACTAATACCATGGTAGAGATTGTCCAAACCATAAAACAAAATAATGCTGGAATAAGAAATGTGCCAGGCACTTCATTAAAAAATGCCATTAATGGCGAAGTAGTTTATACTCCACCTTGTTGTGAAGATGTAATAAGGGAAAAATTAAGTGCTTTAGAACAGTTCATAAATGATCCTGAATTTTCCTCTTTTGATCCACTCATTAAAATGGCTTTTATTCAGTATCAGTTTGAGTCCATACATCCATTTCCAGATGGTAATGGAAGAGCTGGTAGAATCTTAAATGCGTTATACCTTGTTCAACAGGGCTTATTAATACAGCCTGTGCTTTATTTGAGTTCATATATCGTAAAGCACAAAACTGAGTACTATCAACTATTAAGATCGATTACAGAAAAGGAAAACTGGCAGGATTGGGTTATGTATATGCTAACAGCTTTGATAGAGACTACACAGCTCACTGCAAAAAAAATGAAGGCAATGCTATCATTAAAAAGTAATTATGAAAAGCAACTAAAGGAAGTTTTAGGAACATCTTTTAGTTATGATTTACTTCAATTGATGTTTACCTTGCCATACTTAAAAATTGATTTATTAGTAAAAAAAGAAATTGCACATAGACAAACAGCTTCTACTTGGTTAAAGAAACTTTCAGATGCTGATATTGTTAGACCACAAAAAATCGGGAGAACAACCTATTATATCAACTTCCGTTTGATGGAAATACTTTCAAGCGATTCATAAATAAAAACAAAAAAACTTGCAACTCCTAACTGCTATTTTCAAATTAATCGTTCTGGTAGCCATTCAAATCATTATTGAACAGGCGCCACAATTGATATTAGGTAATCCAGAAATCACGATCAACCTCAGTTTTATTTTTATTATCAACTGTGGGTTGTTGTTATTCACCAGCAACTATCGGTGGTTCTATATTCTGCAATATATTTCCTTGGCTATTTATGCAATTGTACTCGTGCCACAGTTGTTCTTCTTTAATATGTTCAACTTTTATGCACGGATGAACTATATCTTTTTGAGTCCAGGCAATTTTATCATTGCATTTGTTTACTTGTTGATTGTAACTGTCGTTATTACTGGCATCGTTTGGCTTCAGGTAAAGCTGATGAAAAGCATGGGGCGATTTGTGGGAGTGGTTCCTGTTTTTGCAGGTCTATTGATCATTTGCGAATTCGCAACACCAGCAATAACTATTCTTTCAAAGCATGCTATACATGATAAAAATAGTATCAATAATTCTAATGAAGAAACCAGCCAACAGGACTCTTGGATTTATTGGCGCAAGCTCATCATCACTTATATAGGCAGCAACAATATTGCACAAATACAAAAAGATTACGCCAAATTCAGCAAAGGGAAAACTTCCATCACCCCCTATGCCTGTGATACGGCAACTGACGGAATCTCAGCCAGTCTTGCTCCCACCATGCAATACCTTTATGATACCAATGCAAAAAAGGATTTTTTAGTATTGATGGAAAGTTGGGGCGAACTGGCAGAACCCCGCGAGCAGGAGAAACTCATTAATCATATCAAGACGTTATTTAAACAACACGGGCCAAAGCTTACGCAAAATTACACGGTAGAATTCGGCCGCACTTGTTTCCACGGCAATACCAGTTCTGCGGAGGGACGCGAAATGTTGAACATGAACGATGAGGAATCTTATCGGGCTTTTCTGGAGCATGGGGTAAAGCCTACACATAATATTACGGAATACAAAAACCAGAACGGCTATCATACTATTGCAGGATTCACCGCATCCAAACAATATGGCAGTAATTCCAGTAATGCCGAAGGATTCAGAAGAGCATTGGGCTTTAAAAGCCGATTTTATTACGAAGAACTCAGCAAGCATTATCCAGATAACAAAGAGAATACCTATAAAGCGGTTTTCGACGAAAATTTAATCGATAGCATACTCAACGAGAGCAAACGCTATGAAAAGGTTTTTGCCTATGCCCTCACCATCAATACGCATACCCCTTTTCGGTTTGATGTAAAGAACAATATTGACGGTAAATACTATTATAAGGTAAAGCGCGAACTTTTTAAAAGCTTTAAAGAAAACCAACAGGCATACGATCAGTTTTATCGGATTGCCTCTATTATCAATCATACGTTTAAGCGGCTCGCGGAAGCGGGTCCCACAGGCGACGGCACAGCACCCACCGCGAGACGCAACAGCACCCCACAACCAGGAGCCTCTGCCGCCCCCTTCGACCGCATCCTCATCATTGGCGACCATGCCAACCCCGATTTTCGCACCCGCGGCCTATATAATATGAAAACCGTTCCCTTCCTAATCATCCGCCGCAAAATCCAAGGAGGTAACAATTTGGTAACAATGCCGTAACAATTGCGTAACAATGGCGTAACATTGAGGTAACACAGCGCTGGTAATTTTGCATCATAAAATATTCAAGTGATGCAACAACCCCCGGCAATCAGATTATTTTTTACCTTTTTCTTCACTGTTTTAGTTACAACAGTGTTTTCACAGGCTAAAATCAACGGTAAAGTAATCTCCGCCACAAATGAAACCTTATCTGGAACCTCTATCAAATTAGAAGGTCCTACCAGCAGAACCGTAGCAGCCGATGTAGAAGGACGTTTCAGCATTTCGGTAAAGCCAGGAAAGTATACCCTGACTTTTTCACGTGTAGGGTATCAAACCAAAATTTTAGAAGGAATCGAAGCAAAAGAAGGCATTGAAGCCAATGATTTAAACGTAGTATTAGATTTAAAAACCACCACCACAGAAGTAGTGGTTCGTTCCTCTGCCCGTAAAGAAAGTTCTAACGCCATGATTGTGTTTCAAAAGACAAACACAGCCATGTCAAGTGGATTGGCAGCAGACTTCATCAGAAGAACACCCGATAGAAATACATCAGACGTATTAAAGCGTGTGAGTGGTGCTTCTATTCAAGATAATAAATTCGTAGTGGTTCGTGGATTAAGCGATCGTTACAACCAGGCTTTATTGAACAATGCCTTAATGCCAAGTTCAGAGCCAGATAAAAAAGCATTCTCTTTCGATATCATTCCAGCAGCCATGATTGATAATATCATTATCAATAAAACGGCTACCCCTGATTTACCAGGTGAATTTGCTGGTGGATTGGTGCAGGTTAACACCCGCGATATCCCTACTAAGAATCAATTAAACGTAACTGTTTCTTTGGGATACAACTCTCAAAGTACTTTCAAGAGCTTCACTGGCAATCAGCGCAGCAACACTGCCTGGTTAGGTTTTGATGGTGGTGGCAGAAGTTTGCCTTCCAGCATGCCGAATACAGTAACTTACAGAGGCTTAACTGACAACGAAAAAATTTCTATCAGCAAAGACTTCAATGGCAATGCATACGGCGAAAAAGTAAACACAGCAGCGCCTATCCGCACAGTAAACTTAGCTTGGTCTAATACAAAGACTTTCAAAAACGAAGCTAAGTTGGGTTCAATTGTTTCAGTATACTACAGAAATGCTTCTATCATTTATGATGATGTAGAAAGAGGTCGTTTCGAAAAAGTAAGAACACCTATTTTCACCGGTTCTGAAATTCAGAATCGTTATTCAACCAACTTGGGTGTTATGGCCAACTTCACTTATATGAAGGGTGCTACTAAAATCTCTTTCAGAAATATTCTGAATCAGGTTTACGAAGAGAACTATTTAAATAGAAATGTAGAGAATATTGGTCGTTTACAGAATGTGTCTTTGCGTTCTAATTTCTTAAACCAGCGTTTATTAATCAGCAGCCAAATTGAAGGAGAGCATTTGTTAAGCCAAAGCCGCGGCATCAAATTTATCTGGAATGCCAACGGTTCTTTCAATAGCAAATCACAGCCTGATTTCAGAACAGCTCAGTATACCCGTAACCTGGGTGCAACCACTGGTGCTTATACTTTAGATGATGATGATACCAGAAGATTCTTCTCTGAATTAAAAGATTATTCAACTGGCTTGAATGGTACATTGGTTGTTCCATTTAATATGGGGGGATTAAAGCAGACGATGAAATTAGGAGGCTCTACATTATTACGTTTCCGTGATTTCAATGCCCGCGTATTTAGATACAGACCCGTAGGTAACAATAGCAATTTGGAATTGCCTTTCGACAAAATGTTCCAAACAAGCAATATCAATGCAAATGGTTTATTGCTAGAAGAGCAAACACAGAACACAGACCGTTACTTTGGTATCTCTGCATTGAATAGCGGATACTTAATGTTCGATAATAAATTGACCAATAGTTTACGCGTGATCTGGGGTGCGAGAGCAGAATTCTTTGAACAATTCTTAAGCAGCCGTGACCTGGCTTTGAATAGAGTAAGAGTAAATACACAGAAATGGGATTTCTTACCTTCTTTGAATATTACCAATAGTTTCAACAACCAGCACCAAATCCGTTTTGCTGTATCTCAAACGGTTGCCCGTCCTGAGTTCCGTGAGATTGCACCATTCCAGTTCTTCGATTATGAAAGCATCTGGGGTATTGGTGGAGAAACATCTTTAAGAAGAACTAAAATCTTCAACGCAGATATCCGTTACGAATACTATCCTAAGTCTGGTGAAATGATTTCAGTAGGTGTGTTTACCAAGAAATTCACTGATCCTATCGAATTAAGAATGGACGGTGGAAGTAACGCAGACCGTTGGTTGTTCAGCTATACCAATGCAGCTTCCGCAACCCTAGTAGGAGCTGAAGTAGAAATCAGAAAAGGAATGGACTTTGTAAGTGACAAATTGAAAGATTTCACTTTCATTGGTAATGCAACCGTTCTAAAATCAACGGTGAAGTTGAACTCAACACAAGCAAGTGGTAAAGAAACCACACAGAACAGACCATTGTTTGGTCAGTCTCCTTACTTAATCAATGCAGGATTCCAGTACACCAATACAGAAAAAGGATTCAACGCTTCTATCTTATACAACAGACAAGGACCAAGATTGTCGTTGGTAGGAGATCCTGATGGTGCTGGTTTCTACGATATCTACGAGAAGAGCAGAAACTTATTAGATCTGCAAGTTTCTAAGAAAGTAATGAACAATGCAGGGGAAATCAAAGTGACAGTATCTGATGTGTTCAACAACAAATTTGCTTTCTACGATAACGCAGACAATAAGCCTGGGTACAGCTATGCAGCAGGAGATAGAATCAACTATGCATACAGACCAGGAACAACCGTAACCGTATCCTTTAGCTACGATATCAATTTTAAGAGATAAAATTTCGAACTGAGAATAAAATAACTGGCAGCAGAATTAAACATTGAGAATTAAAAATTCAAACGCATAAAACAAAACCAATGAAAAAGCTTACTCAAATTTTTATCGCAGGAGCCTTAGCGCTAACCGCAACTTCTTGCGTGAAAGTAAACTTTGAAGATCCAATTGCCAACACCGGAACCGGTGCCAATGCAGACGATCCCAACACAACCAGAATCTTAAAAGGTTCTTACGAAAGAAGCATTACTTTAACTGGTGGTACCTATACCATTCAGGGCTATGTATACTTTCAACAGGGCGCAACTTTAACTATTCCAGCAGGAACCATTTTAAAGAGTGATATCTCTCAGAAAGGCGCCTTAATTATTGAAAGAGGTGCAAAGATTGAAGCCAACGGTACAGCAAGCAATCCTATTGTATTTACTTCAGGTAAACCAGCAGGATCAAGATTGCGCGGAGACTGGGGTGGTGTAATCTTATTAGGTAATGCACCAACCAACAGACCTTTATCACCTGCTCCATTAATTGAAGGAGGAATAGACAGAAGATATGGCGGTACCACAGCAAACGATAACTCAGGAACAATGCGTTATGTACGTATTGAATTCGCAGGAATCGCGGCAGAGCCTGGAAGCGAAATTAATGGACTAACACTGGGGGGTGTTGGTTCAGGAACTACACTTGAATACATCCAGGTATCTTACGGAAACGATGATGCGTATGAGTGGTTCGGTGGTACCGTAAATGCTAAATATTTGGTGTCTTATGCAGCATCAGATGATGATTATGATTTTGACTTTGGATTCTCAGGAAAGATTCAGTTTGCTGTAGCGCAGCGTCGTCCAGAAATTGGCGATACCGATGCTGGTAATGGTGTAGAATCAGACAACGATGGTTCTGGTACTTCGGCTTTACCTTACACTCGTCCTCAGTTAAGCAATTTTACTTGGATTGGTTCTAATGGTGCGCCCAACACACAGGCTAATGAAAACTTTGGTAACAGATGGAGAAGAGCTACTCGTTTCTCTGTTCGTAACTCTATCATTATGGGTTGGCCTAAGGCGGGATTCTCTATGGAATCAGCTGCAACAGGTGCTGCATTCAATACTGATTCATCAGAATTCAAAAACAACTTAGTGCATGCTTTATTAGATCCATATAAAGTGGATGCCGCAGCGGGTGGTGTAATTACTGCTGCTCAGGTGAAAACCAAGGCAGAAGCGAACGGTGGCATTACTTATGCAAATGCAGCAGATATTATGTTGACTGCTCCATTTAACGTAGATGCTCCTAACTATTTACCAATGACGGGTTCACCAGCATTAACTGGTGCTAGCTTCACAGGTGCTGATGCATTCTTTACAGCGGTAGCTTACCGTGGTGCATTTGGTACAACGAATTGGTTAACTGGTTGGGCAAGCTTTACACCGCAAACCAACGTTTACTAGTTTTCTTATTGGCGTTAAAATAACAGTTAAGTTAAGTACGGGCCCCATTTCTATGGGGCTCTTTGCGTGGCGCTTGGCGCGTGGCGGGCGGCGGCTTTTGGGCCTGCGGGTTCGGCGCTGGCTCGTAGTTTGCGCGCTTGCTTGAGGCACAAAGTCTGAGTAAATCGCCCACACAGTCTTATCTAAAAAAATTAAATTCGCTAAAAAAATATACCGTGAAGAAATACTCATTGAAAAACATATACTCTCAGCATAGTTTTTTCTCATTTTTTATTTTTTGTGTTATAAGTTTTGGGGCTATGGGGATTATAACTGGCTGCAACGGCGAAAACGCTACCCAAACCAAGACCACCACAATAGAAGGTAGGGACACAGAACTCGAATCTGTTGAAATGCCTGATAGTATTGCATCTCGAGGTGGGGTTGCCGCACAGACTGCTATAGATATTGCTGGTCTCCGTCAGGCAGATAGTGTACAAGTCTTATTCTATAATGATCCTTACGGTAAAGACTCTTTACGATATGCTCGGTTCTTTAAACACTACAATACAAGTGATACTGCAATTGTAAAGCCACTATTAAAGGGATTGGATCAGCTGTTCAGCGTAAGAAACGAAGTGTTGAATTGCCGATCAGAAGGAAAGTTATTTTTCTTTAAGGGTGGGCAGGAATTGAAGACGGTATATTTTAACACAGGAGGTAAAGCGCAAGCCATAAAAACAAAGTTGCCTAAAGTGGCTGATTGCGCGTTTCTGTATTTTATTAAAGATGGGGTATTTATTTACTTGCCAATACAATCCGAAACAGTGGCATTATTGCAAAGCCTAAAACCTAAAGCGGTAAATCCTTAAATAAAGATACAATTGTTTGCATTGGAAGGAACATTTTTTTGCTATCAGTTAATTCAATAAATCCGTATTTCTTGTAGAAGTTGGCAGCGTCATCATCTATAGGGTCTACAATTATTGCCATGGAAGCAATACTTTCAATTGAAACTAAATAGCTTCTTTTAAGTGCATCAATTAATAATAGTTCCCCTAATTTTTTCCCAAAATAGTTTTTGTCAACCGCTAATCTTCCTAATAAAGTGGCTGGTAAATTGGTATAGGATGGGGGAAGTTTTTTAATAATTTCAGTTGGTAAAATTTGCCTTTGGATAGAAGCATTGGAGAGCGTATAATAACCAATAACAACTTGGTTATCTGAGAGCAAGACAAAACAGGCTGATAATTTTCTTTTAATGTCTTGGCTAACTTGGGTTTTTAAGTAATTATCTAGAATAATTTTGCCGCAAGTAAATTCTTTTCGATAATGACTACTATTTAAGGGATCTGTAATAAATTTCATTTTTTCTCAAGCGTTTTCTTATAGCGAATCATTGCTTTTTTAAGATTTGTATTTGGCGTTGGAGGATTCATTAAAGCATTAAAAAAGATGTCTCGATCTTTTTTCGATCCCAAAAATGCGTTGTGCTTTTCTACAATGCTTGTTGCTTGATTCTGAGCAGCATGAATAATAAAATCAGTAAGTGATCTAAAACCTCCCAGTTTTGCTGCAAATTCAAAATATTCTTTTTGTTCTTTTGATAACCGCGTATCAAAACGAGACTTAGCGATTGTTTTCATAATAATTTATTTATAGATTAAATGTACGGAAAAAATCCGTACAATATTATATCATAAACCCCAGTACAATGGCTAGGTTCCTCCTGAGTTTCTTTAATTGATCTGTATCATTCAGATGGTTGCCTTGAACAATTAATACAAGTCTAATGTTTCGGGGATTGTTTTTCCATTCCACAGCCCAGATTTCGTACTGTTTTACCTTCAAATCAAAGGCAGGCCATTCATATGATTTTTGGTTAGACATTTTAAAAATTTGTGCTACATTTTTTGGTTTAATCTTTACGTTTAGAATTCTTGTACTAGTTTATAGTCGTTAATGCTTTCTAATTCTTGAATGATAAATCGATAATAAGGGGTTGTTTCAAAGCTTTCGAATGTAATTTGTTCTTTGACCATTTTATAACGCTGATAATGGTTGAAAGCATCAATAGCTAAATTGATGTAAGCATTTCGGTTTTGTTTGATTCTTGTTCTAACGGCTTCCATATTCTCTAATACGGTAGGATTCAATTTCACGGAAATCGGGATCATTTTTGACGGTGGAACTTCTTCAAAGTCAGGTTTGTGTTTGGCCATAGATTTGGATTTATTCTTTTGGTATATTTTTTTGACGTTTTTTATTTTTGTAGTTTATGTTCTAGGGGACTGGGCGCCGATACAATGTGAAAAATTTTAAAAAAATCGAAAAAGATACCCCAATAGTATTTTCCTATTACTTTCAGTATATTTTTTTGGCGTCTTTTATTTTTTACAATCGAAGAGCCCCCCCCCTAATTTTTAGAAGCCAATGATTCTTTTGAAATGAACAAGCAACTTAAAACCAAACGTAATATTTTGAATACGTATAAGTACGTGGAGTAGAATTTTTTTAAACCAATTACACTTTAGGCGAATGTTTGGTTAGTTTTTTTTCATAGAGTTTTGCTATAAGATTACCATCCAAATCAATTTTTGGTTTTGGCAAGCCTTCAACTAAGTCTATAATATTTTTTTTCTTTAGAGGCTTTTTGGGATGTGTAATCCTCGTAATACTTGTAAAATGACATTCTACTAATTCAGAAATACTACAATTCTTACTAGCTGCAATTTTTTTTACTTTATCAAGTAAATTCATATCAAGAGTTATATGAATAGTAGATTTCATGATTCAATTTTACGTAATATTTATTTTACGCAAACTTAAAATTCATAGAAGGCAACTTTTGTTACACAAGTCCTCCAGATATTTTCGGTAACTTTACACCGTTATGGACCTTTCAAAAACCTATCTAGTAAGTACCCTTTCCAATAAATGCCCAAGATGCAGGGAAGGAGAGTTGTTCAAGCGGAGTTCTGCGTATGGTCTAAAGGGAAGTGCTACTGAAATGCACGAAACCTGCCCTGTTTGTCACCAGCCCACAGAAATTGAAGTTGGATTTTACTATGGCACTGGCTATGTAAGCTATGCCCTCTCTGTTGCTTTAACCGTAAGCACATTTGTTGCCTGGAAAGTATTGATTGGAATGAGTTTCGATATAGATGATAACCGAATCTTTTACTGGTTAGGAACCAATATTGCCATCCTCTTATTACTTCAACCCGTATTGATGCGATTGGCCAGAAGCCTTTGGTTAAGTTGGTTTGTGAAATTTGAACCCAACTGGAAGAGCAAGCCCTTAAAAGCACCTGAGCGCATTAACAAAGACCAGTTTGCTAATTGGTAGGAATGCTCACGCAAACTACAGCTGAGCGCAGATTTCATCTGGAGAAAGTACTAGAATTTCACTCCCTTTGAAATCTTTTATATTTCTGGTTACGATACAGTCCATTCTTTGAATACTGCTGGCTGCAAATATTTGTAAAGCTTCTTCGAAATCTCTTTGCTTTGACTTTAGTCCTTTGTTAATAATTATACTGTCTATGGGTATCACTTTTACAAATTCAATTAAACTGGAAATTGCTTCTCTGAGTGACTTGTCTTCTATAAACTTTTTTAATAAATAGTAAGTTGTTGCGATTGAATGAGAAGAGGTATAAAGAACAACTTGCTTGTTTTCAGCTGCTGAAAATATTTCCAGCGCAAACTTGCTAAATGGTTTTCTGTCTGCCAGTAAATCAACTAATATATTAGTGTCTAAAAAAAGATTTCTCATAAATGCTTCTTCTCTAGGTAGGAAAGGTATTCTTTCTTTTCATCGAAGTCTTTAGGTAGTTTTACTATACCCACTAACTTTTTTAGTCTTGGTGAAATTTTTTGTTCAGTTTTTTCTTGAGTAATGCTGTCCAGGTATTTTTCTACCAATTCAGACAAACTCCTCCCTGAATTTTTTGCATAGGATTTAGCACGTTCTATAACCTCTTTTTCAACGGTGAGGGTAAGTTTTGTAGTCATTACACGTGTATTTATTATAAAGATACGTATATGGTGGGAAAATCAAAAATTAAAATTCGCATTCACAATAATCCCGCTGTTGCTTTGGAAAATATTGCGGTTGTTGATGAGTCTGCCGAATTGAAGGGTTTGATTTAAATAGCCGCCCTCTAACCGAAACTGTGGACTGAATCGATACCCAATTAAGAGTCCAAGGCGGTTTTGATCAAACGTGTTGGCGCCTACATTCTTGCCAAAGCCAATATGAATTTCGTCGTAAGCAGCCGCATACCAAGATTTGTCTTGAATGGTTTTTCCTTTGAAAGGCATTTGCAATCGCAACATATAACGCATGCGATGGCTGATCGGAAATTCGTCTTCATGCATTTTCGCGGGCGAACTGTATCGGCCAATGAATCTTTGCTCTAGCATGAAGCGATGTATGATGTCGAACTTACCTTCTTTTTGTGTTAACTGCGCCATTTCATAGAAACGATGTTCCGTATATCCTCTGCCCAAGGCATTGATGGGCACTTCGCCGTAGGGATAGGTTTCTGCCATGGCATATCCCACGCGCAACAACAGGGTAGGACTTGCCTGGTAATTTACTCCGAGTCTTAACAGACCTTGCTGCCAATTCGTAATAAGGTCGCTGCGGCGGAATTGGTATTCGGTGTGTAATCCCCATTTTTTGTTGAGTTGGATAGTGCCGAAGTATCCATACCAGCCAATGGTGTTGTGATAGGTTGTGCGACCGTATTGGGCTTTCACTGGGGTCGAACCAAGGGTTATTAAGAAAAAGATTCCTAGGAATAATTTATTAGAAGAACCCATGAACGCGCCACACTTTATTGGAAAAAATAAAAAATCACGAAAAAAATATGCTGAAAGTATAGTTATGTGTTTATTATTCACTAGCAGAAATACTATTACTTATTAGAAATTAGTTGCTCTTTAAAGTCTTGAAATTCTTTGAGAAGCAATTCAAGATTTTGATTCTCACATTCAATAATTAAACTAAGAAATTCTACATCCATTAAATTGCCATCAATATCTTTTATTATAATTTCTTCATCGTATTTCTTAAAGCAAGTTTTCGTTTCAGCCATTTCGAACCATGTATCAAAGCATTTTGAACGTTTTACTTTTTTACCATCTTCATCATCACAATAAAAAAGTAGTACTTTATCAATTCCTTTTTCATTAAAGAATTCCTCAATGATGTTTAGTATAGTATTTCGAATTCTGAAATCAGGAGCTTCTCTTTTTCCTTCATATTTTGCTAGTTTAGTAAATCCAAAGAAGTACCCGTAACGATATAGAAAAGTATCTGAATTTAATCTTTCAAAGTATTCTGGTATTGGATAAAAATATACCCGATATTCTGTTCCAGATTTAGTTTTAAAATAGGCAACTGTAATCCCTTGTTCTTCTTGAAACAAATAAGAATAAAACTCGGAAACCCGGCGAATCATTTTCCAGTGTTTGTATTAAACTTAACTTTCAATGATGTTAATTTGCTTCCGGGTTGTGCAAAATGCTTCTGAATTTGAGCTTTTTTGTCTTTTACGACTTTTAAAAGTTCAATTGCTTTTGTATTGTTTGGCGATATGATGATTTTTTCTTTCATCGAAATGCAAATCTAGACTAAATATAGAAATATTACACAATAAACCTAATGTTCAATTTAGTTTTTCACAAAACCTTTCGTTACAATGATTGAAAATCAATGCATTAGATCCATGCTTTTTTACCCCAGCACCTGCTCCATTTTCATGGAGCGGGAGCCCTTAATTAAAATATAACAATTCTGCGGATTCAATGCAGCTAGACATTCGCGGGCTTCTTGCGCGTTGTCTTTATAAGTAAAAATGGGGCCGACCTTGTTGGCTGTGATGTTGTTTGTGTTGCTGTTGGTTGTGTTGTTATTGGTTGTGTTGGATGTACCGTTGTATTGCTCAAACAAATCCTTCGTGTAGATAAAGTCTCCGCCTACGAGCACTACTTCTTTGAATCCTAGTGATGCAATGAGTTCTACCAAGGCTTTGTGTTCGGCGATGCTTTCTGTGCCGAGTTCCATCATACCTCCGAGTAGTACAATTTTTCTTTCTGCGTGTATGCGGGCAAAATTTTCTATGGCCACTTTCATACTACTTGGATTGGCATTGTAGGCATCCAAAATAATATGATTGGTTCCTTGTTCAATCAGTTGAGAGCGCGAATTAGAAGGAGCATAAGACTCAATCGCTTTTACCATTTTTTCTGTGGGTACGCCGAAAAATTTTCCAATGGTTAGTGCACACAAAATATTTGGGAGATTATAATCGCCGACTAACTGGGAGTGGATTAAGATGGCTTGATTTTTATTTGGCTGCGTATTGGATGGCGAAGCCTGTGTAATTTTCTGTTGCGGGGCCGCTGAATGAGAGGCGTTGCCTGAATCTGCAGTGTCCAACCCCGCCGTTACTGCCACGGTCAAAAAAGGTTCGGAGCTTTCAATCCTCCCTTGTACCAAACCCTTGCTATTACCGTAGTGTACAATATTCGCGATGCCGGCACTCATGGGTTGGAGGTAATCGTAATCGGCATACACAAACGCGGTTCCATTGTGATCGCGCAGAAACTGATAGAGTTCGCCCTTGCCTTTGCGGACGCCTTCAATCCCCCCGAAACCTTCCAAATGCGCTTTGCCGCAATTGGTAATTACGCCATGGGTGGGCAACGTATACGCACAATAACTTTCAATTTCTTTCTGGTGATTGGCGCCCATTTCTATCACGGCCATCTGGGCATCTTTGCGAATGCTCAACAAAGTAAGCGGCACGCCAATATGGTTGTTTAAATTTCCCTGTGTTGTGTAGGTAATGAAGTGAGAAGCCAATACCGCGTAAATCAATTCCTTGCTGGTAGTTTTACCATTGCTACCTGTGATAGCAATAAATGGAATATTCAGCTGCTCGCGATGGTGTTTGGCCAATTGCTGTAATGTTGTTAGAGCATCGTCAACGAGGAGGAGCCTCTTGCCAATCCCCGGCTCTGCCAACTCCGCAGCCTGTAACTCGCTCTGGATGGGCATTTCATCTATGATTGCATAGGAAGCTCCACTATCGAGTGCCCGCAGGGCAAATTGATTGCCATTGAAGTTGGGACCCTTCAAAGCAACAAACAAATCCCCTTCTTTCAACTTACGGGTATCGGTTTGGATGGAAGGATACTGCAGGTATATCTCGTAGATCGATTCAATATTCATATTTACAAATATACATTGCTGAATAAGCTATATCCAACTCTCTTGAAAATTGTAGCGAATTCTGTACATTCAGAAAATTTTACATTAACTTTTCACGCCAACGCATTCGCCATGCCTCCTTTCTATATTGATAAAATCATTACCCTTTTCCTTAACCGCTTTGCGCATCTTTCTCCCTATTTTGACCATTTTGTGTACATGTTGGCGGAGAATAAATTATTAAAGGGGGGAGTAGTACTGGCTGTGTTTTATTTATTGTGGTTCCAGCAAAAAGACTATCGCAAAAGGCTGATCATTACTTTTATGGCTTCTTTTGTGGCGGAAGTGGCTACCATTATTTTGTCCTTGACTTTGCCGTTTCGTGCGCGTCCCTATACCGATACTGATATTGTTTTTAATGAACCCGTACAAGTGGATCATTGGTGGAACAATGCTATCAGTTCTTTCCCCAGTGATCATGCAACCATGTTCACCGTGCTCGGCGTTGGTGTGCTATTGTGTGACCGAAAAATCGGAACCTATGTTATCAGCTATATTTTGATATTTATATTGGCCCCCCGTTTGTATTTGGGCTTGCATTATTTTACAGACTTGGTATCAGGTGCTTTGATTGGGATGATTATGGTTTGGGTTTCCTTTCAGCTGCGGCATGTAAAAAAAGTTGCGGCTTTCATCGAACAGTTTGCCGATCAAAAGCCGCAGTATTTTTATCCTTTGATGTTTTTAATTACCTATCAACTTGTGGATTTATTTACAGAATCCAGAGAGATTCTTGGGTTTATTCGCCATCCGTTTAAATACTAGTGAAAATATTTTAGCGGGATGCATTAAACTAGAAATCGTCGTTGCTCAAATTAAACACCAATCCCAAACGCAGCGTGTTGGATAATGGATTACGCGTAACCCCCGAACCAGAAGGAACTAGGTAAGAAACGTTGATCTCCATGAACTTAGCGTTGAAACCCGCGCCGGCAGTGAAGTAGCGGCGATTGCCTCTGGTCTTGTCTTCGTAGAAATAACCTGCACGCAGTTTGAACTGGTTGTTGTAATTGTATTCCATCCCTGCAGAAATCTGGAAGCTCTTGGAAAGGCTGCTACCATCGGAGAAAGATTTCATCCAGGAACTCACTACCGAAGTATTTCTGTAATTCGCTAATGCGGCAGAATCGGTAGCAAAAACACCTGTGGTGGTTGGTGCCATCGGTACCAATAATTTGTTTACATCCAAAGCAAAGCTGATGCTATTGCCTTCGCTCATCACTTTGGTATACGACATACCCAAACCTAAGTTGGCGGGTAAGAAATCTTTGTTACGGGCATCGTTGGTGTATCCTACTTTGGTTCCTAGGTTAGACAATACCAAACCAAAATTCAATCCCTGACCATCTACGTCGCGGCCATTGTAAAACAAGGATACATCCCCTGCCAATGCATTACCGGCTTTGTACACTACGCCTGTACCTACATCGCCTACAACCAAGCGGGAGTTGATATAACGTAAGGCAACGGCCAAGCTAAGCTTGTCGTTTAGTACACGGGTATAACCTCCGTCGATGGAGAACTCTGTAGGGCGAACGGTATTTAACACGTTACCCGAAAAATCGGTTAACTGAATATTACCCAGACTAAAGAAACGCATGGATCCTGAAATCACGGAATAGTCGTCAATCTTTTTATAAGCAGCGGCACTGGCTAAGTACACATCGTTCAAACCCAGGTCGCGCAACCAAGGCGTATAGTTCAATGCCACGGCGGAGCGTTTTTCTGCAAAAGCCGTTTTAGCCAGGTTCCAGAAAGGGGAGTTGGCATCGGGGTTGGTAGCAATGGCTGCATCTCCCATACCGCCCGCACGTGCATCGGGTGAAATACGTAAAAACGGAACAGCAGTAGAAACGATATTAATAGAATCGGCTTGTGCCATAGAAGTAGAGGGAGTAGCAAAAGCCAAGCCCAACCCCATCAACGCAAAAGCCCAACATTTTTTAGATGCATTTTTCATAATCAAATAATTGAATTCCTGTATTTGCACAGCAAAGCACAAAAACATTAATAAAACGAAAACGAAATTTTAGCGTAGAAATTATGCCATTCAGTTTATTTAGTGGCGCAGTGGGGAGCTGCCATACAATGATACGAATAATTGTGAATTAGTTGCTCAATAATTGATTAAATACCTACTTGTTTGTAGCCTTAGATATGATTTAAAAAAAAGGGGCCCGATACAATCGGGCCCCTTCCTGCCGCGCGCAGTGCCCGCGCGCGACAAAGTTTATTTATTTCGTTGCATTCAAAATACCAATGATAATGGCACCCATACCCACTAGACCACTGGTGAAGCCCATGATTTCTGCGGCGGTCAATGGTTTCTTGTTCTTACGAACGGGTACATACAATTCCGCACCGGGTGTTAAGCGAGGATAGGTTTTGAAGAATATATAGCTGTGCACGGTTTTAATTTTACCATCTGGATACAAGACATAAGTACCTTTTTTATTGGCATTTTCTGAGAAACCCCCTGACTCGCGAATCAATCTACGAGAAGAAAGTCCACGGAAATAAGGTACTTTTTTCTGGATATTAACACCGCCAAAAGCCTGCACCGATGTTGGAGTTTTAGGAATCGTAATGATATCCCCTTCTTCCAAATAAATATCGTCTTCAGACCCTGGGTTCTCAATGGCTTTACGCAGGTTTACAGATAACAATACTTTTTCACGGGTTAAAGAAGAATCCAAAAACTTCTTGGTTAAAGTATCGGTACTTAATTGCTTCGACAATGATTTTTTAATTTCCAATACTTCTCCTTTCAGTGCTTCCTGATAGGTATTGCGCAAGAAGAAAGCGGAACCTAAAGAACCTGACTCTAATATACCACCTGCACGCTTGAACAAATCACTAACGCGGTCTTTTTTGGTATTCAATAAATACGTTCCCGGGAACAATACTTCCCCTGTGATGCTTACGGAGCCTGCTGCCTGGTTACGCGGTAGGTTCTTTACGTTCACCACATCAAAGGGCTCTAATTCAATAGCAGCCTGCTTATTGGTTAAGGTTAAGCTATCGGTCAAATTAAATCGGGAAATGGTATTGTAGACGGCTGTGTCAGATAAGGTTTGGTCTTTGCGGATTCTTCTGAGTACTTCTACTTCTTTTAAAGAAGCACGGTCTTTTAATCCTCCAGCTAATAGAATCAAGTCTTCTAAACGAAGCCCTGCTGCATAGGTAAAGCTATCTGGATGATTTACTTCACCCGTAATGATTACATAGGATTTCTCGCGCAATTCCAATTTAGAATAGACATGCAAGGAATCGTCGTTACGTAAAGCAATGGCCAAATCAGAGGGAGCGTTTAAGTTTACCGCAGTTACGCTGGTGTCTTTGGATTCATTGGTTCTGAATAATAAAGCTCTTCCTTTGTAAGCATTCTCTTTCAATTGTGCAGCTTTCAATAAAGCACCTAGGGTTGAATAAGAAGAAACTGCATAACTGTTTGGATAGAATACCGCGCCGCCTGCAATTACGCGATTTTCAAAACGCTTGGGTATTGCACCCACTACAACCGAGTCAGAACTCTTAATAGCAAATTGATTCAATTGATTGTATTCTACATTTAAAATGGATTTACCTAAATCGCCAAAGCGCTGAATGGTAATTCTATTTTTATTGGCAGAATCTGCAAAGCCTGCAGCATATTTTTCAATAACAGTTGCCAAGTTCTCACCTGGTTCTGATTCATAAATGGCAGGTCTTTTCACAGCCCCATTCACGAATAAACGAACCGCATAGGGATGTACTTTAATGATATCGTCGTCTTTTAGTAAAACATTCTTAGTTAGGTCTCCGTTCAATAAGAAATCGTATAAATCGAAAGTGACGATTTTCTTGCCATTGCGGATCAAATCAATTTTACGGAAAGAACCATTGGTAGATGGGCCGCCGGATGCATACAAGGCATTGGCCAAGGTTGCTAAGGAAGAGAGTTCATAAGTGCCTGGTTGTTTTACTTCGCCAATCAGGGTAACACGAATGCTTCTGATTTGTCCCAAGCTTACTTGTAAAAAAGTATTGCCCGTTTTTAACCCTGGATAGGTTTTGGCCATTACGTTTCTTAATTTGGTCTTGGCTTCTTCTACAGTAAGTCCGGCCAATACCACAGGTCCAATATTCGGGATACGGATTTGTCCTTCGGTATTGATTTTGTACTTAGAGGTTTTCTCAGAGAAACCATAAATGTCTATGGACAATTCATCGTCTACACCCAATACATAATTGCTAGGGGTAGCGGTGCGCATATTGGGTTCGAAAGTAAGATTGGCATTGGAGAAAAATTCGGAACCAAAAATTTGTAAGCCTTCTTTCTCTTCTTTTTTAAATTCATTTTTGCCACTAAATGGCTTGCGAGATTCGTAAGAAGCCCCACTGGTTTTTTGTGCACCTGTGGCACCCGCCCCCATACTACCCATACGGGCTTTGATCTGTGCAATTTGTGCTGCCGACAATCCCCTTTCTTTTGCCTTGGCTTCTAATTCTGTTTCTGATAATCCGCTTAATTGTGCTTGTTGTACATAAGTCTGAAACTGTGCATCCGATAAGGCATTGATATCAATGCTTGATACCTGCGGAATGGTAGGCAACTGTGCAAAAACGAACTGCGTTGAGGTAAAGAACAATCCCATCAACAATGATTTCATCCAAATTTTCTTCATGTGAACTATTTTATACAACTTTTTTACAATTTTAAAAGGTGGGGGATTGGGGGCGAAGATAGCCCGAAAACCCTAATGCTCAAAGAATAATGATTTGTCCAGCAGCCGATTGTTTACCCAGATTCGGGTTGCCTGCAACTGAAACCGATAACCGATAATAGTAGATGCCTGGGGTGCATTTTCTCCCTTGTTGGGTAGTGCCGTCCCAGGAAACTTCGATATTGCGGGTGCCTTGGGTGTTTAACGTCCTGCGAATAACTTGCACGGCGGCACCCGCCGCATTTACTATTTCAATTTGCAGTTCCAAATCGGTATTGGGTTGATTGTGTTCAAAAGCAAAAACCGTTTTGCCTCCTAACGCCTTAAAAGGATTGGGAAAATTGCGAACCGCCGCTATTTTTAGTTGCTCTTTTTTAGAAACTACAAAGTCTAGGCTTGACGTGCTGCTATTATTTACTAGGTCCCAAGCTTTGAGTTGAATTTGGTGTTTCCCGGGGGGGAGTTGTTGCAGCTGATAGCATAGGGTGCCTCGCTGGTATTCGTTGAGCTCATTGCTGAAAAAGGAATTCAGAACAATACTATTACGTTGATCACCATTGAGCATTAGAACAATATCATGTCCCATGCCGTTACCCGTGGCATTAATGCCCGAGGTATCGAATAATTTGGCAATGAGTATGGGGTTTTCACTGGTGATACCACCGTTTTTAAACGCATCGTCATTTAGGAAAAGTACGATTTCCGGCCCCGTGATATCACGGGTCGTATTTACCGTATCTCCCGCAATTCGCATGGGTAAAGCACCCGCAGCAGGTAAGGTATTGGTGCTGTTTACGCGTTGTGCAAAAAATTTAAGATTGGCTTTGTTGGGTCCGAAGCTAATATCTCTCGGTACTTTGAATAGTAACTTAAATAATCCATTGGCAACACTGGCTTTTCCATTGAATAAGATGGTTTTCTCTGTGGTATAGCTTGTTTTTGGACTTTCAGGAGAATTGCCCAAAGTAAAAACGGTTTGGGGTTGATCATAGAGTTGCACCGTAACGATTCCATTGTAATCACTGGTAATAGTACCGTTACGCTGGTTGATTTGTCCGCTGATTTCGTAAGTCTGTAAAGTCAATAAACTGTCTGAAAAAGGAATGCTACGTCCCGTATTTTTTTCTTTGATTTGGGTAATTTGAATCGGTAGCTCGGGCAAAGCCAATTGCAAAGCTGGGTCGCCCAACAACACAAATTTTCTGCTGTTCAAAGGGTCGCCACTGGTTTGTGCATTGCTTTGATTGCTGAGGTTCTTCGCTATCCGAACGGCTTCTCCTAAAGAACGATACAAGGGGCCATTAATGCCTCCTGCAGCATTGCTTTGTAAAGGTTCCAATGCAGCCTTAATAAAATTTTGGTTCATGATGCGATTGCTGTAGGCAAAAACCAAACGGCTAGTAGTGAGCAGGGCAATGGCACCATTGTTATTTCCATACAATAGAGGGCGAGCAATCGAAGCTTTGCCAGGTTGATCAAAGGGATCAAAATCGCAACTAGCCGTAATGAATAGCGGTAGTTTGTCGGGATTATTGAAACGATAGATTTCATTGGCACTGATCACCGCTTCTTCTGATAAACGCAAATGATTGCCGTGGCCAGAATAGTTGACAATTAATGCACCCGCTAATACCTGGTTCACGATGGCATCGCTTACTGATGGGTAACGGGCGCCCCCTGCACCACTTACCAAGGGGTAGGCATCTAAATAAATTTTGTTGGTGTTCAATGAGTGGTTAGCTGCCAGTGCTGTAGCAGCAATGCTTTCCGCGTCATTCAAGTGTAGGTTCTGGTCTTTGTCGTCTGCAATAAACAACAATTGACTGCGCCAGGAATTGTCAATATCAGTTGTATTGTTATCGCCGGGGGATTGATGATACCTAATCAGTTTGTTGATGTATTGATTGGCTTCAGTTAGATTGCCTACTGGAATGCGACCAACCCCAATGGATAAGGGAGCATCGTTCAATTGGTTTACATCGTCTCCGTTATTGAGTAAGGCATAAAAATCATCAGAAGTATAAGAGAGTAGGGGCGATAGACTATTGCTACTTTGAAAAGTGGGAATTAGGTTTCGCTCGTTGTATTGCGCATTTTGTAAAATATTTTTTGGGTCATACGTACCTGCCCCGAAAAGCACCACGTATTGCAATGTCTTGCCATTGGTAGTTGGTGCAGGTTTTGAATAATCGAAAAATAGTTTGATGCCATTTCGAATAGCAGCAGGATCAGGAATCCCTGACCCAAATTCATTGTAGAACTGGGTTGTGGTGATGACGACATCTTTATATCCATACTGACTTTGGTGAAAAGTAGCTAATCGATTGGCTGCAGATAAGAGTGAGGGGTGCACCACAATGATACCGTTGAAATCGTTTGTGCCAATTGCAGGAGCATTAGGGTTGGTGGCCCCTTTGGCCAATCCTAGCAAGTTCTGATTGGGAACAATTGGATTGTTGGGGACAATGGGTGTTAAAGCCTGTGAAGGGTTAAAACACGCAAAGTTTTCTCGTATTTCTAAGGAGTGTTTGTAGGTGATTTCACTGCCTAAGTTAGTGGTTTCTACTAGGGTTGGATGCAAGGGGTTCGTTATATTCCAGACCCTGGTGTCTGCGGAAAATACGGTGGGTGCACCGTTATTGAACGGAGCGGAAATTCGAAATAAGGCAGTGGAATCGCTTGGGAAAAATCCAGTATTTCGCCCCGTGTTTTCACGGGTGATGGTATAGTAAAAACCCTGATTGGGGTTGGGCGGTATTAGCCTTTTTAGGCCTTGTAAGCTGAAACGATTCAACCATCCTTCTGCCCCACTGGTTGTTCCCGAAAATTGAAATTGTATCGACAAAGAATTTGTATTACCCAATGAGGAAAGGGCAATCGGGCTAAGGGTTTTGGCCTCTCTGGCATAGTCGTCTAAGAGTCCTCCCGATACTCCCGATAAAGAAATATTTTGTGCTGGTTGTCCATTTAGGGTAAGGGAAAATTGGGAAGCAGCTCCAATTGAACGAGCAGTGAGATGGGTGTACAATTGAAGTGTGCTATTAGGTAGGGCATTGGACCAGGGTACAGAAAAAGTTCTTGTAGCAGTATTTGCTGTGAAGTTTTCCCCTACCCATTCTTTGCCACTAGATAATAGATTCAGGCGATTGTTTTCGTAAGCATAGTTATCCGTATAAGTATTAATCGTGTTAAAAACAGGTCGATTGTCTGGAATGGCATTGCCGATTCTTTTAGGGTTGCCTCTGCTATTGAGGGTAATATAATACCAGGCAGTATCCGAATACAGGTTCTTGATAAATTCCAACCGCCCAGTCGCTGTATCGTATTTCCACTGATGAGGACCGGCAGCATAAAATAATACATAATTAGGCCCTGTCTCTATGGGTATTTCAAACAAACCATTCAGGGAATTGCTATCCACTTTCTCAGAGAGCATCCCCCCCGCATAGCCAAAAATTCTAAGGGAATTACTAGGGAATGGATTGGCTGGAATACCTAATGCAGTTAGCTGAGCAGGCTCTATTTTGTAGATACCAGATTGCGTTACGCCCATCTTAACCCATTGACCAGATGCCAAAGGGGAGCTCGAATTCGAGCTGTTTTGAGTGTGCCCTAATAAAGGTCCCAAAGCCATGCAGATCACCCAAAGGATAAAATATTTATTCAGATACAACGTTTTAGGGAATGATTGGGTCTAAAATTAGGATTTTGCTAACTAATAATTCTATACATTCGTTGTTATAAAAAACCGAATTTTATAGGCTAATTATACACTCTAATCAGTATAACAACTACAACAATGCAGGTAAATAAATTTGTGCGGAACACCGTTTTATTGGTTTCCCTAATGAGTGTAGCGGCAGCTTGTAATCCTTTTAAAGCCAAAAAGGAAAAGTCTACTGCAACAGGATGGAACTACAATGACCAGCAATTTGGCAACTTCAATGTGGTGAAGCCAAAGGATATCCAAACCGCTCCCGGATTGGTTTTTGTGCAGGGCGGTACCTTCACTATGGGTGCTACGCAGGAAGACATCATGGGCGATTGGAACAATATTCCACACCGTGTAACAGTTAACTCTTTCTTTATTGATAAATACGAAGTAAGCAACCTTAACTACCGCGAATACTTGTATTGGTTGGAAGGCACGTTTGGGGCTGCGGGCATGGACTCCATGGTAACCCAGGCATTACCTGATACCTTGGTTTGGAGGGAAGAACTAGCGTATAACGAACCGATGGTAGAATATTACTTCCGCCATCCTTCTTATAATAATTATCCGGTAGTAGGGGTAACCTGGTTACAAGCCACAGAATACTGTAAATGGAGAACCGACCGCGTGAATGAATTGGCCTTAATTAAAAAAGGATTTTTGGATGGTAAGACACAAGTGAAGAAAACCTTGAACGGCGCTGGTCAAGACAATTTTAATACCAAAGCTTACTTATTAGGTGAATACCAAGCCGTACCTGGTAAGGATGTTACTTCAAAGAAGAATCCCTTGAAAGATGCACAAGGCCGCCCTAGAACCATTGCTAAGTTTGAAGACGGATTAATGTTTGGTGACTATCGTTTGCCAACAGAAGCAGAGTGGGAATATGCTGCTTATGGTTATATCATGGAGAATCCACAGCGCAAGAGCAATAAAGGAATTAAAGGAGAAGAGTTGATTGCCAATAAATCAATCTATGCCTGGAGAAACGATGGATACGATAATTTAAGAGACACTAAAAAAGGGGCTGCTCAAGGTTCTTTTCTGGCCAACTTTAAAAGAGGTACAGGAGACAACATGGGTGTAGCTGGTGGCTTGAACGATAATGCGGCTGTAACTGCTGAAGTAGATCAGTTTGTGCCAAATGGTTACGGTATTTACAATATGAGTGGTAACGTGAGTGAGTGGGTGGCAGATATCTATCGTCCATTAACCAACTCGGAGGCGGAAGATTTTAACCCCTTCCGTGGTAATGTTTTCCAACAAATTGATATGAGTGGCGGTCAAGGTAACTTAAGAGATGATAAGGGTAGAATTAAAATGAAGCCAGAACCCGATTCTTTAACTCGTAATAGAAGAAATTACCAAAAAGCCAATGCCTTAAACTATTTAGATGGGGACTCATTAAGTAATGTGAATTATGGTTATGGCGTCACTACTTTAATCTCTGATAAATCAAGGGTTTATAAAGGTGGTAGCTGGAACGACCGTGCGTATTGGTTAAGCCCTGGTACTCGCAGATTCTTACAAGAAGACGAAAGCACCAATACCATTGGCTTCCGTTGTGCCATGAGCCATTATGGTGCGCCTGAGGGCATTGGTAGTAAAGCAAAGACGGGTAATAATTTCCCTCCAAGAAGAAATAAACGCTAATGTCTATGCGCATAGGCTATGGGATTGATTTCCATCAGTTGGTGGAAGGAAGAGACCTAATGATAGGTGGCGTGAAAATTCCTCATAATAAGGGCGCCTTAGGTCATAGTGATGCTGATGTTTTATTGCATGCCATTTGCGATGCTTTATTAGGTGCAGCTTGTCTAGGAGATATTGGGGTACATTTTCCCGATACTTCTACAGAATTTAAGAATATTGATAGCAAAATTTTATTAGCGAAGACAAAGGACTTAATTGCAGCGGAAGGCTATTCCATAGTAAATATTGATGCTTCTCTTTGCTTGGAAAGACCAAAGATTAAACCTCATATTCCTGCCATGCAGGAAACCATTGCTTACATTTTAGGCATTGGATTTCGAGATATTTCGATAAAAGCCACAACCAATGAGAAAATGGGTTTTGTGGGTAGAGAAGAGGGTTTGGTGGCGCATGCGGTTTGTTTGCTTCAACGAAAATGATTTACTTAAATAAGATATTGCCCGTTTTTATTATGCCCATTATGGGCATAATTTATTTACTGATTTATGGGTTGTGGAAGAAGAAAAGATGGCCCATATACACTGCAATGGCTTTACTATATGTGCTTTCTACTCCTATTGTTGCTGGTAATTTTTTCAAATTAATTGAAGGAACTGAGCCACGAAAAACACCAACTGAAATGCCAACGGCAGATGCCATTGTTGTGCTAAGTGGCATGATCAATCAAGTTAAATCTAATAATGGTGTACAGCCAGAGTGGACAGATCCTGATCGATATTTTGGGGGGTTAGAATTATTTAAAGTAGGGAAAGCACCTAAGATAATCTTTACTAGAGGGAAATTGCCTTGGGGCAATACAACACAAACAGAAGGAGATATCTTAAAGAAATTTGCTATTGTACAAGGTGTTCCTGATTCTTCTATTATTTTGACTGAGAATGTAGAAAATACCGCAGATGAAGCAAAAGCTGTTGTAAAAATCTTGGGTAAATGGAAGACTATTATTTTAGTTACTTCTGCCTATCATATGCCAAGGGCTATTCAATTATTTGAAAGACAGGAATTGATTGTTAAGACTTACAAAGTAGACTATAAATTGGATCAATTAAGTGGTATTACATTCATGGACTTTTTACCTGATGCTGATAGTTTCAGATTATTGAATACGGGTTTTAGAGAATTGATTGGTAGGGTAATCTATTATATTTTTTAATTTCATTGATGCTTCAAAATTACAAAATTGCTGTTGTTGGATTGGGCTATGTGGGGCTTCCTTTAGCTTTAGCATTCGCTGATAAATTTCCGGTTGTAGGTTTTGATATTAATGAAAGAAGAGTTTTAGAGTTGCAAAATGGGAATGATTTTTCTAAAGAAATCGAAAGGGATGCATTTACAACAAATTACCCAGTTCTTTTTACTCATAATCTAGCCGAAATTCTTTCTTGCAACGTTTATATTATAACAGTACCCACACCAGTTAATCAAAATAAACAACCAGACTTAAGTTTTTTACTTAGTGCAAGCCAATCAATAGGTTCTGTTTTAAAGAAAGGTGATATTGTAATTTACGAGTCCACTGTATATCCAGGATGTACAGAAGAAGAGTGTGTGCCGGTTTTAGAAAAGACAAGTGGTTTGCTATTCAATAAAGATTTTTTTGTCGGATACTCTCCAGAGCGAATTAATCCAGGGGATAAGTCAAGACCTATTCAGTCGATAATAAAAGTGACATCGGGTTCTACACCAACCATTGCAGAGGAAATAGATAAATTATATAAATCTGTAATTACTGCTGGAACTTACTTAGCACCTAGTATCAAAGTTGCAGAAGCTGCTAAAGCCATTGAAAATGCACAAAGAGATGTCAATATCTCTTTTATGAATGAATTGGCTTTGATATTTGACAAACTGGATATTGATATTAATGAAGTATTAGAAGCAGCTAAAACTAAGTGGAATTTTCTGCCATTCAGGCCAGGATTGGTTGGTGGACATTGTATTGGGGTTGACCCTCATTATTTGACATATAAAGCTATGCAAGTAGGTTACACCCCTAAAGTGATCTTGTCAGGTAGGGAAGTAAATGACCAAATGGGGATTTGGATGGGTGAGAAGATAATTGCTAAACTGGCTTTAAAATTTAAAGGCGAAATCAAAGGGAAAAAAGTATTAATTCTAGGGTTTGCCTTCAAAGAAAACTGTGCTGATACCCGCAATACTAAAGTAATTGATGTTTACACTACTTTGAAAAAAGCTGGGATTGATGTTTCTGTTTACGATCCTTGGGTCAATCCAGAACAAGTTAAAAGTGAGTATGGGATCAGTCTAATTAATTCTAATAATGGAGAATATGATTACGTTTTCAAAGCCGTTAATCATTCTATTTTCAACTAGACTATCTCTTGCACCACATTCCAGATTACTTTGGGTTTTCCAAGTGTGTAGTAGTGTAAAACCGGTACACCAAAAGCTTTCAGTTCCTTGCTTTGCTGAATTAACCATTCGGTTCCCACCTGCTCGCATTCCGCATCCGTTTTGCATTTGGAAATGGCATTGGATAAATCGGTTGGAATGTCTACGTGGAATATTCTGGGTAAGATAGAAAGTTGCTTTTTATTGGTTATGGGTTTTAGTCCTGGAATGATAGGAACAGTAATGCCCATGTCTCTGCAGGCTTTTACGTAATCAAAATATTTCTGATTATCGAAGAACATCTGGGTCATGATATAGTCTGCACCAGCGTCTACTTTTTCCTTGAGTCTTTGTAAATCAATTTCCAGATTGGGTGCTTCAAAATGTTTTTCGGGATAGCCGGCTGTACCAATGCAGAAATTGGTTTTTCCTCCATTTTGAATATCATCGTCTAAATAAATGCCACTGTTGAGGTTCACTACCTGCTTTTGTAAATCGATAGCATATTTGTGGCCATCGGGTTCTGGTTCAAAGCTGGCTTCGTTTTTGGCGGCATCACCTCTTAATACAAGTACATTGTCAATACCCAGGAAGTTCAGATCAATCAGTGCATCTTCACTTTCTCTTTTGTTAAAGCCTCCACAAATAAAATGGGGTACCGTATCTATGGAGTAGTGGTTCATGATGGCGGCACAAATACCAACGGTACCGGGTCTTTTGCGAACTTCTACTTTTTCGAAAGTTCCGTCGGATTTTTTCTTGAAAGCAGTTTCACTTCTGTGATAGGTAACATTGATCCAGCTGGGCTTGAATTCCATTAAGGGGTCTAAATGGTCAAATACATGGTTTATGCTTTTGCCTTTCAATGGGGGAAGGACTTCAAATGAGATTAATGTTCTATTTGCTTTATTTATATGGTCAATAACCTTCATTTTTTGTAATTTTTTCGTAACCTTGCAAACTTATAATAAAAATCATTTATGCCTTATTTATTTACTTCTGAGAGTGTATCTGAAGGACATCCGGACAAGGTAGCGGATCAGATATCCGATGCGTTGATTGATAATTTTTTAGCGTTTGATCCGCAGAGTAAAGTGGCTTGTGAGACTTTGGTAACCACTGGTCAGGTAGTATTGGCTGGTGAAGTAAAGTCTAAAGCTTATTTGGATGTGCAGGAGATTGCGCGTGGTGTGATTCGTAAGATTGGCTATACCAAGAGCGAATACATGTTTGAAGCAAACAGCTGTGGTATTTTATCAGCGATACACGAGCAGAGTGCGGATATTAATCAAGGGGTAGATAAGAAGAAGAAAGAAGAGCAGGGAGCAGGCGACCAGGGGATGATGT